>Ga0299915_10003753_pt1 | contig 10981 bp, 7 predicted proteins | sample RVTome_13_FD_200263 | JGI IMG/M metagenome (GOLD analysis project Ga0299915, IMG submission 200263) | Soil microbial communities from uranium-contaminated site in the Upper Colorado River Basin, Wyoming, United States - RVT92D227 (version 2) ... | reverse complement strand
CGCTATTTTCACAAGCGCCCTGATTGAGCGGGACGCCCATATCATCACCTGTAGCGGCCCGGCGATGGCCCCGCAGTTCGGCATAGCCATCGCAGAGGCCCTCACCGGCAGGTAGTGCTCTGTAACACGTAATTTCCGTGGCTGTCATTACAACGCCTGCATAGGCTCATGCTCTGTTGAAAAGTTCAAGGTTATGTCATTCCGAGCGGAGGCCCTTGTGGCCGAAGTCGAGGAATCTATTAAAAAACAGATTTCCCTTCGGGGCTCTGCGCTTTGCTCCGTGTCTCGGCTCGCCTTCGGCTCAGCCCTGTCCTGAGCTTGCCGGAGGGTGAGTGGTCACGCGGAAAATATGGCGTTTTCGGGTCATTGCGAGGCCTTTAGGCCGAGGCAATCTCCTTTTTTCGGATCGTCATAAGGCTTCGTTTCGCCGGCCCCCCCGGCGGGTCAAAAATGCGGTCTTTCTGTGAACGCCTACAAAACCGGAATTTTCTTGACTTTTCGGCGTCCCATAATGTAGAATGTGTGTAACGTTAGCGCCATGAGGGCGCAAGTTAGCGGAGATACGGAAGTCTCTTAAATTGGAGTACAAACTGGGGCCGTGCTAGCGCACAGATGCCGACTGCACGGCCATTTATGGAGACAACCAGGAGGATGTGATGAAAAGTAAAGTTTCTGCGGGTTTGGCGCTGGTTCTCTGTATTACAGCGGTCGGTTTTGGAACTGCAAAGACGCAAATCTGGTACAGCGCTGAAGAGCTGGCTGGCGGGCGATGGCAGTACAACTACGAAGTCGAGAATATCAGCTTGACCGTGCCCATTCAGGAGTTTACGATTTGGTTTGAGTATGGGCTTTACGAAAAGCTGTCGGTGGAGACGCCGCCGGTGCTGCCGCCCGGCGGCTGGGACGAAATCGTCATACAACCTGAGCCGGTGCTTGAGGATGACGGCGTTTATGATGCAAAGGCCTTAACCGGAGGCATTGAGGCAGGCTGGACAGCGGGTCCCTTCGCGGTCAGCTTCGATTGGCTGGGCGACAGTCTTATGCCGGGTCCGCAGTTCTATGAGACAATCGACCCTAAGACGTTGCAGACAATCGATTCGGGAATGACTCAAATAATACCCGAACCGGCGACGATGCTGCTGCTCGGCTTGGGCGGACTGGTTTTGAGAAGAAAAAAGTAACCACAGATTTCGCAGATTGCCACGGACATAATCAGTGAAATCCGTGCAATCCGCGGTTAATAAGGGAAAATTAAATTAGCCGCGAAGGCACAAAGAGAATAGGTAACTCGATTTGTTGATCCGCAGCGTCGCCTAAACGCTATACGCTGCGCGCTAAAAGTAATACGCTGCACGCTAAACGCAATTGCAGCAAAAGAGGGAGCGAAAATGAACGCGAGAAGAAACCTGAAAATCGCACTGCTGATGGTGCTGTTACCCCTGGAGATGAGTCCGGAGGCGAGGGCTGGCTCGATAGTCGGCTGGGGAACCTCGGTCATAGACAGTGGAGAACTTGCCCGGAAAGATTTTCTCGCCGTCAGCGGAGGAGGCGGACACAGTCTCGTCCTGAAGACCGACGGCAGTATTGCCGGCTGGGGCTACAACCGGTATGGCGAGGCGACTCCACCCGATGGAAACGATTTTGTCGCCGTAAGCGCAGGAGGTTCCCATTCGCTTGCTATCAAGGCGGACGGCAGCATTGTCGCCTGGGGCCAAAACGATTACGGGCAGGCGACCCCGCCGCCAGGCAACAATTACATTGTGATTAGTGCAGGAGAAATGCATAGTCTTGCCCTTCGCCGGGATGGCAGTATCGTCGGCTGGGGTCGAAACAAGTCTGGCCAGGCGACTCCACCCGATGGAAACGATTTTGTCGCCGTAAGCGCAGGAGGTTCCCATTCGCTTGCCCTCAAGGCCGACGGGAGTATTGTCGGCTGGGGCTACAACCGGTATGGCGAGGCGACTCCACCCGATGGAAACGATTTTGTCGCCGTAAGCGCAGGAGGTTCCCATTCGCTTGCTATCAAGGCGGACGGCGCAATTGTCGCCTGGGGTAACAATGATTATAGTCAGGCGAGGGCACCACATGGAAACGATTTTGTCGGCGTAAGCGCAGGAGGTTACCATTCGCTTGCGATCAAAGCGGGCGGCAGTGTTGTTGGCTGGGGCAGAAATGAATATGGTCAGGCGATGGCACCCCATGGAAACCATTTTGTCGCCATCAGCGCAGCAACGTTCCATTCGCTTGCCGTCCAAGCGGACGGCAGTATTGTTGGCTGGGGCAGAAATGATTACGCTCAGGCGAGACCGCCCAAGGGAGAAGACTTTGTTGCCCTCAGCGCAGGAGCTACACATACTCTTGCCCTGAAGGCGGACGGCAGCATAGTCGCCTGGGGCGAGGACGATCGTGGTCAGGCGACACCGCCCACGGGAAATAGTTTTGTGGCCATAGCCGCAGGAGGGTGGCATTCACTTGCCTTAAAATCGGACGGCTCTATCGTTGGCTGGGGCTGGAATGATTACGGCCAATCGACGCCGCCTATGGGAAACAAATTTGTCGCTATCGGCGCAGGAGACCTCCACTCGCTTGCCCTCAAGGCCGACGGAACCATTCTCGCTTGGGGGAGCAATAGTTCGGAACAGGCGACGCCGCCCGCTGGAAGCACTTATGTTGCCATGAGTGCAGGAAGCTGGCATAATCTTGCACTCAAGGCCGACGGGAGTATTGTCGCCTGGGGTCATAATCTTTATGGTCAAGCCACTGCGCCTCCTGGACGTGATTTTGTTGCAGTCAGCGCAGGAGGTACCCATAGTCTTGGGCTAAGGGCGGATGGCAGTATTCTCGGCTGGGGTGAGAACGATCATGGTCAGGCGACACCGCCTGAGGGAAGCGATTTCGTCGCCATCAGCGCAGGATGGAAGCGTAGCCTCGCGATGAAGGCCGACGGGACTCTTGTCGGCAACGGATCCGGTGGGGCACCGCCGCTTACAGGAGATGGTTTTGTTGCTGTTGCCGTAGGCAAATACCACAGATTCGGTCTGACAGCGACAAAGCCGCAGTTGCGAGTTGTTAACAAGCGGCGCGTTGACCGGACGCTGTTTGAATATGAGTGCACGGGGAGTTTTGAGAATCTCTGGGGGTTTGCGGTTAGAAGTCCGGAATTGGAAATGGTGCAGGGGTCTGGGAATATGACGATAATCGATCCGGTCGTGGAGTTCGGGGATACCGAGCTTGAGACACGGGGCCGGGTTATGAGTACGGATACGTTCACTTTCACGGTGGACCGCTCCGTGCCCATCGACCCTGAGCAGATAGTCTGGAAGGTGAGATGTGAGAAGGTGATTACCGGCCAACAGATGGAGTTGACGGTTGCCGGAGTCGATTCTTCGAGCTCGGCGAGTATATCCGGCGCCTTCCTGGTTCAACAGCAAAGAGATTTGGCGGCGCTGAGCGGGCGCTGGCTATGGACAGGGCCAGGAGGTGGGATTGAAGAGGATATCGTTAAGGATGGGACGGTGAATCTTGCCGACTTTGCGCGGCTCGCCCAACAGTGGGCAGCAGATTGATAGGATTCATCGAAATCGAGACCGCGCGGCCCGATGAACGTCAACTCACATCGGCGCCCGAGGAGTAGTGATTTGTAATCGGGAGGCGGCGGTCTTTGCCGAATGCCTTTGGCGTGATTTTTATCCCCGGCGGGCACAGCCTCCTTTTGTATTCGTTGCGATCCACCATCCGTATGACTCTGCGGACAAGCTCCTCGGCCAGACCCGATTCGATAAGCTCCTGGGCGGATTTGTCTTCTTCGACGTAGCCTTCGAGGATTTTGTCGAGCACGTCGTAGTCGGGCAGCGAGTCGGCGTCTTTCTGGTTGGGTCTTAGTTCGGCGCTGGGCGCCCGGCTTATCACGGCGGCAGGTATAATCCGCCTGCCCGCCGTCTTGTTTATGTGCTCGGCAAGCTGATAAACAACCGTCTTGGGCACGTCCTTTATAACGCCGAACCCGCCGGCCGTGTCGCCGTATAGAGTTGCGTACCCCACCGCCGTTTCACTCTTATTCCCCGTCGTCAGAACCAGCGAGCCGAGCTGATTGCTCAGCGACATCAGGATACATCCGCGAATCCGCGCCTGCAAATTCTCATACGCGATACCCCTGTTGTCCCACCCCTCGACAGTCGTTAATGCCTCGTCGAACTGCTTGAGCATCGGCTCGATGGGGACCGTGAAGAATCCAATGCCAAGATTTCCTGCAAGCTTCTGAGCGTCGCTTTTCGTCTCGGCGCTGTTGAATCTCGACGGCATTGACACACCGACAACGTTCTGTGCCCCCAAAGCCGCCGCGGCTATAGCAGCCGTTACGGAAGAGTCCACGCCGCCGCTAACACCCAAAAGCACCTTCTCGAAACCGTTCTTGCGGGCGTAATCTCTTGTGCCGAGCACGAGCGCCTGATAAATCTCGCCAATAAGGTCGCTCGGCTGCCGCGTCCAGGGCTGCATCGGCCCGACCATGACTGCTCCGCCGGCATCGGCATTGACATCCGCAATCAATAAATCCTCATCAAATGCCCGGGCCTGGGCGACCACCTTGCCGCCCGAATCGGCAAACATACTTCGACCGTCGAAAACCAATTCGTCCTGCCCCCCGACGAGATTGCAGTACGATATGGCGCAGCCGAACTCTCTGGCGCATCGTCCGACCAAATCCTCTCTCTTTTTGATCTTACCCGAATGGAACGGCGAGGCGGAGATGTTGAGGATCATCCCGATAGGGCCGAGGTCTTTGAGGAAACCGCGCAGCCACTCGATATTCCAGATATCAAAGCAAATCGTGATCGCGATCTTTAGATCGCCCAGCTTGATTAGCGCAGGCTCCGCACCCGCCTGGAAATACCTCTTCTCATCGAAGACGCCGTAATTAGGGAGCATACTCTTGCGGTAAACCTTGACGACCTTTCCGCCCTGCAGCGCCGCGGCACAGTTATACCGCTGCCCCTCGTGTTCTTCGGCAAAACCGACTATTATGGTCTTCTGCGGACAGTTAACGGCAAGCTTCTCGACGGTTAGACGATTGGCTCGCAGAAACTCCTTCCGGTACAGCAAATCTTCGGGCGGATAACCGCAAACAGCCAATTCGGGGAAAACAAGTAAATCAACCTGCGACTCCAGGGCGCGCGCATACATACTCCGCATTTTTTTCGCGTTGCCTGCCAAATCCCCAACAACAGCGTTGAATTGTCCCAATCCCACGCGCACCGAATACTACCTCCAGACTCCTACTTTTGCCTTGCACACTTGCTCGGCCCGGGTCGAGGACCTCTGCGACCACCCGTCTTGCCTAACGCTATTTCGCCAGCAGCCTCTTGACCTCTGCAAGCAGAGCTTCGGGCTCTACGGGCTTCTCCATAAACCCTTCAACCGGCAGCCAGTTCGGATCCCCCGCCGTCGATTTGAATTCCATCCCCGTTCTCTCCTCGATCGACGTCAGCATCAGGATGGGCGTGTCCTTGAACCGGGGATCCTTCTTGAGCTCCCTCGACATTTCAAAGCCGTCCTGCCACGTACCCATCATTACGTCGAGTATGAACAAATCGGGCTTTTGGGCCTGGGCCTTTTCCATGCCTTCGGCCCTGTCGACCGCCGTAACCACCGTATATTTCCGGCTCTCCAAAGTGACCTTCAGGGCCTTGGTAAGATCGACGTCGTCGTCAACTATCAATATCCTGGCGTTCTCCATAATACACCTCGCAGAATCTCAAAAGGTCTTTTGGGTAGTATAATCAACCAGCCGGCTCAGGCTCTCCTTGTAAACCGAATCCGCAAGCCTGTTCAAATGTTCCCTGGCGCTGGCCAGATAAGATGTTACGACCTGCTCAGTCTTGCATAAAGCATCGGAGTTCGCAAGCATCGCTCTTAATCTGCTCAGATTGGCTTTGTCGTTTGCGGATCCGAGCATGTTCTTAATTTCTTCTCTCTCGGCCTGGCCGACGGCGTCCGAAAGAGTCAGCAAAGGCAGAGTCACATCACCGGTAAGTACATCCTGCCCGGGCTGTTTGCCAAGCTCGCCTTCTTCGCCGATGACGTCTCTGCAATCGTCCACAATCTGAAACGCCACGCCGAAGTTCAGCCCAAATTCCTTTAATGCCGTTTGAAGGTCCCGGCTGTGATTGCCTATAATTGTGCCTGCGTGGCAGGACGCCGCGAATAGAGACGCCGTCTTCTTCTTTGCGATCACAATGTAGCTGTCCTTGGACAGATCCAGATTGCGCCTCTGACAAACGTGCATCAGCTCGCCCTGGCACATTGAGTGTATCGCCTCGCTCATGCAGGCGAAAATGTCGGCATTGCCGCAATTCCCGATAAGCTGAAAGGCCTTGGAGTAGATATAATCCCCCAAGACAATCGAAACGTCGTCTCCATATCGAGCGTTAATCGTGGGCCTGCTGTGACGCATCGTTGCTCCGTCGAGGACGTCGTCATGAATCAGAGATGCTATGTGTATCAGCTCGACGGCCGTGGCGATCTCGGTGAGCTCGCGATGGCCGCGCGTGCTGCTGCGCCCCGCCGAAGCCGCTCGCTCCGACAGAAACACAAGCGCGGGCCTTATCCTTTTGCCCGGCGATTCAACTAATAGGCTCCTCATCACCGGGCCATAATGGTCGTTCGACTCGCTGATGGAAGAAGCAAGCAACCCCTCGACCAGTTTCAGGTCATCCGCTATCGGTTCGTAAATCTGCCGAAGATTCATAGATTAGAATGTTGAATCAAGAATTCAGAATTGAGAACGCCGCCTTTGATTCTCAATTCATAATTGGTATTTCTCACATCCGCTTGTATCTCGGTCCGCCGGCGCCTTCGGGTACGGTCCAGCGGATGTTGTCGAAGGGGCACTTGCGCTGGCAGGTCTTGCAGTGTAGACAATTGGACGGATTGGCGGGCTTTACCTGGTCGCCAATTGTCTCATATACCCCCGCCGGGCAAAACGTTATACACGGGCTTTTGAATACCGGCGTGCAGCGGGTTTTACACACATTCGAGTCCACAATTTTCAGATGCGCCGGCTGCTCCTCGCGGTGGCCGGTGGCGGCAACGGCGGTGAACGTATCCTTGTCGAAGCTCTGCTCCGGCTTGAGCCGGTACTTTGAAGCGGTCATCGCTTCGTAGTCCTTCTCAACGTGAAACCTCGGCAGCAGCCCTCCCAGCACCGACAGCGGCATTCCGACCAGCGGCCCCAGCTTCGCAACGGTCTGCCGGAAATTCCGAGCCGACCTCATCTCCATCATAATGTTGGAGCGTTCGACCAGGTCTGTATATTTCGCCGCCGCCGCAGGGGGATTGCCTGTGCTCTCGGCAATGGCCCTGCCTGCCTGAATGCCCGAATCAATCGCATTATGCAGCCCCTTTATCTTGAGCATATTCACGAATCCGGCGCTGTCGCCGAGAATCATAACGTTCGCCCTGCCGATGCTGCCTGACTGCGGCTCTCGCGGAATCGCGTGGAAACCTCCTTCGGGGATCATCTTCGCCCCTGCTTCCACCACCGTGCCCCCGTCGATAAACTGCCTTACGAATGAATGTTGCTTAAACAGCACCAGGGCATCCTGCGGATTGAAATCATGGCATTTCCAGTCCGCTCCGACAATCATACCAACCGCCAGGTGGTCCTGCTCGCCGGCATAGACTATTCCGCCGCCGAACATCCCCGGCCCGATGACGGGCGTCCATATCGGATAGCCCATCGCGTGGACAACCCTGCCCGGCGTGAACTTGCTGTACTGCTCGGGCGTAACTTTTATCAGCTCCTTGACGCCCACCGAATAAAGCTGGTTCGACCGCCTTTGCAGACCGGCTTTTTGTATGAATTTTTCCGTAACTAAGCCGTCGCAGCCTTCCGCCAACACGATGAAGTCTGCGCCTATGAGCTCACCCGCGGCGTAATTGGGCAGTTTGTGTCCTTCCTTGTCCAATCCCTGGTCAACTAATTTGACCCCTGTGGCTCTGCCCGATGCGCCGTCGAGAATAATCTCTTCCGCCGCAAAACCGGTGAGCACCTCTGCGCCTGCGCTTTTTGCAATCTGCCCCATCCACTTGGTCAGTTTGCTTATCGAGACGGAGTAATCCCCCTTGTGCACCATCTGGCCGAAACCGAGATGAAACACCCGCGCCAACTGCACCATCGGGAAGATATTCAAGGCGGTCTTATTGCAGGGCAGGAACATAATGTCGTCCCTGTCAATCCTGTTGGCCAGGACCTGTTTTGCGAAGTCGGTATCCCGCCAGCCCGGCGAGGCCGCGTCGAGCAGGCTGTGCAGCGGCTCAGCCTCCAATACGGCGCCCGAGAGATTGTGGTTGCCGAGGTCTGCCGCTTTATCTATTACGCAGACTTCTATGTCCGGCTTGATGTTTTTCAGTTGTATTGCGGCTGCCAGACCCGCCGGCCCGGCGCCAACCACTAAAACCTGTACTCTATTGCGATCCGTTGCCTCTGCCACGTTCAGTGATACCCCTAAAGTAAACTCAAAACTCAGAACTCAAAACTTCAGACTTCCTTCATTGCCGCGGCCAGCTTCGGCACGACATCCTCAATCGCCGCGACAATGTAGTAATCGCACTGTTTGAAAATCGGCGCGTTCGGGTCGCTGTTGACCGCTATGATCGTCTCGGTATTGGCGACACCTATCATGTGCTGGATGGCGCCGGATATTCCCAGGGCGATGTACAGCTTCGGCGCGACGGACGTGCCGGTCTGCCCCACCTGGTGCGCACGTTCAATGAATCCCTGTTCCACCGCCGCGCGTGAAGCGCCTCTTTCAACCTTTGCCTGCAATTTTTCGCGCAGGCCTTCGCAGAGCGTTCCGAGAAGCTGCTCATAGTTGTCCCTGCTCTGCATGCCCTTGCCGCCGCTGACAATTACATCCGCTGCGAAGTTCACCCCTCCGCCGCCTCGCTCGGTCTTTATAATCTCCAGGCAGATGTCGTCCTGCGTAAGCTCGACCTTGTGCCTGATGACCTGACCTTTCCTGGATGGGTCGGGCGGGAGTCTCTTCATTACGCCCGGCCTGGCGGTGGCCGTTTGTGACCTCGAGTTCTTCGTGCGGATTGTGGCCATGACGTTGCCGCCGAGGGCTGGCCGCGTCTGCAGCAGAAGTCCGATTTCACCCTTGCGAGAGCTGTCTTTGATAGCCAGCCCCGTGCAGTCGGCCGTCAAGCCGCAGCCAACCCGGTACGATACCATCGGCGCCAACATCCTGCCCTGTGGCGTGGCGGCATACAGGACTATCTGAGGCCAATAGGCGCTTACCGCATCAGCAACGGCCTTGCGCCACGCATTCGGGTCGAATTCGCCCAGGAGTTTATGCTCGATGGTATAGATGTTATCCGCCCCCGCTGCTATCAGGTCATTCGCCATCGGCTCTATGCCAAAACCCGCCAGGCAGACGCCAACCTTTGTCTCCAGTGAATCCGCTAGTTCGCGGGCTTTGCCGATAAGCTCGAACGTCGCGGGGTGCACCTGGCCGTTGCTGTGCTCCGCCACCACCCAGACTTCGCCCTGGAAGGCCGGCTCGGTTGCCTCATACCCTGTTATCATGTTATCAAGCACGGTCTTATGGAAGTTCCCGCCGGCTGCCGCAAGTATCTTTTCCTTGTCGGCCTCACTAATCCCGCTGACATCGGTGATGCCGAGTTTGCTGATCTGTTCGCCGAGGATGCAGTAGTCCTCCTGCTCTTTCTTGAGACCCTCGAAACGTCTGTCAAGCAGGCTTGCCCTTCTCTTAGGCAGGATATAGCGTTCGGCTCCGGTCTGCACGCCCTGGCCCGGCTTGCCGTCGCCGCCCTTGACGCTGTCCACAATCACCTGCGCAAGCGACTTGACATCGCTGATGTGTTTGCATTTTCGCGTGCTCTTGCCGGGCGGAAAGACCCTTATCACCGCCGTCTTGGAACCCTTTACGCCGATGAGCGTGGCATTGATGTCTTCGCTGCCCCACTGGGTGACTTTGGTCTTGTTGGCTCGCCGCGTTGCCCCAAACGTTGCAAACAGCGGGTACTCATATTTGGCTACGGTTATCACCGCCGGCAGCTTCCTCGCTGCGACGACCTGGCTGCCCCCGCTTATGATTCGCGTAAATTCGAATCGGCCGTTCCTGAACGCCGCGCCGGTAACGTATGCAATGCACGGCAGGCCGAGCTCCTCCGCCATTTGCGGCGGCACCTGGGCCGTATCCCCATCTACCGATTGCATCCCGCTCACTACGTAATAGTCCTTTTCGTTCTTGAGAGTATCCCTGGCTATTTTTCTTACCGCGTAGGCCAGCGGATTTGCGGTGGCTACGGTATCGGCTCCTCCGAGGGCCTTGTCGGTCAGCAGGATGACCTCGTCGGCGCATCGAGCCAGGCTGTACCGCAAGACCTCCTCCGCCATCGGCGGCCCCATAGTCAGCACAACGACCCTCGCATTCGCATCGCCGCTGATATTCTTCATATATTGGGCAAACGCCAACGCTTGTGCATCCAGCTCATTGATAACGTTGGCAAGACGCGTTCGCACGAGCGTGCCGCTCTCCGGGTCGAAGGCGTTGTCCGTGATCTGGGACACATCGGGCACCTGTTTTACCAAGACTATGTAATCACTCATACATTTATCTCAAAACGCAAAACGCAAAACCTTAACGAGCATCAAAACACAACATTCTACAGTAACGCACCACACAACTCAAGGGCGACTTCAAAAATTTGGAAGGTTGGTGGCACGGGCGTCTCGCCCGTGATTCTGAGAAGGTGTGCAAAATAAGAAGAAATTTTGCACACCCTATTCATGAAAGCCTGCCGGGTGTCAAGTAAGACTTTCTCTTTTTTCATCTTTTGTTTTTCTTGTAATAACATCCTGCTGCATCGAGAATTATCTGCTGTTTATGCTCTCGATCATACTTGGCCGTTTCGGCAGACCATAAGCAACCGTCGCGGTAAATCTCACAGACCTTGA
>Ga0299915_10003751_pt1 | contig 10982 bp, 7 predicted proteins | sample RVTome_13_FD_200263 | JGI IMG/M metagenome (GOLD analysis project Ga0299915, IMG submission 200263) | Soil microbial communities from uranium-contaminated site in the Upper Colorado River Basin, Wyoming, United States - RVT92D227 (version 2) ... | reverse complement strand
AACAGCCGGAGACGCCCTAATGCTTTTTCCATAGCTATTAATCCTCCCATCCTCCTTGGGCAATCAAGGAGGAGCTCGATGGCGTCTCCGGAAAGGCCGGTGGGTGGGTCTTGCGCAAGGGCGGGTTGGGACGCGCCATGCCACCCCTCCTATTCATTTCCATGTCCTGAATTCAAGCGAGGAAACGAAAACCTCCTGGAAAGCGGGCCGGGAAGCGAGCGAGAAGTGCTCAATTCTGGCCGCTGTTTCCTCGGCCTTTTTGCGGCTGGGGACCGACACCAGGAAGGCTTTAGTCCCGGCCAGCGAGGCGTTCCCCAGAAAACGGACCAGCCGCTGTTCCACTTCCGGCAGAAGCCCCAGACGGATGCTGTGCTCGACGGACAGATAGCTGCCGAAGGCGCCGGCAATCAAGACCTCCTCAAGGTCCCCGGCCTTCAAGCCGTTGGCCTCCAGCATCATCCGGATGCCCGCCTTGACCGCGCCCACGGCCAGTTGAAGCTCTCGAATGTCTTTTTGGGTGAGGGCCAGGCTCCCGGTCAAGGGGATCGTCTTGGAGGCCGTAGTGACCTGGCCTTGAGGCGTTAGAAGCCCCTGCTCCAGGCTGAGGCTGGCGGCGTCGATCAGGCCTGTGCCGCATACTCCCTTGGCCGGCGCGCCGTCCACAGTGCTGCAGCGGAAGCCGCCCAGGTCCTCTTCGACTTTATAAATGGCTCCCGGCAGGGCCAACATACCGCAACTGATGTTCATGCCCTCAAAGGCCGGACCGGCGGCCGTGGAAGTGGTCCACAGCTTCCGTCCCTTGCGGAGAACGATCTCGCCGTTGGTGCCCAGGTCGAGGTAGAGAGCCGTGGTCCGGCCGTCACTGAACCCGGAGGCCGCCAGGCCGGCGCTCGTATCGCCGCCCACAAAACTGCGGATGTTCGGGGCGATATAAACCGTGCCCTGAGGATGGATTTCCAGCCCGAGTTCTGAAGCGGGCAGGTCGGGAAGAGCGGAAAAAACAGGGTTGAAGGGCGCGACGGCCAGCGTATCGACGGGCAGGCCCAGGAAGAGGTGGCTCATAGCCGTATTGCCGGCCACGCTTGCGGCTTGGATCATTACCGGGGACAGGCCGGCTGAGGCGGCCGTCTCTCGGATAAGTCGATTCATGTCTGAAAGGACTGCCCTCCTGAGAATCGCCGCACGTCCGGAATCCTCATAGGCCAGGCTGATTCGAGAGACCACATCGGCGCCATAAGCGGTCTGGCTGTTCAGGCAGGCTTCCCGTCCCATCGTCCGGCCGGAAGCGAGGTCCACCAGCTCCGCAACAAGGCTTGTCGTCCCCAGGTCGAAGGCGACGCCGAAGATGGCGGCGGAGGTGTCTCCAGGCTCAACGGCCATGAGCTCTTGGCCTCCCCGCACCACGGCCGTGATCAGGCGGCCGGACCGCTGGAGCGTGAGTGGCAGCTCTTGCAGAACGGCCAAAGGGATGGTCAGAGGTCCGGATTTGACGGCCCGCAACAGGAGGTCCAGTTCGGCCTCGGCCGTCGTCACTTCCGGCCGCGGAAGAGAAACGGCATATTTTTTAATGACCGGGTCAAACGGCAGGCGTATCTCAATAGCCGGGTCGAGAACGGCCACCCGGCCAAGGAGCGAGCGCTCCGGGATCCGGAGGCGGATGTCGGACTCCACCACGAATTGGCAGGCCAGGCGATGGGCAGGGGAGAGGCCCGCCCTCTTCAGGAGCTCTTCTTCACCCGGTTGAAAGAAGGGGAGCTTGCCGTCCAGGACCTCGATAAAACACTTGCCGCACACGCCCCGGCCTTGGCAATAAAGGCTCACGGGAACGTCCGCATCCCGCAGGGCTTCGGACAGGAATATTTTTTTCCGGACTTTGACCTTCTTGGCCAAAGGCAGGATCTCAAGCGTGGTGGTCATGGTCAGGGCACCTAAATTATCGCATCTCTCTTGGCCTTGACAAGCCGAGAGATATCGCCTCCCCCTGGGCGGCCCTGAGCTCGCCCTGGTGATAGGCAATCGATCCGTTGACGATCACAGTCTCGATGCCTTTGGAGAACTGGTTGGGATTGGCCACCGTGGCGGCCCCCTCGACCTTTTCCGGATCGAATATGGTCAGGTCAGCGATGGCGCCGTCCTCCAGTATTCCCCGGCTATCGAGGGCCGGCCGAAGCACCCTGGCGGGCATTGTCGTGAATTTCTCCAGCATCTTCTCCAGGGGCATCTTGATACAGAAGGCATGACGGATGGCGGTGGAAAAGCAGCAGGCCCCTCGGGGGTGGTTATTCGCTCTGGGCTCTCGCTCGATGCCGCCGTCAGAGGCAACGAGGCAAAAATCCTCTTGCAGGGCCAGGTCCGCTGTGGAGGCCAAAGGCATGGTTCCGGGGGGAACCGAGACCAGGATTCCTTTCTGACGGCGATATCTGTCGAAGCTCTCTTGGGTGAGGCGCTCTCCGCTTCCCACCACCTCCAGGTCGTTGTAGGTCAACTGAAATTGTTCCTGCCAGCCGGGAGCAAAGCGCTCGGAATCCAGATAGGTGGCCCAGTAGCTGAAAGGATACACGCAAACTGTGATCTCCAGCCCGGATCGGATGGCCTCTCGAATTCTCCGCAGCGCTTCGGCCATATGATAAGTCCCCCCCGTTGAATTCAGATGATCGATATGCAGCCGTGCCCCGGTTGCTTTGGCCAGTTGGATCGCTTCCTCCACCCCGTCCAGTTCTTTTTGGGGGGAAGAATAGCGGAGATGGAGAAAGAGGGGACGGTCGTATTTCCTGGCCAGACCGGCATACCCCGCCAATTCATCCCTGGAAGTGTCCGGTTGATATTCGATGCTGTGCGACACACCCAAAGCACCCTCGTCCAGACAGCGTTCCACCTGCCGGTAGCGATCGCTCCGGTCCCGGTAGAGCTGGCGAATCCGCATCACCTTGGTGGAAACACCGTAGTTGGTCCAGTGGGGAACCCGGCTAAACCGGTCATAATAAGCCCCGGCCTTCTCTGATCCGCCGTGCATCTGCAGCACCGTGGTGACGCCGTCGGTGACTTTGTATTTCTCGAAGATGTTATAAGTCTTGTCCGGAGAGCTGGAATTGTCTCCCAGGATGTCTATGAAGCCCGGCGAAACGATTTTATTAGCGGCCATAATCTCCAGTTTCCCTGAAAGCGGCGACTCGCTGATCATCAATCTGCCGGTTTCGGTGATCCCGATGTCAGGCATCCGCCAATTATCCTGCAAAAAAGCCCTGGCTTTTTTAATCACTATGGGAAACCTGGCCCGGCTCCTGCCGCGAGGGCCGCTTCTTTCCCCAGTCCGCAAGCTGACGCGGCCAAGAGGGTCCCCTAAAATGGCTGCCATCAGGCCCAAGGAGGAGAGCTTCAGAATGTCTCGGCGGCTTAATTCCGGACGGGCGCTCAACATCCGATCCGAGGCGGTCAATGAGACCCCGGCCTCTTTCGCTTCATCCATCTGGGTGTGCCTATCATGGCCCTGGTATCCTCAGGAGAATTGACCTTTAGGCAACTATCTCCCGAGTTTCATCTTCAGGCTATCAAAGAGCGCGAAAGAGCGCAAGCTGAGAAAAACTCCGATTGACCCGGTGTTCACGCCTGTTTTAAGCTAGATCAAGAATGAGCGCAAAAGTTTCAGCTTTGCCGCGGCTGGGGCGGCGCAGGCTGGGGAAATCAAATATTTATCTTTCTCCCATCGGGCTGGGCTGCTGGCAGTTCAGCCGGCGGAAAAACATATCCGGCCGTTTCTGGCCTTATCTTGATGAGAGCGTCATCCGGGCCGCAGTCGGGGACAGCCTGGCGGCCGGCGTCAATTGGTTCGATACGGCCGAAGCCTACGGCAGCGGGGAGTCCGAGCGGATGCTGGCCGCGGCCCTGCACCATCTTCAAGTCAAACCCGACGATGTGTTCATCGCCACAAAATGGATGCCCGTCTTCAGGCTGGCCGGCTCAATCAACCGCTCCATCGGCATCAGGCTGAAGAACCTGGACGGCTATCCCATCGGGCTCTATCAGGTCCATCAACCCTGGTCCATCTCCTCTATTTCCTCCCAAATGCGGGCCATGGCCCGGCTTGTTCAAGAGGGGAAGATCTGCACGATCGGCGTGAGCAATTTCTCGGCCAAACAAATGAGAACAGCTCACCGAACGCTTCAACAGCTCGGCTTGAGCCTTGTTTCCAACCAAGTCCGCTACAGCCTTCTTGACCGCCGCATCGAGGCTGACGGAGTCCTCCCTACGGCCAAGGAACTGGGGATCACCATCATCGCCTACTCTCCGCTGGCCCAAGGCCTCCTCTCCGGCAAGTTTCATGACGACCCGATTCTGGTCCGGCGCCGGCCTGGTTTCCGACGCTTTCTGCGCGGCTTCCGCCTCCATGGGCTGACTAAAAGCCTGCCGGTGATCCTGGAGCTGCGCCGGGTGGCCGAGGCGCGGGGAGTGACCGCCTCTCAGGCGGCTCTCAACTGGCTGCTCCAGGCTCAGGGACAGGCTGTGGTGGCTATTCCGGGCGCAACCTCCGCCATCCAGGCCAGGGAGAATGCCGGGGCCGTGAATTTCGGCTTGACTCCGGAAGACATGGATAGACTGGACCATGCTTCACGTGATTTTCTAGAATAAAATAGGAGGAATTATGACCCGTCGAAGACGTTCTTTCCCGGTTGTGTTCGCCATTTTGGTCCTCGTTTCGGCCGTTTTTTCAGCGGCCGGGCAAGCCTTGAACGAAAACATCCTGAAGCCCATCGCTTTTCGCTCCATCGGCCCCACCCAGCAGGGCGGACGGTTTGTGGATTTCGCGGTGGCCCTGCCCCGGACGGGCACTTTCTACGCGGCCACGGCCTCGGGAGGTCTATGGAAAACGGTCAACAACGGCCAAACCTTCACGCCCATTTTCGACCGCCAGGCGGTGTTTTCCATCGGCGACATTGCGGTAGCTCCTTCGCAGCCCGATATCGTTTGGGTGGGCACGGGCGAGGCCAACAACTCCCGGAGCTCTTACTGGGGCGACGGAGTCTATAATTCCACGGACGGGGGAAAGACCTGGACGCACATGGGACTCGAGGAATCCCATCATATCGGCCGCATCGTGGTCCAGGCCCAGAATCCCGACATCGTCTATGTGGCCGCCCTGGGCCATCTGTATTCACCCAACCTGGAGCGCGGCCTGTACAAAACCACGGACGGGGGAAAACACTGGCAGGAGGTCCTCAAGGTCAACCTCGACGGCCGCCAGATCGGCTGTGTGGACGTCGTGCTCGACCCCCGCAGCCAGGACGTACTCTATGCCGCCACCTATGACCGACTGCGCCGGCCGTGGACTTACGACATCGGCGGACCGGGCAGCCGCATCTGGAAATCTACGGACGGCGGAACAACATGGACCCAGCTGGCCAAGGGCCTGCCCCAAGGCCTGCTGGGCCGGATCGGGCTGGCCATTTATGCCAAGAACCCGGACATCCTGTACGCCGCCATCGAAAACGTCAACAAGCCGGGAATGTCCGAAGCGGAACGCTGGCAGGAGATCCAGGCCGGAAAATCGAGCCAGGGCATGATCGACGGCGAGGTGTACCGCACCGACGACGCCGGGGCCACCTGGCACAAGGTCAGTCCGGAGAAGAGAAGCGTGGGGGGGGCGCCGGGCTATTATTACGGCCAGGTCATCATTGACCCCAATGACGACAAGCACGTCTATGTCCTGTCGGTGAGTGTCTTTGAAACCATTGACGCCGGCCAACACTGGAACCCGCGCGCCTTCTCTTTCGGCGGGGACAACCACGCCCTGTGGATCGACCCGTCCGACTCAGACCACATGATCCTGGGGTATGACCACGGCATGGGCACGACCTATGATCGGGGCAAGACCTGGAGCCATCCTGACAACATGCCCCTGGCCCAGTTCTATGCCGTGGACTTTGATATGTCGGTGCCCTATAGGGTGGCCGGCGGCCTGCAGGATAACGGCTCCGTCTTGGGACCCAGCACCAAAAAGGCGAGAGTCACCAGCCGATTTGGGATGACGGCCGCCGGCACGGCCCAAGCCGGCCTGCGCAGCGGACCGCCCGTCCTCTTCGAGGACTGGTTCACGGTGGGCGGCGGCGATGGTATGTACAATATTTTCGACCGAAAAACAAACCGCTATCTCTACAATGAATACCAGTTCGGCATGCTGCAGAGGATCGACCTGGCCACCGGCCAGATGAAGAGCATCACCTATAAAGGAAAGGAGTTGCGCTTCAATTGGTGCTCACCCCTTCTGGTTTCCACACATGACAGCGATACGGTTTACCACTGCGGCAACATCGTCTTGAAGTCAACCAACCGGGGCGAGACCTGGGCTGAGGCCAGCCCCGACCTGACCACCAACGACCCGGCCAAGCTGCCCACGGGCAAGGGCGGCGACGGCAATATCCAGTACTGCACCATCACCGCCTTCGACGAATCTCCTCTCGTGGCCGGCCTACTTTGGGCGGGCACGGACGACGGCAACGTCTGGCTGACGAAGAACGGCGGCCAGGACTGGGTCAAGCTCAATGACAAGATCCCCGGCCATCCCGGCTGCTGGGTGAGCCGGGTGACGGCTTCGAGCTTCGATCCGGGGGCGGCCTATTTGGCCTTCACCGGGTACCGTCACGACGATTTCCGGCCTTTCCTCTATAAAACCGCCGATTACGGCCAGACCTGGAGCTCAATCGCCGGCAACTTGCCCTCCGCCCCAGTCAATGTCGTTGGCGAGCACCCGCGGAACCCGAATCTGCTCTTCGTCGGGACGGAGCTGGGCGTGTATTTTTCCATCGACGCCGGCCGGAACTGGAACGCCTTGAAAAACGGATTGCCCACCCAACCCGTCCATGATTTGAAAATCCATCCCCGGGACAACGACCTCATCGCCGCCACCCACGGCCGCGGCCTGTTCCTCGCCGACATCAGCCCCCTGGAGGAATTGACCCCCCAGGTCTTGGCTGAAGACGTCCATCTTTTCGCCGTCGAGCCCAAAATCCGTTGGCTGCCCGGGCTGGGCCGCCACTCCAGCTCCTCAAATTATCAGGGAGAAAGCGAGCCTGTCGGAGCGGTTTTCTATTACACCCTCAAGGCCAAGCCGAAATCCGAGCCGACGGCCAGGGTGTACAAAGGAAATATGCTCGTCAGCGAATTCAAGACGCCGGCCGAGCCCGGTTTGAACAAAGCGGCCTGGGACATGACCATCCGCCGGCCGCTTTCCGAGGAGGAGAAAAAAGCAGCGATGGAACGGATGCGGAGATTGCAGGAGGCCGGGGCCAGCGGAGGCCAAGCCGATCTCAACTATGCCTATGACCCGGCCGGGGCCGGTTTCTACCGCCTGGTGCTCACCGTGGACGGGAAAGAATATGCCGCCGCGGCGGAAATCAAGGAAGATACTGTCAGAGAATAAAGGGAAAGGACCGGCCGAGATGGAGACACGCGAATCAATAGCCCTGGGACTTCCCACCGTCCTTTTGCCCCGCCGGGGAACCGACCTGGCCAAATGGGCGGTCATTGCCTGCGACCAGTTCACTTCTCAACCGGAATATTGGGACAAGGTCAAATCCTTCGTCGGAAAGTCTCCCTCAACCCTGAACCTGATCTTTCCCGAAGCCTATTTGGGGAAGCCGGGGGAGGAGGAACGCATCCGGGCCGTCCGGGCGGCCATGCGGGATTACCTGGACCGCGGCCTGTTCGAGGAGCACAGTGGATTTGTTTATGTCGAACGCCAAGTCGGCCGGCAGACCCGCCGTGGTTTGGTGGCTTGTGTGGACCTGGAACGATACGACTACACCCGGGGTTCGACCAGCCTGATACGGGCCAGCGAGGGCACCATCCTGGAACGGATTCCGCCGCGGGTCAAAATCCGTGATGGAGCTCCTTTGGAGCTGCCCCACATCATGGTTCTTTTGGACGACCCGGACGATACGGTGATCGGGCCCTTGTCCGGCCGGCGTCCCAGCCTGACCAAGCTTTACGATTTTGATTTAATGATGGATTCCGGACGGTTGACCGGATATGGAGCAGGGGAGAAGAGCCTGGAGCAGGGAATCATCAAAGCCTTGGAGAAGCTGGCCGAGCCGGCTACCTTTTATAAAAAATACGGATTGCCGCCCGGAACGGCCGTCCTTCTGTTCGTTATGGGCGACGGCAATCACTCTCTGGCCACGGCCAAAACAATCTGGGAGAAGACCAAGCAGGCCGCCGCCGATAAGCGGGCAGTGATGGATTCGCCCCTGCGCCATGCTTTGGTGGAGCTGGTCAACCTCCACGACCCGGCCCTGGTCTTTGAGCCCATCCATCGCGTCCTCTTCGGCCTGGAACCCGGACGCAACCTGATCGAGGAATGGGGTCGATTCTGCTCAGGCCGCTTGTCGGTCCAAAAAGTCGCCACCCTGGAGAAGATGAAGAGCGCGGTGGACGGCCGGCGCGGCCTGCCCCATAAAATCGGCCTGGTCCGGGAAGACGGATTCCATCTAGCCGAGGTCTCCGCCTCCGGGTCCAACCTGCCGGTGGGGACGCTACAGGGCTTCCTGGACGTTTTTCTTAGGGACAAGGGCGCTCGGGAAGTTGACTACGTCCACGGCACGGAGCCCGTGGTCGAACTGGGCCGGAAGCCCCGCCACCTGAGCTTCTACCTACCGGCCATGGACAAGCGCGACCTGTTCAAGACGGTGATCCTGGAGAGTGTCCTACCACCCAAGACCTTCTCCATGGGCGAGGCCAAGGAGAAACGGTTCTACCTGGAGGCCAGGAAACTCTCCTGAGGGAAAGGAGATAAACGCATGGGGCTCATAAGCTGTCCGGAATGCCGGCATCAAGTCAGCGACAAGGCGGCCACCTGTCCCGGCTGCGGCCATCCTTTAAAGCCGGAGGAGGCCCAACTGCGCGCATATGCCTGGCGCGCCTATGAGTACAAATCCAAGGTTACGATCTTCGGTCTGCCGCTTATCCACATCGTGTCCGGACCTTCCTGGGCGGGAGGCGGGCTGAAGCCGGCTAAAGGGATCATCGCCATCGGCAATGTGGCTATCGGCGTTTTCGCCCTTGGCGGGGTGGCCCTGGGGGGCGTAGCCCTGGGAGGGATCGGGATGGGAATCATCGGCCTGGGCGGACTGGCCCTCGGCCTATTCGTGGCCCTGGGAGGGGGGGCCCTGGGCTATATCGCCATCGGAGGTCTGGCCGTGGGCGTTTATTCCGTGGGCGGCCTGTCGATCGGGCTCCACACCATCTATAACGACCCGGAATTCCTGGAGAAAATCCGGCATCTTTTTGGATTTTTCTAAGATGCGGGGCTAAATGACTTTGAAGAAAAAAAACAATGGGCTTGGGCTGAGCTGCGCGGTTATTAATACGCCGTTGGGTTTTGTAGAGATCACCACTACGGACAAGGCGGTGCGGAAGGTCCATATGGGGAGGCAGGGATCTGGGACCACGCCCCGGGCCGCAGCTCCACCCATCCTGGGTGAATGCTGCCGCCAGCTTGAAGAATATTTTTCTGGAAAAAGACGCCTCTTCGACCTAGCCCTCGATCTTCAGGGTACCGAATTTGAGCAAAAAGTCTGGAGACAGCTGCTACGGATCCCTTACGGCCAAACGGCCTCTTACCAGGAGACCGCCGAGGCCATCGGCCGGCCCAAGGCGGTGCGGGCGGTGGGCGCCGCCAACGGGAAGAATCCCGTGGCCATCATCGTGCCCTGCCACCGGGTCATCGGCCGCGATGGCCGCCTGGTGGGCTACGGCGGCGGCCTGTGGCGCAAAAAATGGCTCCTGGACCACGAGAGCCGGCGGGTTTAAAGCCCATAACAATTCCCCTCTGCTTTTCGTTGGCAATCCCTTTACGGGGAAGAGCGGCGACAAGGAGTTCTATCTATGAAACCGCGACTGATTCCCTCCTTCACCATGGCTATTGTTCTGACAGGCCTGACTTTCTGCCCGGCCGAGACGGCTGGACAGGTCGATAAGATCGACAGGGTTCGACCGGCCCGAGACCTGGAAACCCTCGGCCAGGGCCGGGGACCACAAGACCCGGAACAGGTCGAAGCCTTTTTCGACGGGCTGCTGGCCGGACAACTGGAAGCCTATGCCATCGCCGGCGCTGCGGTGGCCGTTGTTCGCGACGGGAAAGTCCTGCTGGCCAAAGGATACGGTCTGGCCGACGCTGAACAGAGAACGCCCGTCTCGGCCGAGGCCACTCTTTTCCGCATGGCTTCCATTTCCAAACTCTTCACCTGGACCGCGGTCATGCAGCTTGCGGAGCAAGACCGGCTCGACCTGAAGCGGGACGTCAATTTCTATCTGGATACCTTCCGCATTCCGGACACCTATTCCCAGCCCATTACCCTTGAGCATCTCATGACCCATACGGCCGGGTTCGAGGACCTGGTCATGGGCATCGGGGCTAAACGAGAGGCCGACGTTTTGAGCCTGGAAAAATACCTCAGGACGCGCCTGCCCCAGCGGATCAGGCCGCCGGGCGAAGTAACCGCCTATTCCAACTACAGCACTGCTTTGGCCGGCTATATCGTGCAAAGGGTTGCCGGCCAACCTTTTGAGGAATACGTTGAAGAGGCAATCCTCAAGCCCCTGGGCATGGGCCACAGCACATTCCGCCAGCCGCCGCCCGACCCCCTGGCCAGGGATGTCTCCCGCGGCCATATTGTCCAGGACGGCCTGTTTCTGCCCCAAGACTTCGAGTTTGTCAACGGCATAGCGCCGGCCGGCGCGCTCAGCAGCACGGTGTCGGACATGGCCAGGTTCATGATCGCCCATCTCGAACTGGGCGATTATGGAGGAACCCGGATCCTCGGGCAACAAACGGCCCGGACCATGCATGAACGATTGTTCACCAACGACCCTCGCCTCAGCGGAAACGCCCACGGCTTCTGGGAAAGGCAGGTCAACGGCCTGCGGATTATCGGCCACGGCGGGGACACCTGGCTGTTTCATTCCCAGCTCATCCTGATCCCCGAAGAAAG
>Ga0299915_10003749_pt1 | contig 10985 bp, 11 predicted proteins | sample RVTome_13_FD_200263 | JGI IMG/M metagenome (GOLD analysis project Ga0299915, IMG submission 200263) | Soil microbial communities from uranium-contaminated site in the Upper Colorado River Basin, Wyoming, United States - RVT92D227 (version 2) ... | reverse complement strand
TTCTTAATTCTTGTTTCACTGGCTTTGTGACTTGGACACCTTCTGCTAGTCCTGTAAGAAGGTCTGTTGGGTTGGGAACGGTGTTCGGAGGTAGGAGCACTAATTTTCCATCGACTATTTCCAGCTTTATGTAGTCGCCTTCACTGATTCCGAGTTTTCGTCTGATTTCTGCTGGGATGGTGATTTTACCTTTTTGGAGCACCTTCGTTTGTTCACCCATTTTCGGTTACCTATTTTATTATAGTTTTGGGTTACTTATGAAGATTACTGCTTTTAAGTGTATAATGGAAGCATGGATTCGTTGAGGGCAACTATCGGTTTTTGTATTGTTGCTATATGGTTCTTTTTATTGGCGCTACGTCAAAATCTTTGTCGTTTGATAGTATTTCTTGTGCGTTTACCCTGATTGCCACAGCTAAGTGCAGGGAGTCTTCGTAGTCGAGTTTGTACGTTTCCATTAAGTCCACTGCTTTGGTGAAGTCGTCAGGTTTGAGTGGTTCGATTGCTAAGCCTTTGATGTGTGTCATGGAGTTTATGACGTCTTCTGTGAACTCTTTGTCTTTCAAGTTTTTGCCTGCTAGTCCAGCTATTATTATGAGTGTTTCGTAGAGTGTTAGACTTGATGTGACGTATTCTCCGCGTTGGGCGTTTTCGATTTTTTTAATCCATTTGTATGCTGTTTCGCCGTACTTTGGGTGGTTGCCAAGCCAGTATACGAAGATGTTAATGTCTACGTAGCTTTGAGTGACCACCATTTGTTTATGACCTCGACTATGAATTCATCCATGTTTTCCGGCCATTTGGTTACTTTGAAGGCGCCGTAGTATTTGTCGGCAACTGGCTCTGTGGGCTCCATTATGATTGTTTTTCCTTCGGCTTTGATGGTTACGTAGTTTCCTTCTTTGAGATTGGCGGTTTCTCTGATGTTTTTGGGGAGAACTACCCTGCCCTTCTCATCGATTTTAACAATGGCACTGCCCAATTTCTTTCCCACAAATATTAATGAGCCCACCTACTTAAGTATTCCCACACGTTTGAAAGCAATAGGCGCGCGGATTGTGATTTTGCCTTTTTGGAGCACCTTCGTTTGTTCACCCATTTTTGGTCACCCGTTTTGCTTTAGTTTTGGATTATTTGTGAAAGCTTGCTATTTAAAAAAACAGCTAATAGGCTCAGGCATGTAAGTATACATGATTTGTGGTTCGTAGGTTTTTGCACTCTAGCGGTTCAGAGTGTGCTTTAGGTGCTTGCCAGTTTGCTGCTTAAGTTACCTCCTCCGTTGGGTTTTTCCTCAGAATTGGGAGTTTAAGATTAAGATTTTTTGTAATGTCCGGCTGGGCTGTTGTTAAACGGACTTGGCGAGTTTTCGGTGAGGTTAAAAGTTAAGTTTGCGCCTATTTGTGGCTGCGTAAGGATAATATGTTATACCTAAGTTTTAAATATAAGTATAGTATACTTAACCAATAGTTGTTTATGAAGCAGGAAGATATTGAACGTTTTAACGAGTGGTGGTTCACGGGAAAAGTCAGAGTTGAGCTTGCTTTGCCGTTCCGGCGGAAAGCGTTCTCGCGAATTATTGAAAGTTTGAGGGAGCGGCAGATTCTTCTAGTTACTGGGCTGAGAAGAGTGGGGAAAACGACGCTTTTGTATCAGGCTGTTGAGAAGCTTTTGGAGACAGTGGCTCCAGACTGCATTCTTTACTTTTCCTTCGAAGAGGCTTTGGGTAGCCCTAAGGAGGTTTTGGAGTATTATGAAAAAAAGGTTCTGAGGAAGCCTCTTGAAGATGCGGGTAAAATATTCGTGTTTTTTGATGAGATCCAGTACGTCGAGGATTGGCCTTCTGTTCTGAAGCAGTTTTACGATTTGTACCCAAATTTGAAGTTTTTTGTTTCTGGTTCTTCTTCGCTCTTGCTCTCAAGGGACGCTATTGATAAGTTGGCGGGGAGGTTTTTTCTGCTTGAGGTGGAGCCGCTTAGTTTCTTTGAGTTTCTCGGGCTGAAAGGTATCAGGACGGATAAATTGGAGGTTTTCTCAAGAAGGGTGGAGCCGTTTTTTTACGATTATTTGAGGAAGTCTGGGTTTCCTGAAATCGCCATGTGGGATAACGAGGTTCGGGTGGCGGAGTACGTTAAGAATTCTGTTATAGATAGGGTTGCTCTTCGAGATATTCCGTTGATGTTTAAAACCAGAGACATGACCTTGATGGATAATTTGCTGAGGCTGATTCTTTCGACGCCTGGGTGCATAGTGAACGTTAATTCATTGTCGCGGGCTTGGGGGGCGAGCAAGATAACGATCTCGAATTATCTGAGGTTTCTGGAAATGTCGCTCTTGGTAAGGTCCTTGTCCAACTTTAGGCCGTCGTTTCTGTCTTCGTCGAGGAAGCTTAAGAAATATTACCCCGTTACGCCGTCGTTGATCTTTGCTTATTCCAGAGAGGTTTTTGAGAGTAAAACGGGGGCTGTGTTGGAGACTTACGTTGCTAACGCTTTGGATGGGCACTATTATTTTAGGGAAGGACGAAGAGAGATTGACTTGATTCTCAAGAATAAGGTCTTGCTCCCGGTAGAAGTCAAAGAGACCGTGGGCAATGACGATTTAGCGGAGTTTTCTGAGTTACTAAAGTATGTCAATGCTGAGAAGGGGATAATTGTGTCTGCTAGCCAAAACTTCAAGACGGAGAGCATAGAGGTTCTTCCGGTTTATTTGGCTGAATTTCTAGTTGAACGGGTGAAGCAGTAAGAGAGGTTTTTCGCAGATGCTCCTTCTGCGTATTTATCCCGCCTTTCGGCTTCTCTGATGTCTCGGCGTGAAAAATTAGTCACAGGCTGCGTTTTTGTGAAAAATCAACAATTTTCGTCCCAACAGCGCTTACTGCACTCAGGAAAACATAACCGATAGAGTTAACGTGAAGATGGCAATGCCTAATGTTTACAAGTTTTTTTTGGTGATTTAGAGTGTGCTTTAGGTGGTCGCCAGCTTGCTGCTTAAATTCTGCAGCAGAACAGCAGGGTGGCACAAGAAAACAACAAGAGAGGATAAAGAAAGTGGAAGTGTGGGCTTGTTTGGTTACTGTTGTGGGGTTGTTTTTGTGTCTTCGGCTTGGGCTTCAGGTTCTTCTATGGGTTTTGGCGGAGGCGTGGTTGCCATTGTGTAGCCTATCCATGCGCCGATGGCTAGAATTGCTATGAAGGCGATGAGGACTGGGATGGCGATTAGCCAGAATTGCACGTTTGCGTTGGCGCCTATGTTAAGCCACGGTTGGATGCATATGGGGCATATTACCTATGATTTTCCTACTCCCTAACCATATCAAAAAGAGCCCAGCAAGTCACGAAATCATCCTTCAACACACTACTCTATTTTACGCGTCAAGTATTCAACCCTGCCATCTGCGGCTATTCTTGCAGAAGCGCGTCTTGCAGCCCAACAGTTGAACGCAACAGCCGCTGGAAACGACGCAGGATGCCTATGCGCATAGTCAACATGCACACCTAAAACCGTGGTTTTCCCGCCCAACCCCATCGGCCCGATGCCAGTCATGTTCACCGCTTCAAGGAGCTCCGCTTCCAGTTCAGCAATGTCAGCGTCCGCATTGACTTCGTTTAAAGGCTTAAGCAACGCTTTCTTCGCTAAGCTTAAGGCTACGTCTGCTCCGCCTCCAACCGCGACGCCGAGAATAGTTGGCGGACACGGTTGAGCGCCCGCGTTGATTACAGCGTCAACTACGAACTTTTTAAGCCCGGTTATGCCTTCGCTTGGAAGCAGCATTTTCGTGGCGGAGACGTTTTCGGATCCTCCGCCCTTCGGCATCACTGTTAGCTCCAAGCTGTCGCCAGCCACGATTTCCCAGTGCACAGGCGGCGTGAATCTGCCAGTGTTGTCTCCGCTGTTTTTCTGGGTGAACGGGTCAACAGCGTTGGGTCTAAGAGGGATTTCCTTTGTGGCTTTTCGTGTTGCGTTCACAATTGCTTCTTTCACTTTGTCTAAGTGCTTTACTTGTGCGCCTGCTTTGACGTAGAAAGTGAGGGTTCCTGTGTCTTGGCATATGGGCGCTTGGTGTTCCTCAGCCAGTGCAATGTTGCGGAGGATGGCTTTTAACTGTGTCTTTGCAGTTGCGTTTGTTTCCTCTGCGTAAGCCTTCTGCAGCGCTTGCTTTACGTCTTCGGGCAAGTAGATAACTGCTTGTTTAATGAGGTTAAAGGCCGTGTTTTCTATGAGGTTTAGCTGTTTCAAGGCTGACTCCACTCTTCCTCAGCGTTCTTCTATAAAATGCGGCTTATACTTATAACTTGGCATAATAGCGCGTAAAAAAAGATTAATGCATGGAGAAACGCTGTTTCTTCAGCGGCTAGCCTATATAGTCAACTTTACACTAGTCTATGATTGTTGGGACTTTTCAAGAAAGAGTCAAATCTGCTCCAAGAAAACTTTTGCTTTTTCAAGACAGTTCTGACAGACAAAATGGAGAAAGAACAATTTGAACCGAAAAAGAACGCCAATAATCGAGCAACTTGCTTTTCTTTCAGTAAAACACTGTGTCTACCTTGCGGAACTCTTTCAAGCGTTAGTTTCAGCAAGAGAAAAAGGAGAATCCGTTTGCATGGAACTAACTGTTGAATATCGCGGCAGCATAGGTGACGAAGCCATCTTCCTAATCACGAAACACAACAATGTTGTGATACAATTCCACGTTGCAGAAGAATTCCTCTCGAAAAAAAACATTTGTTTTGAAAACTGGATGGACACCGACAAAATACGCACACAAATGTCCAGACAAAACCGCGTATCTCACTTATCCATCCTAGTCCAAGATTTGCGACATGGAATGAAAAGAGTCACCGTAGAAGCTGAAGTTCTGGAAACCCCCAAACCCTCACTAATCAATACATACGGAAACAGCATCATGGTAACAAACGCCGTAATAGCGGACGAAACAGGAAAAATCAAACTCTGCCTCTGGAACGAACAGGCAAACTCCGTCGTTGAAGGAGACACCATCCAAATAAAGAACGCTGCCGTATCCACTTTCAAAGGTGAAAGACTACTGCGGCTTGGAAGAACTGGAACAATCAACGTGCTACAAAACCGCGGCACCCAAAGCAGAGCAGCAACTAAAGATCTCTCCCAAAATAGGATCTACGCGTAAACTATCCATCGCGAACTGACGATTTCTATCCCAAAAGCCACCCACAATATCGTGTGATTCTCATATTGCCCATGTGAGTGGGGTTCACTTTAACTCACCTCTCCGCGGATAAAACACTCTCATGTTTCGCGTGTTTTAAATACGCCTTTCTGCAACTGTTCCTCTGGTTACAACTTCACAAAGTGAGATTTATGTCAGAAGACACGAACACAGAAAGCCACGAGAAAGAAACCGTGGAAACAGTATCGCCGAAGAAGAAGTACGAGTTCATCGAGGACCTGCCAGGAGTCGGACCTGCCACAGCCCAGAAACTGCGCGAACTAGGCTACCACACCGTCGAGTCCTTGGCTATGGCTACCGCCCGCGAACTGGAGCCTGTTGGCGTCAGCGAAAAAAAGGCTTTCCAAATGATCGGCGCAGCACGCTCCGCCATTGGTATTTCCTTTGTGCGGGCTGACGAACTTTTCAAGATGCGCCAGACCGTTTTGCGTTTGACCTCAGGCAGCAAGGCTTTGGATGGGATGTTAGACGGCGGGTTGGAAACGCAGAGTATAACCGAGTTTTACGGGGAGTATGGCAGCGGAAAAAGCCAGATTTGCCACCAGTTATGCGTGAATGTTCAGTTACCCCCAGAGCGTGGAGGCTTAAACGGCGCTGCATTGTACGTTGATACAGAGAACACTTTCAGACTGGAGCGGATTGTGCAGATGTCTAAGCATTTAGGGCTTGACCCTGAACAGGTGGTTAAGAACATTATTTACGCGGAAGCGTACACCTCGGATCACCAGATGTTTCTTTTAGAAAACGCTGATGAAGTGATTAAAGCGAACAACGTGAAGTTAATTATTGTGGACTCGTTAACTGCCCACTTCAGAAGTGAATACATTGGCAGAGAAATGTTGGCGCCTAGGCAACAGAGGCTGAACAAACACATGCACAAGCTAATCAGTTTAGCCAGAGCCTTCAACACTGTGGCTGTTGTAACTAACCAGGTTATGTCTAAGCCAGACGTGTTCTTCGGTGACGCTGTGCATCCGATTGGCGGTCATATTGTGGGGCACACGAGCCATACGCGCGTTTACCTCAGGCGTGCCTCGCATGGTCCTGTACGTATTGCTAGGCTAGTTTCAAGTCCATATTTGCCTGAAGGAGAGGAAATACTTAAAGTAACCGAGAACGGAATAGAAGATGTCTCTGAAGAGGAGAAAGCAAGCAAGCCCCGTGGTCGTTAACTATGCCTATACCTCAAGCCTTAGTTACGCGGTACTTCCAACTTATCGTTAGCAGGCAGTTTACAGAAGCGGAGAGGGAGTTGGAGCGGATTAAGCAGAAAATGCATAAGACAGATTGGAACCGAGGCTACTTCCGAGCGTTGTACGGCATGTTACTTTCGCGGAAAACTAACGGCGATGAACAGTCGTTCTTTTCGAAACTAGACTTCAGCGATAAGGCATCTGTGCACGGGTACAGGCGCGAGTTTCTGGATCACACGAAGAATGGGCTTCACGGAGACTTTGACCGCGGCTACTTTTCAGCTTGGGCGGATTGTATGCGTGTTCTTGCCCGAATGAATGTGCCAAGTCCTCAAGGCAGCAGCGAGAGCGTTAAGGGTTCTGAAGAGGAAAAGTTGGAAACGTTGAAAAGCGACAAGAGTCAAGCTACTATAGCGAATTTTCTGCGGAAAAATGAAGGCGAATAACCTGTCACGTAACGACTGGTAACGGTCCTTTTAGAATAGTGTATATCAGTATCCAGAAGACTAGCCACGTGAAGAAGTATACTCCTATGCCTTGAGTCATGATTTTTGACTGCTTCTCCACTTTGGTCCCGAATTTGGCTTTCAGGATGTAGTAGGATATGAGGTAGATGGCTAAGGCTGCGGTTATGCCGTTTACGAATGTAGTGTATGAAAGCTCATCGCTCATCAAGGCTAATAATGTGCTTATGCCGGCGGCAATTATGCCCAAGACCAGCCTTAACCAGTAGATAATAACCAGTGGCCTCACAGTGCTCAAATCCTCTCAGACTATACTTTGAACTTACCTTAAAAGGTTGTCTGAATATAAAGTGTTTCCGTGTTCCTCCTGAAACTGCTCGACGCTTAGGGGTAAACTCACGTGCAAGTTTACTCTATGAATCTTTCCCGTGTTCTGCCATACAATCGCCAAGATGTGAAAACAGTTATTGCCACTATTATGCCTGAAAAATAGCTTACGAAAGGGTTCGTCAATGCCAATGCCATTACTGCAAGAAAATTATTAGAGAAATGGAAAATAACCGCTAATAAATAGAAGGGCAGAGGTCTTTTTGTTGCGATGCCGTAAGCGACTATCGCTGTGCTTGCTGGATGAAAGAAAAGCCCAGGCAACCTTGCAATAGGGTTAGCGCCTATCAAGAAAATGTAAGTTAGCATTTCTACAACACCGAACCCTAAACCCACGAACAATGCAAGACTAAAAATGGAGCGTTCAGTTTCGCCGTGCCTGTAAAAAAGAGGAAACGCCTTTGCAAATTCTTCTATGAAAGGAGCGAAAACTGCAGTTGAGATTAAAATGGCGTAAAATGGTGCAAGCCCTGTCAGGAAAGAGTCTGCAAACTGGGCAACAAAGATGGTGAGAGGAACGCTTGTGATTGCGCCGCATAGGAAAAAGAATAACTTTTCATCCACATCGGGTTTGTGAATTTTAATTACGCATTCGCCTTGGCTCATCACATAATGCCTCAAGAACGTGCAATTAATAATTGGGCAGAATCACGTGTTAAAAGCTTTCGCAAGAATGTTATTTATAACCTCAAGCCTATTAGATTCCAGAACGCGATGTGAAAGCCTTTGCCCAAAAAAGAGTTTACAAGCTTCGACGCCTCCGCCGTAGTTCATGAGTTGCGAGAGGCGCTTGCGAACAGCCGCGTCAACAACGTTTACCAACTAGACGCCAAGACGTTACTTCTGAAACTGCACAAGGCGGATGCACCTCCGCTGCGGCTTGTAATGGAAGCGGGCAGAAGATTGCACTTAACTGCTTACGCGTTGGAAAAGCCGCATGTGCCGCCTGCCTTTTGCATGGCACTGAGGAAACACCTGCGTAGCGCGTGGCTCGCCAGCGTGGAACAGTACGAGTTTGAACGCATAGTCATTTTCCACTTCAAAACTAAGGAAGGCATGTTGCAGCTTGTTCTGGAGCTTTTCGGCGAAGGCAACATTGTGTTAACTGGCGAAAAAGGCGAGATTTTACAAGCTTTGGTTTTCAAGCGTATGCGCGACCGCAATATTCTCCGCGGTGAGGTTTTCAGTTTTCCGCCTTCCAGCGGGAAAAACCCCCTTAAGCTAACAAGGGAAGAGCTAGAAGATTTGTTGAAAACGCTTGGCGATGTGGAAGTTGTCAGGGCATTGGCGCGTTTCTTGGGCGTCGGCGGAGTTTACGCGGAAGAAATCCTGCTGAGGGCTAATATCGACAAAACCAAGCACTGCAACGTCTTAACCAGCTCCGAAGTAAGCGGCATATTTGATTGCCTGCAAAGTTTACTTTCAGTCCTTTCCAACTTTACAGTTGAGCCCCACATAGTTTTGGCTGAAGACGGCAGCTTCATCGACGTCGTGCCATTCAAACTCAAACGTTATGAAACCCTTAAAATTCAAGCGCACAACAGTTTTAACGAGGCATTAGACGAGTTTTACGTGAGAGCCACCGCCGCTGAAAAAGCCGTGGAGAGCCATGAAGTGGACGGCTTAAGGCGAGAAGCAGAAAGACTCAAGCGCGTTATCGCTGAACAAGAACAAGCGCAGCGTGAAGCTGAAGGCAAAGTGGAACGCGACAAGTGCATCGGCGACGTTATTTATGCGCATTCAAGCGAAGTGCAAGCGTTGCTGGATAAGTTTTCAGATGCGAATATGATTGGGAAAGACTGGAGCGCCGTCATCGCCGAGGTTTTAGCGGCTAAGCGTTCTGGAAAAATGCCCGAAGCGCTTGTTGAATCGTTTGACGCGCGGAACCTTGCAGTTAACGTGTGCATCGATGACTTGCTTTTCAGCGTGAACCTGCGCAGGACATTGTTTGAGAATGCTGCTGAATTTTATGAGCGGGGAAAAAAGGCTAAGCAGAAAGCTGCTGGCGCAACTGCAGCGTTGGAAGAATCGCGGCGCAAATATGCTGAAATTGAGCAGAACTTACGTGACGCTGAAACTCTGCAACAGACCAAACCGGCTGAAGCCATAAAAGAACTAGTTAAACGCAAAGTCGAAAGCAAACAGTGGTACGAGAAGTTCCGCTGGTTCACTTCATCCGACGGCTTCCTGATAGTTGCGGGAAAAGACGCTGTCAGCAATGAAGTTCTCGTGAAAAAGTACGCTGCGGCGGATGATGCGGTTTTTCACGCTGACATCACAGGCGCACCGTTCGTAGTGATTAAAACTGAAGGCAAACCGCCCAGCGAGCAAGCGTTACGTGAGGCAGGCGAGTTTGCAGCTGCGTTTTCCAGAGCTTGGCGCGAGGCCTTCGGCTCCGTGGATGTTTACTGGGTTAAGCCTGAGCAGCTGAGCAAGAGTGGACCTTCAGGCGAGTACGTGCCGCATGGCGCTTTCGCCGTGAATGGAAAACGGAACTGGCTGCGCAATGTGCCGCTCAGGTTAGCCGTAGGCGTGGTTGACGATGGCGAAGTGAGCTTTGTGGGTGGTGCCGTGGAAGCGGTGAAGGCTAAAGCAAAAACTTACATTATCCTTGAACCGGGCGATGCTGAGGGCAAAGAGCTTCTTAAGCAGGTTCTGCGGGCGTTAATGGTGAAGTTACCGAAGGAGCAACGTGAAAAAGTTGGAAAAGCGTCAATTGAGCAGGTTAGGGAGTTTGTGCCCTACACGAAAGGCAGAATAATAGACGCTTAGTGATCGAAAAAACGACAATTATTTTCTCATTTTCAGCACGTAGTTCTTCTTGTCGGCAACTTCGCCTAGTAGTGAATGCATGATTTCGGATTTCGCCTTAAGGTCTAATCCCTTCGCTTTAGCTCTTGCTTCATTCAAAACCGTTTCAAGTTCTCCAATTTCCAAGACGGTTGCAGCTATGCAGTAGAGGGTTTTCGAGCGGCCTTCGTTGAATTCCGTCAGCATTCCTTTGAGCAAATTTTCTCTTGCTTTCTGTTCTTTCTCGAACTCAGCCATTCCTTTTTTCTGAATGAAAGCTATGTTGTCTTCAACTTTCTGGTAGCTTAGCAATGAGTCGCCCTTTTTGCCCATCTCCCTGTTTTTTCTCCACCTTTCGCAAGTTTTACTCTCGTCGCAAAATCCGCAGAACTCTACGGCTTTTTTCTTGAGTGCACAGTTTTGGAAGGCACATGCAGCGCCCATTCTGTACTCGCTTTTGCAGCCGGGGCATTTGCTTTTCGTTTCTCTGTGATAAGCTGGGCAAAGCCTGCATGAAAGACCGCAAACGCCAATTTCCACATAGCCGATTTTCATTGCAGCTTCCACACTGTGGATAGTATTATGCTCCGTTCTTATGCCTTTGCATCGGCAAGCGCTAATGCTTTTTGATTGTGGAAGTAACTTTTGTGGGTTACAGTAACTATTTATTTTTTCCGCGCCATTAAGAGCAGTGGATGCGTTATGGAGAGCGTCGTCGAGAAACTCAGGCGAGTCGGGCTTACCGAGTACGAAGCTAAAGCGTACTTGGCGCTGCTGAACACGCAACTAAGCACCGCTACGCAGGTTTCTGAGAAGTCAGGCGTGCCCCGCACGAAGATTTACTCAGTGCTGGAAGCTCTACGGAACAAGGGTTGGGTGCACGTGTACTCAGGTGTGCCATTGCTGTTCAAAGCCGTTCAACCGCTAAAAGTATTCGAGAAA
>Ga0299915_10003748_pt1 | contig 10986 bp, 19 predicted proteins | sample RVTome_13_FD_200263 | JGI IMG/M metagenome (GOLD analysis project Ga0299915, IMG submission 200263) | Soil microbial communities from uranium-contaminated site in the Upper Colorado River Basin, Wyoming, United States - RVT92D227 (version 2) ... | reverse complement strand
ATCCACGGCAGAACCACGATCCGCGGACCAGTCGTAATAGGCGAACACTGCGAAATAGGCCCAAACACATACATCGGACCCTACACAAGCATCGGAGACCACGCCACCATCCGAAACACGGAGATAGAGAACACCATCATTATGAGCGGCGCACTCATCGACTGCGGAAAACGAGTCACAGACAGCCTCATCGGTAAGAACGTAGAGATAATCGACTCAAACCAATTCGTCCCCAAAGGCCACAAGCTCATCCTCGGAGACATGTCAAAAGTAACTTTATGATCTAATGTTTTTATACGCGCGACGCGACCGACGAAGACCAAGGCAAACCACGTTAAACCCAAAATGAACCTCCCTCTAAATTGTCGGGAGGGATCAGCCTAAGACTCGTTAAACCTCGTTTTTGATATCACAATCTGATTCTCCCCCTGATCAATGCGTATAGTCACTTCTTCACCGGGCTTGAATGGGAAGAGGCCGTCCCTGGCGACCTCGGTGGGTACGTAGATGAAGAACTTGTCGTAGACTCGGTTTCCCGTCTTCGTGGGGCGGTTCATGAACCTGCCCTTTCCCTCGATCATATTGGTAGCCTCTTCTGGTATCACAATCGATATTAAACTTCATCCTTTCCGATACACAATTTAGATACACATAATGGTAGCACAAATTTTATTACCCATCGCATGGTATACCAAAACAAGACACCTAAGAAATAGGGGAGCTCACCTCACAATGAATAACCAAAAGACCTCTCTACGCCACGACCTGATGTATCTCAGGCTCATCGTCACCGAGGCCGTCAGCCTCCAAACAGCAGCGAACACAGACGAACGAACCACCCTCGGCGCCCTCCGAGACTACCTCACATGGCTCACCACCGACGCCATGCAAGATAAACAACTCGCACGAAAACTAGTCTCCACCTACGCGAGACTACAGGAAGAGCTCAACGCCGAGACAAGAAGGCTCGCCCACGAAACAGACCCATCCGCCCCAGCGTTCCACGAAGGATTCCTGCACGCCCTAGAGCAGACCCTCAGCCTCACACACGGCGCAGACCTCCTCCTCGACGAGGAGATCAGCCGAGCAGAGTTCCTCGAGTCCTGGGAGATGACCCGGGAAAAGCTGGGCCTGTGACGGAGGACGACTGATGAAGTTCGACCTCAAGAAGGACGGGCTGGAGACGGCGCTCCTGCCGTGGCAGGCCGAGATGATGAGGCTGATCTGGGGCGCCGGAGGGGAGGTCGACTCGAGGACCGCCCACACCCGTCTCAGGGGCTCCGCCACCCAGGTGAGCCGGGCCTCAGCCATAAACTTCCTCAAAAAGATGGCCGAGGAGGGATTCCTCGAGCACAGGGAGGTCACCTCGAAGGGAGGCCGGAAAAGACTGTACAGGCCGAGCCGCGTCGCCCCAGACGAGGAGGGCTTCAGGAGGGCCCTCGCCGGCAGGATCGTTGAGAGAGTGAGGACGGAGCTGCTAGGCGACGCCGTCGAGGAGCCGACCTGAACCCGTAAAAACCAGATGAACGAACCATCACTGGAGATCCCTTGAGAGGCCGCGCCTCAAATTACAGCCCCGTGAAAAAAGGTAGGGGGTACCTTACAATGGCTGAAAAACCAGCCAGAAAACGAGTCCCATGCGCCGACGCCGGCACCGCCCGCTAAGAAGCTGGGGCTCCGCCGGTGATAACCAAAGAGGTTACCCGGAAAACCTGGGGAAACTGCAGCTAACCAGACGGCCCGAGAAAAGATGCCGGTTCACCCATAAAATGAAGTAAAAAGCCGTCCACCCCATACATAAACACCGGCTCACCGCGACGTGAACCACTTCGCCCCAAGGCTGTGGCCCCAAACCAATAACATAAAAAACAGGAAAGAGAACAACATACGTGAAGATAGCCATGAGGGTGTTGGAAGTCAGAGTACCGGAGCCATTGTCCGAGAGAGATGTCAAAGTAGCCATAGCCATAGAGGCCTTCACCAGAAACCTGGTCTCCACGGGTAAGGCAGCTGAGATCGCAGAGACCCCCATCCAAGAGTTCCTCGTCGAGCTCAGGAAACGGGGGATACCCGCCTATCCGTACACCGACGACGAAGCTCACGAGGAGCTCAAGGCTTGACCAAGGTCGTACTGAACTCATCGGTATTAATAGCCCTCAGCGCCACCGGTCACCTAGATAAACTGGGAAACGTGTTCGAGGAGCCGCTGGTCGCCAGAGCAGTATACGAGGAGATATGCGTAAAAGGACACGGGCTTCTGGGCGACGTCGAGCTCTCCGAAGCGGTGAAGAGAGGACCGGTGAAGGTAAGGGGCGTCAAGAACCGTGTCACTGTGAACGCGTTAGTGGATCCCCTTGGCCTCGGCGAGGCTGAAACCATAGCGTTGACGGTGGAGGAGAACGCCGATTACGTGGTGCTGGACGATAGACTGGCTCGCAGGAGGGCGAAGAGCCTCGGGTTGAAGGTCATCGGTACCCTGAGGGTCCTGAGGATGATGCTCGAATACGGGCTGATGGAAAAAGAGGAGCTCGTAGAAGCATTAGAGAAACTAGGAGAAATAGGGTTCAGAATAAGCAGCGAAGTAGTCAAAGAGGCACTGAGAGATCTTTAAAAGGAACATTGAGGATTTCGAATAACCTCCCTTTGGATTTCTAGAGTATTTAACTGCTTATAAGTAAAAACTCATGTATGCATTTAGCTCATGAAATTGATTCTCCCATATTTGGTGCTCTTTCAGTGAAATAAGCTTGAATCCTGGAGCTTCCCCTATCCTCATTGAACGCGTAATCCAAGCCAAAAAAGGTCTCCTTTTCACGTTTTAAACCTGTTTCTAAGTTATTGATAAATATGAGCTAAATACATACGAAAAATCGAAATTATAAAGCGGATCCACCAGCCAACGAATCACCGGACTTCAAGCAGAACATAGGCTGAACAGTAGCTGAACAGTACCCAATGAGACTCAAACGGCGTCAAAAAAACACGCCAAAACCTAAAAGGAGACAAAAACAACCACCGCCCACCACACGCCGTGGAGGGGGGAGGGGGCTCATCAGGCTACGCGGAGCGCCCGCACGCGACCCCAGCAGATACGGCGTCGTCGCCTTCAACGAGGAGGGCGTGGCTGAACGATTCGTGGAGAAGCCCAAGGAGCCCACCAGCGACTGGGCCCTCATAGGCGTCTACCTTTTCAACGACAAAGTCTTCGACGCCATCCATAGGATAAAACCCTCCTGGAGAGGAGAGCTGGAGATCACCGACACGATCCAAACCCTCCTACAGGACGGCGCAAAGGTCGACGTGCAGAGGGTTCAGGGCTGGTGGAAGGACACCGGAAGACCAGAAGACCTCCTGGAGGCGAATCAACTCGTCCTCAACGACCTGGAACCATACAACCATGGAACCGTGGAAGATGCCGCCACCATAACCAACAGCGTCGGGATAGGAGAGGGAACCATAATCCACCGCCACACCGCCATCCGGGGACCCGTGGTCATAGGCGACCGCTGTGAGATAGGACCCAACGCCTACATAGGACCATACACGAGCCTGGGGAACAAGGTGACCGTGAGGAGGGGGGAGATCGAGAACTCGATCCTGATGGATGGGTGCATCATAGATACGGAAGAGAAGATTGTGAACAGCTTGATCGGGCCGTACTCCATCGTGACCTCCAACAGCGAAGGGCGGCCCCGAGGGAAGAGACTCATCCTAGGCGAGAGATCGAGAGTCGAGTTCTAATCGCTAGGGGAGCTTCGAAGCTGTAGACACATTAGACTCCGTAACCTGAGCCGCCGAGGCCCATCGCGGACACATAACCTCATAACCCAACACAAAGCACCTTTATGCTACAGGAACAGTCCTAATCACCTTAGAATGATAAACTAAAGTACCGAGCCAATTCCACATACTAATTGGTCCGGTAGAACCCAACGCCGAAATATTTCCAATAACCGAATAAAGCTAATAAGGCTCCCACATAACTGAAATGGGAGACCCCAATTGAATGACAAGACCCTCGGCTACACGATCATGGCCGCAACGATCCTGATAATGGCCGGCTACTTCGTATTGTCCTTCGCGCCCTGGCTCGGCGCCTCCTTCGCCTGGCTCACCCCCTACACGGAGTGGGCCTACAGGCTCCCGGTCCTCGGAGCAGCCTACCTCATGCTCCTCATAATCCTCTGGATCGGCTACACGATGGCCACAACGCCATCCCCGATCCCCCTCGAGAACCCCCTCGATCTCGAACAGGAAGACGAGACGGGAAACGAGGGCATCGAAAAAAAGACGAATCTTAAACCATAATTGGGTTAGCGATCGCTTTCGTGCGCACACGGATCGAGTCTGGTCGATGAATCAGGAAGCCCACCTCTTCAGAGGCGGGTAGTTCACTAGTCAACTAGTTCATCAGTGATGCAGCAGGGTGATGCGCGCGCTTCTGAGACCAACCCAAGCTCCTTTGGTCCTCGAACAGATGCACCAGAACCCGATATCCGTCTCATCGAACTGCGCACGCACAATTAAGAGCCAAGCAACTCATCAAATGCTCTCTTTGTGCTCCACACATCTATGATTCCCTCATCTCGTATCCTGTCGAAGTGACGGTCATCACTGATCAGCGTCGATCCGGTCTGGAGACACGTGGCCGCATGAGCGACGTCCGATGTATCCGACGTGCCAATGTAACCCCTGCACATCTTCAAATACCTCCCCTCAACACCGACGAACTCCATCTTAGAAGCCAAAGCCTCGATGAGAAGGGTTGCAGTCTCCGAAGGGTAGATCTCGGTGTAGCGCATCATCTCCTCGGCAAGGTAGATGTTACCTACCAACCGCACCCCGTCGTCCACTATCAAGTGAAGTATCAGCCTGAGGGTCCCGGTCTCTCTATTCGGGTGAGCGATAGCAGCCACGAAGACGTTGTTATCCAGCAGAAAGCTCTGGGCGCTCCCTCGCGATCTTTTCATTAATCTCCTTCCTCACGGACTCCGCCAACTCCTCAACCTCGACCCCCTTGAGCTCGGACTCCAACCTCCGAGCCAACTCGTCCACGTCGAGCCGAATCGCCACCAGCTTATCACCCCTCCTCATAAGCATCAGCTTAGTCCTCTCCCTTATCCCAAGCTCCTCTCGGAGCCTCTTTGGCAGGACTATGCGGCCGGATCCATCCACCTCAACAATTTCTGCCATTTTCCCACTTAAATAAAATATGGTATAATGGTATAAAGGTTGTTACCGCGCTTGAGGTCACGCACGCGCGCGCCAACCAGCCTGTAGAGGCGTGAATCCACGCAGCGCGCGTCTACGCTATTCTTAGTGAACTACCTACCTCTTCAGAGGTGGGTAGTTGACCCCTCTTCTTTCTATAGCGACGCAAAACAAAGTAGGTTTTTCGGAATTCTCTTCAATTTTTTCTTTTCGCTATGGATTCAGCTTCCTCTAACGCTTTATTGTACACATCCACGGTCAGCCAGAAACCTGATGTGATCAGGCTGTCTAAACATTCCCTGAACTCTCTGAGGGTTATTCGATCCCTTGCCAATGCGAGCAGCAGAACCGCGATGGTGCCTATTGGCCTGACTCCGAAAATCTGAGCTGTGGCGGATGCCTCCCTCTCGTCGATTATCAGCTCTGTACCCAGCTTCTGGGCTAGGAGGATGGCTTCAGCCTCGCCCAAGTGTATGCCGGATGCGCCTACTATGACATCAGCTTCCTCCATCCTCTCCTCTGAGACCTCTATCCACCCATCCTCCACCGCCTTCGCGATTAAGACGGCGTCCGCTGACCGCTTCCGCAACGCAGATTCCTCATATACCCTCATCGGGATGACGATCTCCCCGAAGAGGCTCTTCAAAAGCGTCAACCGGCCGATCTTGGCCAGCCAGATCAACGGGCTGCTATTGCTCACTACTGGTTTTCTGCCTAACATACTCTATGTCACGCCTGAGATCCTCCAACGAATAGGATACGGGTATCTTCTCCTCCTTCGCCAGTTCAATCATCTCCCGAAGAGACAGGCCCGCCATCTCAGCGGCCTTCCATAGAGTCACCCTCCCCTCTCGATAGGCCTGAACAGCCTCCTTAACCCTCTTCTCTCGAAGCGCGGAATCCAACAGTCGTCTTATCAACTCGGAGCGGTCGACCTTCATCTCCTCCGCCAACCTCTCAACCTCTCTGAGCATGTCCCGAGGAAGCCTAGCCGTGACAGCCTCAAGCGACATCCAACCCACCGTATACAATAGCATCTTATGCACACATATAAATATTACCTAACGTCCCCCTTCGACAAGAGTGTATCTGCAAACGTGCAGCCATCTCAAGTTCAGCTCTCAAAGGGGAAGTAGACGCGTGTTAGTGAACTACCCACCTCTTCAGAGGTGGGTAGTTGACACAAACCCACACTCAGAGCGCCGTGGAGGAGATCAAGTCCTCCGCGTCCCGGTCGACGACAGGGGTCAGGATCAGACACCGGCATCATCTTTGAACTGGGTCAACGCGTCTCTGAGAGGGCACACGGCGATCTCCTTCACCCTCTTCAGCCCGACATCCTGCGAGACGAAGACTTCGGCGCCCGAGGTTATGGCCGTCGCAAGGTGGAGTGCATCAGGGGTCTTTATATCGTAGACGGCGCGGAGCTCCGCAGCCTTGATCGCTATGGCTACGTCAGGCGCCTTCACAGTCAGGTTAGGAAAGTTCTCTATGGTGAACGCATAGTCGAGAGCCTCGTTCTTCCTCCCCTCTCTAAGAGGCTTCACCATGATCTCGGTGAGGGTGAGAGTGGACGTCACCGCTCTCAGAGTTCCCGCCTCGACCTCCCGGAGGACCCGACGCGCCTCCTCCAGATGCTCCCGGTTCAGCTCGAAGAGGTATATGAAGACCATCGAGTCCAAGCCGATCAGGGGCTTCATTTCTTCTCCGGCTGGTCTTCCCAAGAGCTCCTCTCCCCCTCGATGTATCTCTCGGCGTCCATGCCTTCCCAGATCTCCTTGTGGAGCCCGGTCATGTAGTCTGTAAAGCTCTGCGGCTTCACCCACATCACGAGGCGGGATCCCTCGAGGGCGGCGACGATCTTGGAGCCTGGCTTGAGTCCAAGCTCTTTCCTAATCTTAGCCGGGATCAGCACGAGGCCTTTCTCGTTGACGGTTACTTCCTCCACCGAGTCACCCATGTTAATACACGATAACATCTTTAAAAGTATACCTTTTCTCCTGAATAGACGAAATACGAATTATTTTTCTCACTTTATCTTTTTTAATCCCCCGACGATGACGCAAGTAGCCTATACGACTGAAAGTCTAGCTCCGCGCCCGACGAGAAGACGCCATGAAGACAGCCAGGGATCAACCACAGAAAGGTTGAACCGTTACTCAACAAATTTATCGCCGGCACAAGTTAGCATCGTCGACCGATCCGCCACAACTTGTTAACACTTAACCACAGCAATCCCGAACACGTCATGGGGTAAACCCTTGAAGTATAGCGTCGTAATCGAGAGGGATGAGGACGGCGTCTACGTCGCTTCTATCCCCGAGTTCCCCGGATGCCACACTCAGGCGAAGAACCTCAATGACCTGATCTCACGGATAAGGGAAGCTACCAAGCTCTACCTTGAGGAGATGGGTAAAGAAGACGAGAAGAGAGGGTTCGTAGGCATCCGGATACTCGGGGTCACCTCAAGTGAGCCTTAAGCCGATGCCGGCCACCCTGAAAACGAGGACCAGACGACGAGGACCACAGGGGGAGGGGGGGTCACACGGAGGACCCTGAAAACCGGTCGATCAGCCAGAAGGCTGAAGGAAAACGGTGCGATCCCCCGCGAATTGAAGCAAAAACGCTGTCCATTCATCACAGAAACGATGTCCATCCATACACGGAGGCGGTCTCAGCCACTTAGCCCTCGCCCTCCGGGCCACCAGGAAGACGTGAAGAACTCACACCGGAAAGACGAGGGGAGAACGCGAGGAGGAAACAGCATGAAACACGAGAGGGAATTTTTTTTCGCCTTATAACAAGCCACCTGTTCTATCGCCCCACCCAGCATCCTCCAGGAAACCTGAGCCCACCGGCGCATAGCCATCGCAACAACCATTGTTCATGAACGATGAACAAAATGTTTATAGCACACGAACACGTTGTTCACACTACGTGAACATAAGCCTACTATTCTCCACGAAGGAGAGACTGAGGATCCTGAGCGGGGTAATATACGAGACCGGACCCCTCAACGTGAACAAGGTCTCGAAAAAAGTCGGACTCAGCAAAGCATTAGTATCGATCTATTTTAAACACCTCCTAACCGAAGGCGTGCTGCGGAGAGAAAACAACGAATACCGGGTTCAAGACGGCACCCCGACCAAGGCCATCAGGATCCTGCTGAACCTGAGCAGCTTCAGCACAGACTTCTTCAGCAAACGCCCCTTCATCAGGAGCGCGGGACTCTACGGAAGCAGCGTGAAGGGCACCAACACCGAGGGCTCAGACGTCGACCTATGGATCATCACAGAGGACGTGGACCAGGAAACCCTGGCATCTCTAACAGGCGACCTGAAGAAAACGTTCGGGTACGTCAAGCCACTATACCTGACCAGTGAAAAGCTTGAACTCCTGAAAAAAACGGACGCCACATTCTACCATTCACTGGTCTTCGGCTCAGTAACCATACACGGTGACGACATTGAAGCGTTTTAGCCTAGACGACTGCCTCAGAGAAGGCCTACTGAGAAGGGTTCCGCCATCCCCGCAGAGAGCCGACGGCAGCCTGAAAGCCGCGTACAGGTGGCTGGAAGACGCGCAGAGGAGCATAGACGCCGAGGCCTATAATCCTTCAGTCCTGTCCTCGTACCTGGCCATGTTCCAGCCCCAGACGTTCAGCACCCTCCGGCGAGGGCTAGGCCTCCACGAAAACACGATGCTGAGAGCACTGAGAACGCTCAAAGATCAAGGCTGCGTAATCCGGGACGACGACTTCTTCTGGTGGATCTCAGATAGGGTTCGGGGCGAACCGCATAGATACGCCGCCAAACCCAGAGCAGGCGTTTCTCGGCTGTGAGCAGGACAATTCACAGGGGTGTTTGCAAGAGCAAACATTTATGTATTCAGAATGTATACATATCTCGGCATCCGCCATGGAGGAGATCATCACATCCAGGTTCTCCGAGGAGCTGGTGAAGAAGGTGGATCAGGCGGTCTCGAAGGGCTACTTCAAGAGCAGAAGCGACGCCCTAAGAAGAATGATCGAGGAACACCTCAGGGAGCACCCCGAGCTCTTCTTGGGAGACGGAGCGAAAAAGATACTGACAGAGGCTCCGAAGCTACAGGACGACGAGCTGGAGGCCCTAGGCTCGAACCTGTTTAAAGGACTAAGCGTGGCTAGACTAGTCGCAGAGGGCAGGGAATGACCACGCTGCTCTACCTCGACGCCAACATAATCCTGGCGAGGTACGCCCCCGACGAGCCCCAGCACGGGGAAGCGAAGGAGCTCCTGAACACGATAGAGAATGGCGAGACGGAGGCAGTCACCTCCGTGCTGACCCTGGTGGAGGTGCTCAGTACGGTGAGCAGGGCCTACGGCAGGTTCAGGGGCGGGTCCATGTCCATGAGACGCGAGGATGTCGCAGGCGCCTTCCTAAGAAGGGTGGCGAACATCCGCAACCTACACTTCATACCCCTCGGTGGAGATGTCTCGGTAAGCTTCGACGAGAAGAGCGTCGAGTTGCCCGCGATCCTCGCGGTCGCCCTTGAGATAGGCGCAGGAACCGGGGTCAAGACCCTTGACAACATCCACTTGGCGGCCGCCTCCATAGCCTCACGCATATACGGGCACAGGATCGACTACTTCGTCACCCTAGACGAAGACATCTTGAAACACCAGAAGCAGATAATGAGCTTGGCTGAGCTAAAAGTCGCAACCCCTGCCCAGATACCCCCGAGCTGACACGCCGGCTAAATGGTGGAAGAGGCTGGCACTTTGAAGATTGACGCATTGAATGTTGAGATCAGAGCAAGAAGGCGATGGCCACCGCCCTCAAGGAGAAGATGAGGAGAGCCGTCTGCACCGGATGCGGCTGGACCGGCCACGTCGACACCCGCGAAGGCGAATGGAGGACCCAGCGCCCACGCTGCTCGACGGGGCTCCGCCCCCTGCTCCACATCCCGTACGACGAGAAGCTCCTCCACGAGCTCAACGCCGAAACAAGGAAAAGACTCGCCCACGAAACAGACCCATCCGCCTCAGCGTTCCACGAGGGATTCCTCCACGCCCTCGAGCAGACCCTGAGCTTCAAACACGGCACAGACCTCCTCCTCGACGAGAAGATCAGCCGCGGAGAATTCCACGAATCCTGGGAACAAGTAATGAGAAGGCTGACACCAGTGGAGGAAGGGTGAACGAAGTTCGACCTCAAGAAGGACGGGCTGGAGACGGCGCTCCTGCCGTGGCAGGCCGAGGTGATGAGGCTGATCTGGGACGCCGGAGGAGAGATCGACTCCAGAACCGCCCACACCCGTCTCAAGGGCTCCGCCACCCAGGTGAGCTGGGCCTCAGCCATAAACTTCAACGAAGATGTGGCTGAGGAGGGTCTCCTCGAGCGTAGGGAGGTCACCTCGAAGGGGGGCCGGAAAAGACTGTACAGGCCGAGCCGCGTCGCCCCAGACGAGGAGGGCTTCAAGAGGGTCCTCGCCGACAGGATCTTCGACAGGGTGAGAACGGAGCTGCTAGGCGACTCCGTCGAGGAGCCGACCTGAACCCGTAAAAACCAGATGAACGAACCATCACTGGAGATCCCTTGAGAGGCCGCGCCTCAAATTACAGCCCCGTGAAAAAACGTAGGGGGTACCTTACAATGGCTGAAAAACTAGCCAGAAAACGAGTCCCATGCGCCGACGCCGGCACCGCCCGCTAAGAAGCTGGGGCTCCGCCGGTGATAACCAAAGAGGATACCCGGAAAACCTGGGGAAACTGCAGCTAACCAGACGGCCCGAGAA
>Ga0299915_10003746_pt1 | contig 10988 bp, 11 predicted proteins | sample RVTome_13_FD_200263 | JGI IMG/M metagenome (GOLD analysis project Ga0299915, IMG submission 200263) | Soil microbial communities from uranium-contaminated site in the Upper Colorado River Basin, Wyoming, United States - RVT92D227 (version 2) ... | reverse complement strand
TTACGGCTTTTCTCCTTCTCATCCAGGGAATCTCCGAGGTGATTAAGAAGATTCTATATTTGAAAACAGGGGAGGGGCTATGAGCCCGGAGTTCATCGCCATATCCATGTTCGTGGTTTTGGTCATTTTTCTTTTCATGGGCCATCCCTTGGCCTTCGTCCTGGGGGGCGTGGGAGTTCTCTTCGGGCTTATGACCCAAGGATGGAACTTCTTCGGAATGGTCATGACCCGGATCTACGGGACGATGGACAACTTCGTCCTGGTGGCTATAACCCTCTTCATCCTCATGGGCAACTTCCTCACCATGTCGGGGGTAGCCGATGCCTTATTTAAGGCCCTGAGGGTGCTCTTTGGCCCCATCCGGGGAGGCGTTGGGCTGGCGGTAATCGCGGTCTGCATCGTGTTTGCGGCCTGCACCGGAATCATCGGGGCTTCGGTGGTGACCATGGGCCTGCTTGCCGGGCCATTCTTACTGCGGTACGGATATTCCAAGGAGCTGACCATGGGCATGGTGGCCGCCGGTGGCAGCCTGGGGATTCTCATTCCGCCGAGCATCATGCTGGTCATGATGGCCGACCAGACGGGGCAGTCGGCAGGCAAACTCCTCATGGCCGGTGTCTTCCCGGGGGTCTTATTGGGAATCCTCTACATGATCTACATCGCCGTGGTCTGCTGGATGTACCCCGAAATGGGCCCGGCCATTCCCAGGGAAGAGCTGGATAAGATCCCAGTCAGTAAGCGAATCATAGATTCCCTAAAATTCGCCCTTCCTCCTTTGGCCCTTATTTTTACGGTCTTAGGGGCGATTTTCTTCGGCGTAGCCACCCCTACGGAAGCGGCCGGGGTCGGCTCTGCCGCCTCCTTCTTGATGATTATCATTTACCGAAAATTCGAGTGGAGAAATTTTAAAGACACGATTTTCTCAACCGGCAGAACCGTCACCATGGTGATGATTATCCTGATTGGAGCCACCACGTTCACCGGCGTCTTCCTGACCCAGGGGGGCGGAAAAGCAATCGTTGACGCTATCCTGGGGTTAGGCCTGGGTAAATGGGGAACCTACTGGATGATGCAGATCATCTACATCATCCTGGGATGCTTTATCGACTGGATCGGGATCATCATGATCACCTTTCCCATCTTTTTGCCCATTTGCAAGGCCCTCGGTTTTGATACCCTCTGGTTTACGGCCATGCTGGCCATCAACCTCCAGATGTCCTTCCTGACCCCCCCCTTCGGGTATGCCCTCTTCTACCTCTCGGGGATGGGCCTGGAAGGGATTAAGATTAACCACATCTACCGGGGGGTCCTTCCCTTCTTGATCCTCCAGTTCATCGGAGTCATGCTTTGTACCTATTGGCCCACCGTGGTTGTCTGGCTGCCCAATGCCATGCTGGGGAAATAGATATCGAAGTGCCTAAAGTGCGCTAAAGTGCCTAGAGTGCCTAAAGTTAGTGGAGGAAATTTCCATGATTCCGAGAATTAAGAATATTCTGTATGCCACCGACCTGAGCAAGAATTCCGCCTACGCCTTCCGTTACGCGATTAATTCGGCTCAGAAACATAATGCCAAAATCCGCATCCTCCATGTGATCGAAACTATGCCCTCTTCCGCCGAAGGGTTGATCTCCCAGTACATCGGCGAGGATAAGCTGAAAAAGATGCGCAAGGATACGGAAGAACACATGGTGGAAAGGATCAAGGAACGACTCCGCCAATTCGCCGAGCGGGAACTCAAGAGGGATCCCAAGACCCTGAAGCGCGTGGTCTCCGTTGAGGTGGCCCATGGGGACCCGGCAGCGGAGATCTTGCATAAAGCGGACGAGTTTGATGCCGACGTGGTCATCATGGGGACCCATGGGAAAGGCGTTATACGCCACGCCTTTCTGGGGAGCGTTTCGGAAAAAGTGCTCCACCGGATCCGGAAACCCGTATTTATCATCCCCCTTCCCGAGGAAGAGACCGATATTACCCTGGGAGAAATATAACGCCCTTACCAAAAGCGTTGACCCTCTTGGACTAAAATAAAAGAAGGGGGCGGGAGTAAATCCCGCCCCCTTCTTTTATGGACAGGTCTTTGCAACCAGGAAAATTAAGATAATCGTCATCGGGAGGCGCAGGGATGGTTCGCGAACCGCCCCCACATCTGCCGAAGAAAAACACCTGTAGGGGCAATTCATGAATTGCCCCTACTTTTTCATTAACGCTTCATCCGTGTTTATCCGTGTCCATCTGCCTCCCATTAAATCTTTTGTCTTTGGGTCTTTTCCCAATGTAAAATCTGTGTTCCTCTGTGCTACTAACCTGCAGGCTGACCTCTGAAATCCCCCCAACCCCCCTTTATAAAAGGGGGGCGAAGGGGGGATTTCTGGAATTGCCTGGCTGTAAAAAACACCTCTTTGGGTTGGAGTGTTGCTGAGCTATTTTGCTGTCTTTCAGTTTCTGATTTTTTCCTCAAGAACTTATCCGTGTTTATCCGTGTTCATCCGCGTCCCATTAAATCTTTTGTCTTTAGGTTTTTTTATTTTTTCCCTCTTTCCTCCGCATCCCGCCGGATCGAACGGTGGAGACGGTCGAACTTGAAGATTGTTTCCATGTCCTGCAGGTTGTTGATCCCGGCGGCCCCGGTGCGGATCAGGTTGACCAGAGAGTCGCCGTTGGTCCAGCCCACTAGGTGGGCCGGATCTTCCACCACCAGGACCAGGTCCGGCCGGGGAACCTTTTCTTTCACCACCTTGATTTTCTGCTTGTCCAGGAGCAGCCCGAGTTTTCCGCCCCCGGTCTTGACCAGGATCTTCCGGGTCCAGTTGGCGACGTCGCGCTGGGCGCGGGGGCTCTTCGGGATTGCGCCGACAAATTTGGTGACCGCCTGGAGGGCCTTGGGGAATTGCTTCTTGAAGGCGTCGGTCACCTGGGGTTCTCCGATTTCCATGCTCTTCCACTTGAGGGCCGTCTCTTCCAGTCCGTTCTTGTCCCGCAGCTTCTCCGGCACTTCGTCCAGGGGGACGGCGAAGTAATCGGTGGAGAACCCCATGCGGAACTTCCGGAAGACGATCTTCACCTTCGTCCCCGCCTTGAAGATTCCCGGTTTCAGGAATCCCGTGGTGGTAAAGACCTGGATCGGCAGCGCCGACTGGGACTCTCCCAGGATCACCCGGCCCCGGCCGAAGGGGGCGTAGCGGGCGAACCTGGCATTGGCAAAGACGGTAATCGGGGGCGTCCCCAGCATGTACCCGACCTGGGGCATCTCAATCCCCGTTTCCAGGTTCACCAGGCTGTAATCATCGTTCTGGCAGACCGGGCAGCGGGTCATGTAGGGCGGGCAGATGACCATCTTGCATTTGGGGCAGCGGGCGCCGAGGATCTTCTTCTCCTTCATAACCGCCAGGAAGAAGGGGGATACTTCGCCCGCAGTGGCCCAGTAGGTCGTAAACATGGCCTCGGTCCGCTCGACACAGACAAATTTATCCTCCGGAGAAACGCTGATGCGGCTCATCACCTCAGGAATCGCCTCGTGAGGGATTACATACTCGCCTGGCCTTCTCAATATTTTTTCCATCAGATCACCCCCCTTTTCAGAACGGCCGCGCCGCCGTACTGGGCCGAAGAAGCTCCGGTTCCATGGATCAGGGCATAGTCCAGCCCTCTCCGGATCAACTCCCGTCTGGCGGACCAGGCGGAGAACATGTTGCTGCCGCCGACGAAATGCCCGCCGTAAATCAGTCCTCCCGAGGGGTTGATCAGGAGCTTCCCATGGGGGGCCATGATCTTTTTCTCGATGAGGTCATCGGCATGTCCCATGGGCACAAAGCCCATCTCGGCCATGGTGATTTCCAGCTGCGGTAGGAAGGCGTCGTGAAGCTCCACCACCTTGATGTCCTTCGGGCCTACCCCGGCCATCTCATAGGCGGCCTTGGCCGCCAGATGGTCCGATTCGATCCTTCCCGGCAGCTTGTGGGGGTGCTTGATTCCCCACCAGTAGGGTTCGTTGGCAAAGCCCACTCCCTCGATCCAGATCGGTGGCTGCCCGGCATCTTTGCAGATTTCCTCCGCTACTCCCTCGGCGGCAAAGATCAGGCAGCAGGCCCCTTCCGTATAGACGCAGGTCTCCAGCTTCTTGAAGGCCGGCTCGATGATCCAGGGGGAATTTGCCACCCGCTCGGGAGTTACGATCTCGTCCCGGCGCTGGGCGTTGGGGTTGTTCTTGGCCTGCTCGCACATGATCCGCAGGATCTCGCCGCGGACGGCCATCTTGAGGTCTTGGGGATACTGATCCATGTAAGCAAGGATGACCTCGGCATAGGAGTCGGAAGCCGTGGCCCCCTGATCCCGCTCGAAGAGCGGGTCCCAGGACCAGGCAATGGTCTGGACCACTTCCGGCGTCTGGGTCTCGCTCATGAAGTCGTAACAGTCCGTAGCCTTTTCCGCACCCACGCAGAACACAAGGTCATGCCGTCCCCCGGCTACCATGTCAAAGGCGGTGCCGAAGGCATAAATACCGGTGGCCCCGCCGTTGGTGACCCGCACCAGAGGCTTGAAAGCCAATCCCATGTGCCCCTGGAAGGAGCTTTCGGGAATGGCCTGGCGGGCGAAGATGTCGTTGTAAAGCCCGATGACCCCCGCCTCCACCCGGTCTATTTTCAACTTGGCATCCTGGAGGGCGCCGGAAACGGCCCATTGGGCCAGCTCCCAGATGGTTTTGGATAGCCAGCGCCCCCGGCAGGGAGTGGTGAAAGCCCCCACGATGGCTACCTTTCTTTTCGGAATTTTTCTCATAAAACCCCCTTTTCGATGTTCTATTTGCCTTGTTACATTTCAAGCTCTAGCAAATAATTCCTTTTTCATCCCCCCTTCCGATGACTCATAAAATCGCATAACGCATAGAGCATAGCGCAAATACCAAAAAAATCCCGCTCTGCAAAACGCATACAGACTAGGTGAACTTGTAGGGGCACGATGCATCGTGCCCCTACGGCTCCCTTGGAAAACATAGGCCTCTTACCAACATGACAGAGGAGTCTTTAATCTGGATTTTGGAATTTCTTTTTTTATCCGCCGGCGAGGGATAGGAAAAATTGAACTTCCTCTCCATCCTTCAGCTCGGCATTCAGTTCGCTTAATCGATCCTTTCCCCTCCTGGCCCAAAGGGCGCGGTTGAAGGTCTCCTGGTCCTTGTTCCGAAGCTGGGGAGGCATGGTCGCGCTGAAGCCTTTCTTGATTTCCATAAGAAGCTCGCCGAAGGTGCCCCCCTCGGCCAATTGCACCTCCGCCCGGGCCCCTCCCATCCAGTCAACCAAGATCCCATGGAATTGAACCCTAACTTTCATACCGCATCAGGATTTTTTCTTTCAATCCGAAATCCGCAATCCACAATCCGCAATTGTCCCCTAGGGGTACATCTCCGCCACCACCTGGTCGAGTCCCAGCTCCAGCAGCTTCTCTTTGGTTGGCCTCCCCGTCTTCCAATCCCATCCGCGGAACTGGTAGTAGCTTTTCAACATCTTTTCCATCTCCGGCTCGATCCCGGCCGCCGATCCTTCAGCCAGGGCGGCGGTGCAGATGCTGGGCATCCGGTCCTGTTCCCGGGTCAGGCCGAGCTTGTTGCTGACCGCCCGCTTGATGTTGACTGAACGGTCCCCCGCGGCCAACAGTTCTTGGGGGCCGAACTGCCAGCCGGTGATGGCATTCAGCATTTCACAGAGCTGAGTTGGCGGTAGGGGCGCAAACTTGCAGAGGGTGAGGGAGTCAAAGAGGTCTTTCAGGCTCTGGTATTTGGCCGCGCCTTCGCTCTTTCCCTCGGAAGAGAGCCTCTCCCCCGGCAGGATCATGTACTCCAGGACCATGTTTCCCAGCTCCACATTGTAGTAGTCCCCTTTGAGATGGCACGCCCCGCGGGGGCCGGTGGCATAGGACAGGGCCATGCCATGGAAGGCCCGGGCGTCATGCATGGGCATTTCCAGACCCTTTACTTGAGCGGCCTCATCGACGCTGCGGTTGAACTCCTTGGCCATGGCCAGGGTCCCCTGGGAGAGGACCTTGCCGATGCCCTTCTGGGCGATGATCTTCTCCACCAGTTTGACCACTGCTTTCCCGTCGCCCCACTTCAGTTCGAAACCCACCCGCTTTTTCTTCAATACCCCTTTTTCGTAAAGGTAGAAAGCGTAGGCCACGCTCACCCCTGCGGAGATCGTATCGATCCCATGGACATTGCAGAGATGGTTGGCCCGCACGATGGAATCCAGGTCGGTGTTCATGCACAGGGGCCCGAAGGCCACTGCGGTCTCGTATTCCGGCCCATCCACGTTGAGCCCCGGCTTGAACTCCACCAGTTCCCGCCCGCAGCCGATGGGACAGCCCAGGCAGGCGTAATTATGGACTGTGTAGGCCTGGCGCAGGGCCTGTCCGGTGATTTTGGACACGGGGAAGATGGCCTTGGTGAAGTATTTGGCCGGCGCATCGCCCAGGGTCATGGCCATATCCATGTACATCATGGTTCCGTACTCGCGGAAGGCGACGGAGACCAGATTTCCGTTAATGGTGGCCACCGCCTGCCTGGCCAGCTCCCTCACTTTCTCCGCATTGGCCAGTTCCGGCCGCAGGTTGCCCGAAGCCGCCACCGCCTTCAGGTTCTTCGAGCCCATGAGGGCGCCCAGGCCGCACCGCCCGGCGGCGCGTCCGCTGTCGTTCATGATGCTCGCGAATTTGATCAGCTTCTCTCCCGTGGAAGCGATGCAGGCGACGCTCGCCGAATCATCTTTCAGTTCCTCTTTGACGGCCTTTTGGGTCTGATAACTGTCTTTTCCCCAGAGATGGGAGGCATCCCGCAGCTCGGCTTTTCCCTCTTTCAAATACAGATAAACCGGCCGATCGGCCCTCCCTTTCACCAGCAGGCCGTCCCATCCGGACCCTTTTAGGCGGAAGGGAAACCTTCCCCCGCTGGTCGCCTCTCCCCAGAATCCGGTCAGGGGTGAAACGCCTCCCACCGCATAGCGGCTGACCATGGGAAGGGGAGTCCCGGTGAAAGGCCCGGTGGCAAAGACCAGGGGTTTCTCCGGGGCAAGAGGACTGCCGTTCTTGCCCATCCGTTCATAAACCAGAGCGGCAGCCAGCGCCGCACCGCCGATGTATTTCTTTAAAAAATCCTCCGACAGAGGCAAATCGGTCATCTTGCGGGCGGATAAATCCACTTCCAACAGTCGGCCATGGTATCCTTTCATTCTTTTATCCTCCCTATTAAAGACTTTTTAGCCACAGAGGCCACAGAGATCACAGAGCTATAAAAATATCAATAAGAGAATTTCCAGCTTAGGACTCGAAAGAGCTACACCGTCGCTTTGTCACCTATGGCGGATTTTATCATTTTTGCTAACCCTTTTTATCTCCCTGTTCGTCCGTGTCCCGATAAATCTTCTTTCTCTGTGTTCTCTGTGACCTCTGTGGCTAAATTTGTTTTTTTAAAAATCAATATCCCGGCCGTCGTAGGCATACCGGAAGACCTGGGCGCACTGGGCGGCGGTTATGGGCCGGGGACTGAGGTAGCAGTCCACATCTTCAAAGGCGAATTTCACCAATTTATCGAATTGGCGGTCGAAATCCGCCCGGGAAATCCCCAAGGCCTTCAAGGTAAGGGGAACTCCGAGTTCGGTCAGGAAGGAGCGGACTCGGGCCACCAATTTGACCAGCCCTTTTTTCGCGTCTTTGGCCTCGATCCCCAGGGTCCTGCAGATCAGGAGGTGCTTATCCGTCACCGGACTGCAGAACTGAAGCGTCTGGGGGAGGAAAAAGCCGACGCACATCCCGTGGTGCAGGTTAAAGACCGCGCCGAGAGAATGGCCGAAGCTGTGGGTCAGATGGCAGCCGCTCATGCCGAAGGCGACGCCGGCAATGCTCGCGGCCAGGATCATCCGGTGCCGCGCCTCGCGGTCCTGCCCGTTTTTGTAAGCCCGCGGCAGCCATTGAAAGGTCATTTCGATGGCTTTCAGGGCCAAGGGCTCGGTAATTTCATTGGCGGCCGGGGTCGTGACCGCATCCATGGCATGGGCCAGAACATCCAGGCCTGTTCCGGCGGTGAGCTTGGGGGGCATGGAGAAGGTGAACTCCGGAACGAGGATGGCAAAATCGGGAACCAGCTCTACATTGGCCAGGGGGATCTTCCGGTGCGCGGCGGTGTCATGGACCACGGCCGCCCCGGTGCATTCCGATCCCGTTCCCGAGGTGGTGGGAACCGCGGCCAGGAGTGCCTTCTTCCGCAGGTTCAGCTTGTCCAGGGGGGAGATCATGCCCAGTTCGGTAATGTCCGGCCTCTCGTAGAGGACCCAGGCTGCCTTGGCCGAATCCATGACCGACCCGCCGCCCACGGCCATGATCAGGTCAGGTTCGTATGCTTTCATGGCCTTGGCGCATTCGGCCACCACTTCCATGGGCGCCTCGGGCAGGCATCGGGGCCATATTTCCACGGTGAAGCCGCCCGACTGGAGGAAACGAGCGGCCTTACCGGCGAATTTATTGCTGAATTCATCGGTTACGATAAAGGCCCGCTTCTTGGCGCAGCGATTGGCCAGGGTGTCCATCGTGGAGGGCCCCACGACCGGGCCTTCCGGGAAGACATTCGACCCAATGAACATGGCAGGGATGTTGATGATTGTGGTAAGGCCTTTGATGGAAGTCGACAAGGCCAGGGGGGCCAGGGCTTTCAATGTGGGGTTTTCAAACCAGTAAGCCATGGGTCACACCTCACCTTCTGGGAAAGTTAATATTTCGATGGATAGCCCATCTCTGGCAGAAACGGCCTGACCGTACCCGGATTTTGATCGGGTAAAAATCGAATGCCACCGAGGATTTTGGAGAGATCTTTTCGGACTTCCATAGACGGGAGAATCACCCCCTTTCTCCGAAATGCGCTGCCGGTCTTCTCGGGCGGTCCCTTGGGTCCATCTCAATTCCCCTTGGGCGTCCCTAAAAGAAAAGGAACAATTCCTCCAAAGGCAATATGAGCAAGGGAAAGAATTTTGTCAAGAAAATTTTAGAAGGGAAAGGGGGGAACCCTCGGAGGGTTCGGCAGGCTCTTGATAAGCTACCGCCCATAGGATCGAAGCCTCTTTTCCAGGCCAAAAAGCACAAGCGATTCTTCTGGCCCCTATAAAAGAAAAAGGCCGGGTTTGAGCCCGGCCCGGTGGGAATCTCCGCCAAAAAGAGGTTAGTGGGTTACCTCCTCCACCTCAATCTTCTTGGGTGGGGTTTTTTCCTCTACGGGAATGGTGATTTCCAGCACCCCGTCATGATACTTGGCTTTGATCTCTTCCGCCTTCAGATTCTCCGGAACGGCCATGGAGCGCTCGAAGGAACCGTAGAATACCTCTCTCCGGTCTACCTTCTTGTCTTTGCCTTTCTTGTCCACCTTCCGCTCGCCTCTAAGGGTGAGGCATCCGTTCTCCAATTCCACATGAATATCCTTGGCTTCCACTCCGGGAAGATCGGCCTTGATGACATAGGTCCCATTCTGGCGATAACTCATGACTTTAGGGGCCCAGTTATACTTCTCTAACGCCTTAGATTCAAATAGGTTTTCGAAAACATCCCAAACATCTTCATCCCAGAAGCCGCGGAAAAAGCTCCGGGGAATCAACTCCTCCGTTGGTCTCCATCTCACCAGGCTGTTCATATTGCTACCTCCTTTTTTCCAGAAGAAATAAGGCTTCCTGCCTGCCTTCTACCCAAAAATTAATCATTTCTTTGCCGACTGTCAAGGTAGGGATTGCCGATGCCCTGACCGCTGAATCAGGGGCGCTCCCGGGACGGAACCGGATTTATCCCCAACTGCCTTTTTCATTCGCTTGCAAAGGGGGTAACCCGCGGAGGGGGAAATTAAAAAAATCTTGTGGCGGGATTCAATCGAAAATCCTCAGCAGGGGCGCGGGGAGGGGTGAGGAGCTAAATCTTGAGGCCTTTGGTTGCGGCAAAAGACTGGATGATGTTGAGGGCTTGGCTGATGCGGCGGATTTTGTTGTTTTTGTCCTTGAGTCCTTCAATGTCCTCCAGAGGAACCTGCTTGCCCCTAAGTTCCCGGAGAACGAGGTTGAGGTTGAAGAGGATAACTCTCAGGTCCTCGACCGTATACTGGCGGAGGGAGGCCTGGCTAAACTGCTGAAATCCATGGGCCACGTCCTGGGCCAGCTTTTTCGGGCTTCCGGCGATGGGCATATTTCCTCTTTCTAGGGTTTTCCGATTCCTTCATGAGTGAAGAAAAATTTCGTATTTTAAGATTGATGAACTCGTTAAAAGTCGTCACTCCGGTGAAAACCGGAGTCCAGAGAATTGATAACTCCTTGGAATAACTAGATTCCGGCTTTCGCCGGAATGACGGAAGAAAGCGTTTTCGGACTTTTTACGATGCCATCAAGACTTAGGATTCGGATTTTGGCTTTTGTGGCTATAGCTCTTCATCCTTGCTCCCCGACTCCTCTCCCTTGCCTCCCATCTCTTCTTCCATGGCCTGATCTACCATGGAATCCACGTCTTCGCCCAGGTCTTCACCCATTTCTTTTCCCATGCGTTTCATCCAGCGGGCCATGCTGGCCGGGTCGTTTTCGTCCAGGCCCCCCAATTTGCTGGGGTCCGCCAGGGATTCCAGACGGCTTTCTTCGGAGCGAACCCGTGCCACCCGCGAGATGAGGCGAGTCATCTTTCCGCTCTGGCAGCGCTTGCACTGCGGGCGGTGAGGCTCGCGCATATTCATGACCAGGTAACTGGAAACCTTCCCGCAATCCCGGCAAAGGTATTCATAAATAGGCATGACCGATTTCCGCTCCCTTGACAGGATCCCCTTTGTGCGGTCTAATAATCCCGGGGTTTAAAAAAACAGCAATTCTATTCTATCGAATTTTTGCCCAAGGAGCAAGCCTTTGAGAGTATTGGCCGGCCGGATTTCGTACCTCCTCCTGACCCTTCTCCTCTTCAGCTCGCCCTGGGGGTGTTTTTACCGGGTAACC
>Ga0299915_10003744_pt1 | contig 10992 bp, 7 predicted proteins | sample RVTome_13_FD_200263 | JGI IMG/M metagenome (GOLD analysis project Ga0299915, IMG submission 200263) | Soil microbial communities from uranium-contaminated site in the Upper Colorado River Basin, Wyoming, United States - RVT92D227 (version 2) ... | reverse complement strand
GTCCCGGCTTCGGTATATCTGCACGGAAGTGAAGAACACATGATTCGAGTCCGACGGGTCGACGTAGATCTCATCGTAGAAGTAGTGCGGGGTCGCGGCGATGTCGTTCACTTGGGTCCAGTGCTCACCCGCGTCGCCGGAGCGGAAGATCCCGCCGAACGGCGTCTGCGAGGGGTCCGTGATGCCCCGGTCCACCTGGATCATCGCGTAGACGATGTTCGGGTCCTGCTGCGACACGGCGAGGCCGATGCGCCCCATCCGTTCGGTCGGCAGGCCGTTGGAGAGGCGCGGGTCCGTGAGCCTGGTCCAGGTCGCACCGCCGTCGGTCGTCTTGTAGACGCCGCTCCCGGCGCCGGCGCCTTCCATGTGACTGCCGCCCCAGCGGATGCGGTGCCACGACGCGGCGTAGAGGACCCCGGGGTTCGACGGGTCCATCTCGAGGTCCACGAAGCCCGTGGTGTCGTTCACGAACAGGACGCGGTTCCACGTCGTGCCGCCGTCGGCGGTCTTGTAGATCCCGCGCTCGCCGCCCGCGCTCCACAGGGACCCCAGCGCCGCCACGTAGACGATGTTGGGGTCGGTGGGGTGGATGAGGACGCGGCCGACGGCGCGGCTGTCGCCCAACCCCATCCGGGTCCAGGCGCGGCCGCCGTTCGTGGACTTGTAGACGCCGTCGCCCCAGTACGCGGAGCGCAGGCTGTTCTTCTCGCCGGTGCCGGCCCACAGCAGGTTGGAGTCCGAGGGGGCGACCGCGAGGTCTCCGATCGTCTCGGACCCGAGGCCGCTCGATGTCGCCTGCCAGGTCACTCCGCCGTTGGTCGTCTTCCAGACACCGCCGCCCGCCGAGCCGATGTAGAAGGTGCTGGGCCTCGGCTGGGTGGACCGGGGCACCGCGATGGCGGTGACGCGGCCGCTGTACGCCGCGGGGCCGAGGTGGCGGATGGCCACGCTCTCTACGAAGCGGGTGAGGGAGTCGCGCACCTGCGCGGTGTCGCGGCGCGCGGTGTCCTGCGCGGCGGGGCGCGCCTGGCCCCGCGCGGCGGGCCGGGCCGCGGGCTGCGGGCGCTGGGCGGAGGCGGAGGTGCTCGCGGCGAGCGCGAGAGCCAGGGAGAACGCCGAACGGAAGACGGACATGGGGTGTGTGCCCGGATGAGAGTGGGCGGAAATCATAGCGCTACGGCGTGATGCGCACCACCTTCACATCGGGCGGCGCGGAGCCAGGGGCGACGTAGCCGATGGCGGTGGCGTCGCCGTGGATGAAGGCGACGACCCCGCGGTCGTGCGGCCGCTGCGGCGGCGGCACCGAGCGGCCGGAGAACAGTTGCTGGCCCCAGTACGACGCGACCGCCGCGGCGGGCCTGCCGTGCACCGCGCGCGAGAAGGCGTCCCGCACCGCCGCCACCGCCGGCTGGTCCACCGGGTGCACGTCGCCGTACCCGCCGGGCCACTGGGTCGTCCGGCGCATGAAGATGTCGGACAACTGCTGGAGCGAGAGGGTCGTCACCGGGTTGGCCTCGTTCACGATGACGACGAAGCCGAACTCCTGCGCCACGGACTTTGCGGGTGGCACGGCGGCGCAGGCCAGGAGGGCGAGCGCCGAACCGGCGAGCGAGTGGACGAGGCGAATTGTCATCAGGCGCACCTTGGTGTTCCGCTCGCTCATTGAGTTGGGGGACCCGGCGCGGTATTATCGGGCCCGTTCGGTTGCATCGCAAGGCGCGGGGGCTGCCCGTGGGCCGACGGCGTTCGGCCGCGGCCACGGGCGCTCGCCGCGCGGTTCTCCCTCCGGAGGCCTCTGGGTGATCGACGAGATCCGCGCGCGGTTCGCGCGCCTGCCATTCCGCGCCAAGCTGAACGTCCTCACGGGCGGCTCGGCGGGTGCGCTCGGCCTCGTGCTCGCCGTGAGCCTGGCATCGGGGTTCGTCAACGGCTGGCTGCTGAGCCGGATCGAGCGCGGCTACTACCCCGCGGTGGCGACCACCCGCGACCTCCAGGCCTCGCTGACTGCCCTGCAGCGCAAGCTCCAGGACGCACTCGCCGCGAACGACCGCAGCCAGTTTGCGGAGGCGGATAGCCTGCGGCGGGAGTTCGGCTCGGCCGCCAGATCTGAGTACGGCAACCCGGTGCTGGACTCGTCCGCCGTGGCGGCCCTCGACGCGCAGATGGAGGAGTACTACGGCCTCGCGCGGCGGACCACCGAGCAGATGATGGCCGGCGCGTTCAACGACACCGTCACGCAGCAGATCGAGGCGATGACGGGGAAGTACCGTGCGCTCCGGGACGGTCTCGAGGCCACGAACGACGCGAGCCAGCGCGCCATCACGGCGGCGTTCCGGAGGGCACGCGTCGTCCAGGTCGCCGGGTGGATCGTGGCCGGGCTCATCATCGCCCTGGGCCTGTGGCTGGGGAGGATAGCGACGCGACTCGCGCAGGACTCGGTGGTGGCGCCGCTCGCAGCGGTGGTGCGGATCGCCGACCGGGTCGCGCAGGGGGAGGTGCCGGAGGACATCGCCGGCGGCGGCCGCGACGAGCTGGGCCGCCTGCTCGAGGCGATGCGCAGAATGGTCGCCTACCTGCGGGAGATGTCGGAGGCGGCGCAGCGCATCGCCCGGGGCGACCTCTCGGTGCACACTACGCCGCGATCGGGGCAGGACGTCTTCGGCACCGCCTTCGCGGAGATGACGGCCTACCTGCGCTCCACCGCGGACCTCACCGCCGCGATCGCGGAGGGCGACCTCTCGGTCGCCGTGGTGCCGCGGTCGGACGGCGACGCGTTCGCCCTCGCGCTGCAACGGATGGTCCGCAACCTCCAGCGGGTGATCGGCGAGATGCGCGCCGGCGCAGAGACCATCGGCGCAGCGGCGGCCCAGCTGACCGCCGCGTCCCAGGGCCTGTCGGAAGCGACGCAGAACGAGGCCGCCACCGTCGCCGAGACCTCGGCGGGGCTCGAGACGCTGAACGCCTCGGTGGCCGAGACCGCCGGCCACGCCCGCGAGGTGGATCGGATGGCCGCGTCGGGCGCGAAGACCGCCGAGCGCACGGGGCGGGCGATGGAGGAGACCGTCGCCGCGATGGAGGCGATCACGGGACGACTCCAGACAATCGACGGGATCGCGAGCCAGACCAACCTGCTCGCGCTCAACGCCGCCATCGAGGCGGCGCGCTCCGGCGAGGCCGGCGCCGGCTTCGCCGTGGTCGCCGACGAGGTGCGCAAGCTCGCCCAGCGGAGCCGGACCGCCTCGGAGGAGATCGGCGACCAGGCCTCGCTGAGCCGCGAGACCGTCCGCAAGGCCGGGACCTCCCTCGCCGAGCTGGTGGCGTCGATCCGCGCCACGTCGGAGCGCTTCGCCCGGGTGGCGGTGGCGGCCGACGAGCAGGCTGCGTCGCTCAAGGAAGCCAGCCATGCGCTCGCCGAGGTGGACGACATCACGCATCGCAACGCGGCGTCCGCCGAGCAGATGGCCGCGATGGCCGAGGAGCTGACGGCCCAGGCCGAATCGCTGCGCGCGGCCGCCGCCTTCTTCCGGCTGGGGGACGCCGGCCCGGTGCGCTGAGTCCCCCGGCGGCGCCCGCCGCCCGGTACCGCGGTGCCCCGCCCGGCTCGCGCGCCCGGACGCTGCCGGCCATCTTTCCCTCCGATGACGGAGATGATCGAGCGCGTACGGACCGCCCTGGCCGGGCACTACCGCGTGGAGCGCGAGCTCGGCCGCGGCGGGATGGCGCTCGTGTTCCTCGCCGAGGACCTCAAGCACCGCCGCTGGGTCGCCGTGAAGGTGCTGCGTCCGGAGCTGGCCGCGGCGGTCGGACCAGGGCGCTTCCTGCGGGAGATCGCGATCGTCGCCCCGCTGACCCACCCGCACGTCCTCCCCCTGCACGACTCCGGCGAGGCCGGCGGCTTCCTCTACTACGTCATGCCGTACGTCGAGGGCGAGTCGCTGCGCGAGCGGCTGCAGCGCGGCGGTGCGCTCCCGCTGGACGAGGCGCTGCGCGTCACCCGCGACGTGGCGGAGGGGCTGAGCCACGCCCACGGGCGCGGGATCGTCCACCGCGACATCAAGCCGGCGAACATCCTCCTCGTGGGGGAGCACGCCGTCATCGCCGACTTCGGCATCGCGGTGGCCCTCAGCTCGCTCACGGGCGCCCGGGTCACCGAGCCCGGGGTGTACCTGGGCACGCCGGAGTACATGAGCCCGGACCAGATCTTCGGCGAGGAGCAGCTCGACGGGCGGAGCGACCAGTACAGCCTGGCGTGCGTGCTCTACGAGATGCTCGCGGGTCAGCCGCCGTTCGTGGGTGCCAATGCCCGGGCCATCTTCGCGCGCCACACCACCGACAGCGTCGTGCCCGTCACGAGGGTCCGCCCCGACGTCCCGGTGTCGGTGGCCGCCGTGCTGGAGCGCGCGCTCGCCAAGCAGCCGGCCGACCGGTACCCGACGATACTGGCGTTCGCCGAGGCGCTCACGGCCCCCGCCGCGGAGCCGGTCCCCGCCGACCGCCGGGCCATCGCGGTGCTGGCGTTCGCCAACCTGAGCCCCGACCCCGAGAACGACCACCTGAGCGACGGGATCAGCGAGGAGATCATCACCGCGCTCGGCAAGGTCGCGGGCTTCCGCGTCGCCGCCCGCAGCTCGTCGTTCGCGTTCAAGGGCAAGCCCGTGGACATCCGGGCCATCGGCCGGCAGCTCCGGGTGCAATCGGTCCTGGAGGGCAGCGTCCGCCGTGCGGGCGACCGGCTCCGCGTGACCGCGCAGCTGATCGACGCGAGCGATGGGTGCCACCTCTGGGCGGAGCGCTACGACCGCGACATGGCGGACGTCTTCGCGATCCAGGACGAGATCGCCGGGAACGTGGCCCGCGCGCTGCAGGTCGTGCTCAGCGACGACGAGCGCCGGCGCATCCGGGGCGGCGTGACCGCCGACGTGCAGGCCTACGAGCTCTATCTGCGGGGGCGCCAGTTCGTCCGGCTGTTCAGCCGGAAGGGGATGCGCTTCGCCCGCCAGCTGTTCGTCCGCGCCATCGAGGTGGATGCGCGCTACGCCCGTGCCCACGCCGGCGTAGCCGACTGCTGCTCCTTCCTCCACCTGTACTTCGAGCGCGATCCAGCGCTCATCGCCGAGGCGGAGTCGGCGAGCCGGCGGGCGCTCGAGCTCGACCCCGAGCTCGCCGAGGCCCACGCCTCGCGCGGGCTGGCCTTGTCGCTGAGCGGTCGCTACGACGAGGCCGAGGGGGAGTTCCACCAGGCCATCCGCCTCAGTCCGCGGCTCTTCGAGGCGCACTACTTCCACGCGCGATCGTCGTTCCAGGCGGGGCGCTACGAGGAAGCGGCGCGCGAGTTCGAGCGGGCCTGCGATGTGCGGGAGGACTACCACGCCGCCTTGCTCGCCGCGCAGGCCTGGCAGGCCCTCGGCCGGAGGGATGTCGCGCGGGAGGGGTACGACCGCGCACTCGCGATCGCGGCGCGCCACATCGAGCTCAACCCGGACGACTTCCGGGCTCTGGCGCTCGGCGCGGGCGCGGCGGCGCGGTGCGGGGAGCGGGAGCGCAGTCTCGCGTGGGCGCGGAGGGCCGTGACCGGCGAGCCCGACGACGCCGCGGTCCTCTATGCGGTGGCCTGCACCTACGCCCAGCTCGGGATGCCGGACGACTCCCTCGGGCTCCTCGCCCGGGCGCTGGAGGCCGGCTTCGCGAACCGGGCGTGGATCGCCAACGACCCGGACTTCGCCTCGCTCCGCGGCGACCCGCGGTTCCAGGTGATCGTCGAGCGGCTGTAGCAGCGACTGCCGTTGCGGGCTGTCCGCGCGTACGCTTCCCACATGACTCCTCTACGCTTCCCTCGGCGGCGGGTGTGGTGGTGCGGCGCGGGACCACTGCTCGCCGCGGCACTCGCACTCCCGGCATCTCTCCGCGCCCAGGACACCGCCACCGCGATGCTCCGCGACGTCCGCTTCACCTCCGGCGACTCGCTGCCGGACCTGCGGATGCACTACTGGACGATGGGCCACCCGCGGCGCGACACTTCGGGCGCCGTCGTCAACGCTGTCCTCCTGCTGCACGGCACCACCGGGTCCGGCCGCCAGTTCCTGAACCCCATCTTCGCGAACGAGATGTTCGGGCGGGGCCAGCCGCTGGACACGTCCGTCTTCTACGTCGTCGCCCCCGACAATGTCGGGCACGGCCGCTCGGGCAAGCCGAGCGACGGTCTGCGCGCGAGGTTCCCGCAGTACACCTACGACGACATGGTTGACCTCCAGCGCCGGCTGCTCCACGAGGCGCTCGGCGTGGACCACCTGCTGCTGGTGCTCGGGACTTCGATGGGGTGCATGCACGCGTGGGTGTGGGGTACGCTCCACCCGGACGCGGTGGATGGCCTCGTGCCGCTGGCGTGCCTCCCAACCGAGATCGCCGGTCGCAACCGGATGATGCGGCGGATGATCCTCGACGACGTCCGGAACGACCCGGACTACCGGGGCGGGGACTACGTGGGCCAGCCGCGGGGGCTCGCGGCGGCCCTGCAGGTACTCTTCCTCATGAGCAGCGCGCCGCTGCTGCAGCAGCGCGACGCGCCGACGCGCGACTCCGCCGACGCCACGTGGGAGCGCTGGATCGCGGCGCGGCTCCCGACGTACGACGCCAACGACCTGGTCTACGCCTTCGACGCATCCCGCGACTACGACCCGAGCGCCGGCCTCGGCGGGATCCGCGCCCGGGTCCTCTTCATCAACTCCGCCGACGACCTCATCAATCCGCCGGAACTCGGCATCGCAGAACGACTGGTCCGGCGCGTGCCGCGCGGCCGCTTCGTCCTCCTCCCCGTCAGCGAGCGCACCCGGGGCCACGGGACGCACACGGCCGCCGCGGTCTGGAAGCCGTGGGTCGCGCCCTTCATCGCTTCTCTGGCGCGGGCCCGGGGGCTCATCCCCTAGGGCCGCTCAGGCCCCTCCGCTCCGACCGTCCGTGAGGTGCACCGTCCGCACCGGGAAGGGGATCTCGATCCCCTCCGCGGCGAACCGCGCGTCGATGCGCCGGACGAACTCGTGGATCAGCAGGAAGCGCGCGTCGTAGCGCGCCGAGCGCAGGATCGCCAGGAAGTCCACGCTCGACGGGCCGTACCCCTGGAAGCGGATCAGCGGCTCGAAGTCCGAGACTGCCCCCTCCACCTCCCGCTGCACCTCCCGCGCCACCTCCAGCGCCACCCGCTCCACACGGGCGAGGTCGCTCCCCCGGGCGACGCTCACCGGCACGGTGGACGCCTGGTCCGGCGACGGCAGGTCGTAGTTGACGGTGATCGCGGTCGCGAGCTTGACGTTGGGGACGATGACGAGGTTGTTGGGCTGCTGGAGGATAGTCGTCTGGGCCCACGTGATGTCCTGGACGTAGCCCTCCTGGCCGGACTCGAGGCGCACGAAGTCCCCGGGCCGGATCTTGCCGGCGGCGAGGACGCGGATGCCCGCGAAGAGATTCGAGAGGGTGTCCTGGAGCGCCAGGGCCACGGCGAGGCCGCCCACGCCCAGGGCGGTGATGATGGGCGTGACCGAGATGCCGAGGCGTTCGAGCACCACGAGCGCACCGAGGACGTAGATGCCCGCCGCCGCCACGTTGGCGATCAGGCTCACGCTCGGCAGCGCGCCGTCGGAGGCGCCCGCGCGGAGTGCGCGCACGGTGAAGCGCGCCGCCGCCCAGGTCACCGAGAGGATGACGAGGACGAGCAGGACCTGGTCGAGCACGCGCGTGGGCCCTTCGGGGAGCCGCAGCAGCGCGACGGCAGCGGAGAGGCCTGCGAGGGTGCCCCACGCCACCACCGGGCCGCGGAGCGCCTCCACCAGCACGTCGTCGTACTTCCAGGTGGAGCGCCGCGCCACGCGCGCGAAGGCGCCGAGCACCGTCCGCCGCGCGACGAGCCCCAGCACGAGGCCCGCCAGCGCGACGGCGGTCGGCGCGATGTAAGTCGTCAGTTCGCTGAAGCGATCGGTCACCACACCTCGCCTTCAGAACCTGACGTGCAGAAGCGGCACCGTCAGCGCCGGCCGCAGGATGGGCCGCGGCCCGCGTTCGCCGACCCGCTGGAGCGTCGGCTGGGGGGCCGGCACGCCGACGCGCAGGCCGGAGCCGCCCACCTCGAGCAGCGCAGACGGGAGCGCGGCGCCGCCGGCCTGGCCTCCATCCGAGCCTGACCGCATCATCTTCGCGGCGGCGTGGCTGCCGAACATCAGCCCGAGCACGCTCGTCGCCATCGGGATCGCGAGGACGACGTCTCCGTCGTCCGGCTGGACGATGAGGTCCACGCCCAGCCCGCTGAGCGCTCCCGCGATGCCCATCGCGCTGACGAGCCACGCGCGTCCCGCCGTCACTCCCGCGGGCGCAGCGAGCGCCGCGGCGACCATCAGCGCATCGCCCCCGCCCAGCACCGCCGAGGCGCCGCAGTCCAGATCGAAGATCGCGCAGAGCGTCCCAGTGTAGTACAGGCCCCAGTAGTAGCCCTGTGCGGCGAATGCGACGCGTCCGGCGGTCAGGTGCGCCCGACGGGCGACGACCCCGCCCAGCGCCATGCCGCCCACGCCTCCCAGCGCGATGGATGTCCAGGTGGCCGGGACGCTCACGTCCCCGCCCGAGAGCGCGTCTAGCCACACGGGCGCCTGCGAGGAACCCCACCGGAAGCCGAACGTCATGGCGCGCGCCTCGCCCAGTGTGACGTGCTGCGACGTCGCCACCCTCTGCCCCGCCACGAAGCCGAGCGGCCCGCCGACCACCAGGCCGACGCCGTAGATCTCGGGTCTGTCCGCTTCCATCGCGATCGGCACCGCGATCCCGAGCCAGGCACCGTACAGCGTGCTCCAGGCCACCAGTTCCACGCGGCCGCCCCCCTCGCCCTCGGGGGGGCGCCCGACGAGCGTCCTGCGGGCCTCGGCGCCCGCCGGCGTGTCCCCGTAATTGCGCACGATGTAGCGCAGCACGGCGTCAGCCGCGTCGCGCTGGCGCTCCCCGGCCATCCGGAGCGCGGCCTGGTAGAGAACGCCCGCTGAGTCGCTGCGTGTCATCTGCTGTGCAGCTGCGGCGGCGGGCAGGGCGATCGCCGCCAGGATCAGGGCAACGACGAAGGCGATAGTCCGGCGCATGGGACGACGCTCCTGAAGGCTGACCACCCAACCTACGAGTCGCCTGCCCGCACGGGAAGAAGACGTCTCGGTGAGTCGCTCATCCTGACTCTCGGCCGAAACCCGAGTTACTGCCTCGGGATTGTGCGCCTGGTTATCTTTGGACCATACACGAAACCTCTCAGGACGGAGACGCGAAGCGATGATCTATCCCTTTGTCTTGCCGCCGCTGCCCTACGACTTCGCGGCCCTCGAGCCGCACATCGACGCGCAGACGATGCAGATCCACCACGGCAAGCACCATCAGGCATACGTCAACAACGTGAACGCCGCGCTCGAGAAGGCGGCCGAGTGGCAGAAGTCGTCCGTCGATGAGCTGCTCCAGGCGCTGCCGAAGCTGCCGGACTCCATCCGCACCGCCGTGCGCAACAACGGCGGCGGGCACTGGAACCACTCGTTCTTCTGGACGCTGATGGGCCCGAAGGCGGGCGGCGCGCCGGCCGGAGCGCTGGCCGATGCCATCACGAAGTCCTTCGGCGCCTTCGACAAGTTCAAGGAGCAGTTCCAGGCCGCCGCGATGGGCCGCTTCGGCTCGGGCTGGGCGTGGCTGGTGATGGACGGAGCGGGGCTCAGGATCGAGAGCACGCCGAACCAGGACAACCCGCTGATGGAGGGCAGAACAGCCATCCTCGGCCTGGATGTGTGGGAACACGCGTACTACCTCAAGTACCAGAACCGGCGGGCGGACTACATCGGCGCGTGGTGGAACGTGGTGCGGTGGGACGTTGTTGCGACTGAGTACGAGAAGGCGAGAAGGTGATAGGTGATGGGTGATGGGTGATGGGTCATGAGTGATAGGTGATGGGTGATAGGGAGCGTCTGACGGCTGACGGCCGACGGCTCCCCGGCTCCCCGATCTCCGTTGACGACTCCGGCGCGATCCCGGTAGCTTTCCCGGCTGTCGGGCCCTGGTGGTGAAACTGGCAGACACGCCGTCTTGAGGGGGCGGTGGCGAAAGCCGTGCCGGTTCGAATCCGGCCCAGGGCACTCCCCTCAGCCACCGTAGCTCAGTGGTAGAGCTCTCGATTCGTAATCGAGCGGTCGTCGGTTCAAGTCCGACCGGTGGCTCTGCGCAATTCGAGGCCCCGTCGCACCCGAGCGGCGGGGCCTTGTCCGCTTCGGCCGGCCTCCTCTCCTACTTCCCGAACCAGCGCGGCAGCGTCGTGGTCAGCGCCGGGATGTAGGTGATCAGGAGCACGCCGAAGAGGAGCACGAGGAGCATCGGGATGACGGCGCGGATCACCTCGGACATCGGCTTCCCGAATCGCATCGAGGAGAGGAACAGGTTCACGCCGACCGGCGGCGTCAGGAACCCCAGCTCGAGGTTGGCGAGGAACACGATGCCCAGGTGTACCGGCGCGATGTTGAACGCGACGCCCAGGGGGACGAGCAGCGGCGCGACTATCACGATGGCCGAGTAGACATCCATCAGCGCGCCGACGACGAGCAGGAACAGGTTGAGCAGGAGGAGGAAGAGCCACTTCGAGTGTACGGTCGCCGTCACCCAGTCCACTGCGCGGGCCGGGATCTCGGCGAACGCGAGGTAGTTGGTGAAACCGAGCGCCACACCCAGGATCAGCAGCACCCCGCCGACCAGCACGCCGGACTCCGCCATGACGCGAGGGGAATCGCGGAACGGCCGGAGGTCCTTGTACACGATGGTCTCGATCACGAACACGTAGAAGGCGGTGAGCGCGGCGGCCTCCACCGGTGTCGCGAGTCCGCTGAAGAGCGCCCCGAGGGCCACCACCGGCACGAGCAGCTCCCACTTCGCGTCCCAGGCGGCGAGCCGCGCCTCCCGCCCGTCGAACGGCTGGCTCGCCGCCGCGGTGCGGGGCGC
>Ga0299915_10003743_pt1 | contig 10993 bp, 7 predicted proteins | sample RVTome_13_FD_200263 | JGI IMG/M metagenome (GOLD analysis project Ga0299915, IMG submission 200263) | Soil microbial communities from uranium-contaminated site in the Upper Colorado River Basin, Wyoming, United States - RVT92D227 (version 2) ... | reverse complement strand
AGTGGCGGCGCATCACGGAGGTGAACCTGTTCGGCGCGTACCACTGCTGCCGGGCGGTGCTCCCGCACCTGCGGCGCCGCGGCGCCGGCAAGATCGTGAACGTCGGCTCCGATTCCTCGCACATCGGTTACCCGCTGCTCAGCGCATACGCGGCGTCGAAGCACGCCGTCGTCGGGCTCACGCGAGCGCTCGCGGAGGAGGTCAAGCTCGACGGCATCCAGGTGAACGCCGTGTGCCCGGCCATGGTGGACACCGACATGCTCCCCATGGCGTTTCGCGCCGAGGCCATCCCGCCCGCGGAGGTGGCCCAGGTGATCGCGTTCCTCGCCTCTCCTTTCTCCGACGGCATCACCGGCGAGGCCATCAGCGTCCACGGCAAGCAGGACATGTACTGGTACGGCTCGAGGAAGATGGGCCTCGTGCGCGCGGCGGTCATCGGAAGCAAGGGAAGCCAGGAAAGCCAGGGCAGCCCCGTGGGGACGCGCGCGTGATGGCGCATTCCACCCCCACGGAACGCGGCGCGCGCCATCCACTCGCGGACAGGACGGTCCGGGCGCTCCTCGGCGTCTTCTTCTGCTCCGGGCTGTCGATGGGGTACTTCTCGCCCCTGCTCTCGGCGCTGATGAAGGAGGGCGGCCACTCCGACCTCGCCGTGGGCGTGGTGGGCACCGCCTACTACGCCTGCGTCGCGGCCGGAGCCCTGTGGGCGGGAGGCCGGCGCCGGAGCGTGCCGCGCGCGATAGCGGCCGGGCTCGTCGGCGCGGGAGCGCTGAGCGCGATCGTGCCGCTCACGTCGGGCCTCATCGGCCTCGCCCTGGCACGGGCGGGTTGCGGGTTCGCGGTGGGCGTCTACTCGACCGCCGCGCAGGCTGCGCTGCTCGCGCGTACCACGGAGCGCGACCGAGCCCTCGTCACCGGCGTCCAGGCCCTGGCGTTCGCCGCCGGGCTCGCCACGGGACCCATCGCCGGCGCCGGCATCTACGGACGCTCGCCGCTCGCCGCGTTTCTCGCGGTCGGATCGCTCCTCGTCTTCGCCGGCGGCACCTACCTCGCATGGGCCGAGCCGGAGTGGAGAGGCGGAGAGGCGCCCGCGAGGAGCGCCGCGGCGCGGGCGCGCTTTCCGTTCGCCGCCGCGTTCGTCTATGGCTTCGCCGAGGCGGCGCTCCTCTCCGTGTACCCGCTCTCGCTCCTGGAGCGGAAGCTCCCGGTCGGTGCCATGGGGCTGAGCTGCTCGGCGTTCGTCCTGGGCGGCCTCGTGAGCACGCTTCCGGTCAGCGTGGCGGCGGACCGGCTGGGGAGAGGTCGAGTCCTGCTCGCCTGCGCCGGGTGCGGGCTCGCCGCGATGGCTGGCCTGTCGGCGGTGGATGGGCCCAGCGCGCTCATCGGGCTCTCCTTCGCCGTGGGCGCGAGCCTCGGGCCGCTGTTCGGGCTCGCGCTGGCCCTGGTACGCGATCAGCTCTCGGCGGAGGATCTGGCGTGGGGCACCGCCGGCTTCATGACGACGTTCAACGTGGGCTGCATCGCGGGGCCGGTGGTGTCGTCCATCGCCATGACGAGGCTCGGCGCGACCGGCGTCTTCGCGCCCACGCTGGCGTTCCTGGCGCTGCTCGTGTTGCTCGGGCTCGCGAGCGGCACGGCGTGGAGCACGAGCGGCGCTGTCGCGACCGCGGCGGAAGGGCAAGACCGATCATGAACGCCGGGCTCCGGGGGATGAGCGGACGCGCCGCGGCTCTGCTCGCCCTGGTCGCGTGCCTGGCGTGCAAGGCAGGCGCGGTCACCGCGACCGGCGCGACGCCGGTGAAGGAGGAGGTAGCGCCGGTGCGCCGCTCCGCGCCCGTGGCCGTCCGGTTCTCGCCGCGCATCGTCGCGACGGGCAAGCTCAAGCCAGCCCGCGCCGCGCAGCTCGCCTTCGCCGTCGGGGGGACCCTGGAGCGGGTCGCCGTGGAGCGGGGTCAGTCCGTGGCGCGAGGTGCGCTGCTCGCCACGCTCGACGCCGCTGGCGCGCGCGCGAGCCTCGCCCAGGCCGAGGGCGGCGTGGCGGCCGCCCGGGCCCAGCTGAAGCTCGCCGCCGACGCACTGGCCAGGGCGAGCGCCATATACGCGCAGCAGGGGATCTCGCAGGCGCAGCTCGTGCAGGCCGAGGCGCAACGGGACCTCGCCGCCGCGCAGCTGCGCGCGGCGGAGGCGCAGCGCGAGCAGGCGCAGGTTCACCTGGAACGCCACGTTCTCAAGGCCCCCTTCGGGGGCGTGATCACGAAGGCGCCCGAAGGGACCGGCGCAGCGGTGGGCGCGGCCGTCCCTCTCTTCGGGCTGGAGGCCACGAACCCGCTCGTCCTCGAGAGTTCGCTCACCCAGCAGGAAGCGCTGTCGGTGAGGGCCGGGGCGAGCGCGACGGTGACCGTTCCCGCGACGGCCGAGGCCGCCGGAGCGGTCGTACGGGCCGTGGTCTCCTCCGTGGACCCCGCGACGGATCGCGTCCCCGTCGAGCTCTCGGTGAACAATGCAGGTGGGCGCCTGCTGCCGCACGCCTTCGCCCGGGCCGAGCTCGGGCGCGGCCTCGAGCGCGATGCCCTCCGCGTTCCCGGCGCAGCCCTGGGCCAGCAGGACGCCTCTCCGTGCGTGTGGATCGCGGAGGGCGAGGGCGCGCCGCGGCCGTTCCCGGTGCGGGTGCTCGCGCTGGAGGGAGAGGCCGCCCTGATCGACCCCGGGCCTGGCGGGTGGCCCGCGGGCGCGCTCGCGCTGGAGCGGCCGCCGAGCGTAGCGAGGTAGTCCCATGAGAGCGAGCAGGCCGCGCCGCCAATTGCAGGCCCGCAGCGAGTAGGCCGAAGGGCCGTAAAACGAGCGAGGAGCGTGCGGCGGCGCGGCCGTTGACGAGCTCGCCGAGCGTAGCGAGGAGTCCCATGACCCTGCCCGACATCGCCATCCGGCGCCCTGTCTTCACGGTGATGATGTCGCTCACGCTCGTCGTGCTCGGCATCGTCGGTGCGCGCCGCCTCGGCACGGACCTCTATCCGGACGTCTCGTTCCCCTTCGTCACGGTGACGACCGTCTATCCCGGCGCCGGCCCGGGCGACGTGGAGCAGGACGTCACGCGCCCGCTCGAGGACGCCGTGGCCGGCATCTCGGGGCTGGAGCGGGTCTTCTCGCAGTCGCGCGAGGACGCCTCGGTGGTCTTCGCGCAGTTCAAGATGAGCGTGAATCTGGCCGAGGCCGTCCAGCAGGTGCGCGACAAGGTGGGGATCGCCCAGGGCGCGCTGCCGCTCGGCGCGAAGCCGCCGGTCATCTCGCAGCTCGACATCGCGGCGCAGCCCGTCCTGGTCTTCTCGGCCGCCTCGGGCGCCGACCTCGCCTCCCTGCGCCAGACGCTCGACGACGAGGTCCGCCCGCGCCTCGAGCAGATCCAGGGCGCCGCGGCGGTGCGCATCGTGGGCGGCGCGGAGCGCGAGGTGGCGGTGGACCTCTCGGGCGACCGCATCCAGTCGCTCGGCCTCGCCCCCGAGGCGATCTACGAGCGCATCCGCGCCGAGCACCTGGACCTGCCCTCGGGCCGCCTCACCTCCGAGCGGGGGGAGGTGGGCGTGCGCGTCAGCGGCGAGTTCTCGAGCGTCGAGGCGCTGCGGCGCATGGTCGTGGCGACCGCCCGGGACGGGAGCTCCGTTCGCCTGGAGGACGTGGCGCTCGTGCGCACCGGCACGAAGGAGGCCCGGTCGCTCGTGCGCACGAACGGGACCGAGTCGGTGGCGGTGGAGGTGGTGAAGCAGACCGGCGCGAACGCGGTCGCCGTGGCGAACGCGGCGAAGGCGCTGCTCCCGCAGCTCGAGCGGCAGCACGGGTTCCAGGCGCACGTGCTCGTCGATCAGTCGTCCATCATCGAGGCGAACGCCCACGAGGTGTGGATCGCCATCTTCTTCGGCGGCGCCATGGCGGTCCTCGTCATCCTGCTCTTCCTCATGGACCTGCGCGGCACGCTCATCAGCGCGCTCGCGCTGCCCACCTCGGTGGTGGGCGCCCTCTTCGCGATGTACGCGATGGGCTTCTCCATCAACCAGCTGACGCTCCTCGGCCTCTCGCTCGCCATCGGCCTCCTCATCGACGACGCCGTGGTCGTGCGCGAGAGCATCACGCGCCACCTCGAGCGCGGCGAAGATCCTGTCACCGCCGCCTCGCGGGGCACGCGGGAGATCGCGCTGGCGGTCATGGCGACCACGTTCACGCTGGTGGCGGTGTTCGTGCCGGTCGCCTTCATGCAGGGCATCGTCGGCCAGTTCTTCCGCCAGTTCGGCCTGACGATCACGGCGGCGGTCCTCATCTCCCTCTTCGTCGCCTTCACCCTCGACCCCATGCTGTCCGCCCGCTGGGCCCGGCGCCGCGACGCCCGCAGCACCCGCGATGCTTCGCGCGTCGCCAGGGTCCTGGGGCGCGCCTTCGAGCGCTGCGACCGGCTGTACGCGCGGACGCTCGACGCCGTCCTCCGGCACCGGGCCGCGACGGTGGGGGTCGCCATCGCGCTCCTCGCGTCGACCGCGTGGGTCGCCACGCGGCTGGGCAGCGAGTTCGTGGGGGGGGAGGACCGGGGCGAGCTGATCGTGAGCCTCGCCTATCCTCCCGGGACGAGCCTCGCGACCACCTCTGCCCGGTCGGCCGTCCTCGAGGCCAAGGTGAGGGCGCTGCCCGGCGTCACGGCCGTCACCAGCGTCGTCGGACCGGACGAGGAGGTTCGGAAGGCGCGCTGGCGCGTGAAGCTCGTCGACAAGAACGAGCGCCACGACGGTCTCGAGGTCTACAAGCGGAAGGTGCGCGAGCTCCTGGCGGGCGACGATCGGCTGCAGGCGTCGGTGGCGGATCCGCCCGCCATCGAGGGGACGGGCGACTTCCCGCCCATCATGCTGCAGGTGACGGGGCGCGACCTCGAGGAGCTGCGCGCCGAGGCCGGGTTCGTGGCGCGCACGCTCCGCGAGATCCCGGGGACGGCCGACGTCGAGCTGAAGGACAGCCCCGGCCAGCCGGAACTCCAGATCTCGGTCGACCGGGAGGCCGCGGCGCGAGCCGGGCTCCCCGCGGGAAGCGTCGCCCAGCAGGTGCGCCTCGCGACCGCGGGAGGCGTCGCCGGGAAGATCCGGGAGGGGCGGCGCGAGGCGGAGATCCGGGTGCGCCTGGCGGCGGGCGATCGCGACTCGCCGGAGGCGCTGCAGCGCATGTGGATCGCCACCCCCCGCGGGCCCATGGCGCTGTCGCAGCTCGCGATGTTCCGGCGCACCACGGGGCCCGCCGTCATCGAGCACGAGCAGCGCGAGCGGCAGATCGCGGTCTGGTCGCAGATCGCGCCGGGTGCCAACCTCGGCGACGTGGCCGGCGCGCTCCGGGCCCGGCTCGGCGCGCACGCCCTGCCGGCCGGGTACGCCTACACCTTCAACGGCCAGATGAAGAACCTGGCCGAGATGACCCGCAACGTCGCGCTCGCGCTGGCGCTCGCGCTCGCCTTCATCTTCATCGTGCTGGCGAGCCAGTTCGAGTCGTTCCTCCAGCCGTTCACCATCATGCTCTCCCTTCCCCTCGCGCTCGTGGGCGCGGTGCTCGCGCTCGCGGCCACGCGCAGCCCTCTCGGGATGGGCGCGCAGATCGGGATCATCCTCCTCATGGGCCTCGTCACGAAGAACGCCATCCTCCTCGTCGACGGCGCGCTGGCGCACGTGCGCGAGGGCGACTCGCCGGAGCAGGCCATGCGCAAGGCGGGCCCGCGCCGCCTTCGGCCGATCCTGATGACGAGCGCGGCGATGGTGCTCGGGATGCTGCCCACCGCGCTCGGTCGCGGCATGGGCAGCGAGTTCCGCGCCCCCATGGCCATCGCCGTCATCGGCGGCGTCATCACGTCGACCCTGCTCACGCTATGGGTCGTGCCTGTCGCCTTCATCTGGGTCGAGGGGCTGCGCGCGCGGCTCGGCGGAGCGGAGCGCGCCGCGCGCGAGCGTCAGCCTGGCGAGGCGAAGGAGCTGACCGGGCGGCGCAGGCTCACCGGCTCGGGGTAGCGCTCGACGTAGCCGACGCGCAGCACGAACTGGGGCGTGCCGAGGCCGAGCTTGCTTCCGATCTCGCGGCGCCAGGGATCCTCCTCGAGCACCTGGGACATGGGGTGGACCGCGAGCCGGCGCTCGCGCAGCAGGAGCGCCATGCGCGCGAAGGCGCGACCCGCCTCGAGCAGCGACCCGGTGCTCTCGTCCGGCGCGCCGAGGACGAGCCAGCCGGCGCCTTCGCGAGCCTGCTCGCGGACCGCGTCCACGCCGCGGTCCCGGAAGCTCTTCCCCGCGACGGAGCCGGCATCCATGAAGTGCCGCATGTAGAAGCCGGCCAGCCCGCCCACCTCCATCGTGTCCGGGGTGAGGCCGTCGGCGGCCCTGCTCGCCTCGCCGTCGGAGAAGCGGACCCAGCGCGCGAGCTCCAGCTGCGCCGGATCGCGCCACGTCTGTCGCTGGAATGACTGCACGGAGGCGTCGGCGAGCCAGTCGGCCTCCTTGGAGCCGCGCGCACACCACCGCGAGCGCGTCCCGAGCGCGTCCGAGAGCGCCGTCAGGTCGTCCTGCGAGAGCGTCGTGTCCGAGTAGCCCTTACGCAGCGTTCGTCGCCGGGCGATGCGGTCGAGCTGCTCGACGCCGCGCGGGCCCGAGCGCGCCGTCGAGAGCCGCACGCGGATGAAATCGGGCGCGGAAGCGCTGCCGGCCGCAACGTCGAGACGAGCGTCGAACCCGAGCGCCGCTGCGGCCGTCACCAGGTACTCGAGGAAGGCGCCCAGCGACAGCGCCAGCTCGCGGTCCGCCGGATCGACGGCCGGGAGCCGGCGCGAGGCGTCCGGCCAGATCATCCACTCATCCGGCCCAACGACGCGCACCCGCCACGGCTGCGAGTTGTGCGAGCTCGGGGCCCGGGCGGCCGCCGCGAGGATGCGCCCGCGCTCGGGGTCGAGGAGGTCCCGGAGCCCCGACGCTTCTGCCGCCGCCGCGCTGCCCGATCCGTCCCGCGCCTGGGCGGCGCTGGCGCAGCCGTGCACGGCCAGCACGGCCGCCCCGCAACCGATGCCACACACGAACTCGCGCCGCGTGGTCTTCATGCCGCCTCCTTCAGAGATCCAGATCCGCCCCAAGGCCGAACACGGCGAAGGGATCGTGCCTGCGGTTCCGGTCGACGAGGTTCACGCCAGCGACCGCGAACAGGCGCGGCCGGGCGAAGGAGCCGAGCCTGTCGACCGGCGACCAGAAGAGGACGCCCTCGGCGCGGTGCCGCGTGATGTCCGCCTCGGCCGCGTGCGTGACCTCGTAGGCCGGCCCTGCCAGCAGGGTCGCCTCGCCCGCTCCGCGCCAGAGCTCGAGCAGCAGCGCCGTGCGGTTCGAGACGAGGAGGTCGCGCCGCGCGATCAGGGTGTCGTACTCCCATTCGTGGAACCACCCCGCGGTGGACGAGAGCGCGAAGAAGGCGACGTCGGTCTGGCTTCGCAGCAGCACGGGGCCGGCGCGGACGCGCAGCACCGGCGAGAAGAGGAGCCGCTGCCCCAGCCCGCTCCTCTCGGAGCCGTCGGCCGCCTCGATCTCGTCGTCGCCGAAGCGCGACGAGGCCGAGGGGAAGCGGAGGAGCGCGCCGTTCGCGCCGAAGAAGCCGTAGAGGTCGTACTGCAACCGGAGCTGCAGCGGCGCGATGGGCACCCACTCCACGTGGGCGCCGCCCTGCGTGTAGGCGGGGTTCACGCCCACCACCGCACCAACCTGGAGGTAGCGACCCCGGAGGATCGTTCCATCCCCGTCGTCGAGGCCCCACCGGCGCGAGACGCCGGTGAATAGCATCACGCCGCTGGGCCCGACCCGCGCGGCGGCGTCCGCGTGCACGGTCGTCCTCGCGCCGGTGGAGTCCGCGCCGGCTGCTTCGCGCGCGTGCATCGCCGCGAAGACGGTGGCGAGCATGGCGAAGGTCCTTCGCACGGCGATCCGCATGTCCCACCCCCGTTGGTCATGGCTCGGGCCGACTGCCGCCGGCGGCCGTGCCGCAGGACAGCCCGCACGCCGAGGCCGACAGCGCGCTGTAGACGATCCTAGCCTTCGCGTCCCCTCCTCAAGTGACGATTGCGCGACGCTCGAGCTCGCATGGCTGGAGGGACCAGCGGTGGATTGCGCTCGGAGTCCCTTCCACCGTTAGCGCGGCCACGTGGTCGGCGTCGAGGTCAAAGGACGCCATGCTCCATCGGGTCACGTCGCCGGCTGCCAGCGAGGACCACCGCAGTCGCACGGGGCGCGCCGCCGGCTCGACCTCGAAGGCGTCCAGCCGCGCCAGGAGCCCGTCTCCGCGCGCCTTGAGGTACGACTCCTTGCCGGTCCAGCAGCGAAAGAACGCCGCGCGCCTGTCCGCCTCGGGCGTCGCGAGGAGCGCGGCGCTCTCGCCAGCCGCGAAGAAGCGGAGCGCTATCTCCGAGGTGTCGACGTCCCGGCGCACGCGCTCCACGTCCACGCCCACCTCGCGGCTGACACACAGGGCCACCACCGCGCGGTCCTCGGAGTGCGAGAGGTTGAAGTGGACGCGCGAGGCGTGGTGGCTCGCGAGCTCCGGCTTGCCGTTCCGCCCCGCGCGGATGCCAACCTCGGCCGGCGCGACGCGCAGGAGCTGGCCGAGGACGAGCCGCAGCACGCCCCGCGCGCAGACGAATCGAGCGCGATGCACGTCCTGCGCGAAGCGCTCCGCGCGAGCCAGCTCCTCCACCGAGAGCACGCCGGCGAGCCGGTCGCCCACCGAGAGGTCGAACTCGACGAGCTCGACGTACCGCGGGTCGAGCTCGAGGTCCTGCGCGAGGGGTAGAGCCCGCTGCCACACCACCGGCCAAGGTTAGCATGGTGAAGGTGACGCGTGGCGGTGCCGCCGGTGAAATCGGCGTGAACACGAGCCCCGCTCGTGCTCTCGAGAGCCGTGCCGACTCCCATTCGTCACAGAGCGGCCGCGGAAGGCTCGCACGGGGACGCTAGAGTCCCGCGCTGCATGACGCGCCAGAGGATCGAGACCCGGCACACGGATCCGTCGAGCAGATGGTTCATCCACCGCGGCGGGGACGCCGACGCGCGGGTGCGCGTGTTCTGCTTTCCTCACGCCGGGGGGAACGCCGCGGCCTATCGATCCTGGCCGCGCGGGGTCCCGAGCGGTCTCGAGATCTGTCCCATCGAGCTGCCCGGGCGCAGAGGGCGCTGGGCGGAGCGCCCGCACCGTAGCTGCCCGGAGCTGGCGCGTGAGGTCGCGCACGCCATCGGCAGGTGGCTCGACCGGCCGTTCGTCTTCTTCGGGCACAGCCTGGGGTCCCTCGTCGCCTTCGAGGTCGCTCGCGCGCTGCGCCGCGCCGGTGGTCCCTTGCCCAGGCATCTCTACGTGTCGGCGCGCCGCGCTCCGCAGCTTCCAGCGGAAGGCGAGATGCTGCACCGGCTGCCGGACGAGAGGCTGATCGCCGAGGTGTGCGGCCGCGCGCTCCCGGACGATCTCGCCGCGCAGCCCGGCCTGCTGCGGCAGCTCCTTGCGCCGCTGCGCGCGGATCTCGAGGTCCACGAGACCTACCGGTACACCCCGGAGCCTCCCCTTCGCTGCGCGATCACGGCGCTCGGGGGGACGACCGATCCGCTCGCGGCCGTCCACGAGCTCTGGGCGTGGCGCGAACAGGCCGACGGCCCGTTCGCCCTGCGCATGTTCAGCGGGGGGCACTTCTACCTGCACGCTCAGGAGCGGGCGGTGCTGAAGGTGCTGGCGGAGGAGCTCGAGGAAGCTGTGGCGGCGGCCTGATTTGCCGCAGCGACGTCTCCTGGGGAGTTGCCCGGCCGAGCGAGAACCGGCGGGCCAGCTCCTGCGCCTCGACACGGTGGGGATTCGCTCGTTCCAGCTCGGCGAGCAGGCGGTCGGCGGCCTCGGGATCCACCTCGTGCAGGCGCACGGCGAGCGCGAGGATCGGGCTGTACGCGGCGTCGAAGTCCTGGCTCTCGCGGACGATGTCGAGGAGCGGCTCCCGCACCTGCGCCAGGAGCTGACGCGCGTCGCTGGTCTCTCGCACGTTCACGCCCGCCTCGAGGAAGCGATCGCGCGCGGACCAGTACGCGGCGAGGCGGCTGTGAACCCCACGCTCAGCGTCCGTGCGGGGGGCGCCCAGGACCTCCTCTGGCGCGGGGTGGAATGTTCGGACGAGGGCCAGGAGCCGTTCATGGGCCGGTTCCACCGGTGCGTACGCGAACCGGGGAGCCTCGAACAGGACCAGCGGTCGGTCGTCGGTGTTGAGCGGCCCGGCGCCCGCGAATCGGCGCAGGGCATCGCTCCCCGCCAGGTAGCCGCCGAGGAGGCCGTAGTCGTCGTGAAGGCGCAGCCTCCTCAGCTTCTCCTCGAGGCGGCCCTCGCGCACCCGCGCGTGGAACCATCCGGGCGGATACGTCCTCGCCGCCCCTCTTCCCCCGACGAGCCCGACGATGGGTGACGTCAGGCTGTGGTGCGCCAGGAACGCGCTGCCCTCGGGGAAGACGTCGAGGAAGGTCCTGGTGATGGTCCGCAGCGTCTCGAGGTCGAGCTGATAGAGGGGGAGCCACTGGCAGAACAGGCCACCCTCGTCGAGCAGGTCGCGGACGGCCTGGAAGTGCTCGCGCGTGTAGAGCGACGCGGCCCCATCTCGCGCGGGGTGAAACAGATCCGCCACGACGACGTCGTACTTCCTCGGGGAGGCGGTGACGTAGCGGCGGGCATCCGCCACCAGGATCGAGAGGTTCTCGCGCGCCGACAGGTCACCCGTGGACTTGCGGAAGTAGGGCAGCAGCGGGACGATCTCCGGGACGAGCTCCACGCCGTCCGCGCGCAGGTCCGGATGGTCGCCCGCGGCAGCGAAGGTCGCTGCGGTGCCCAGGCCGAGGTACAGAGCCCCTCGCGGCCGCGGGTGCAGCAGGAGCGGGATATGGCCTTGCCGGAGGTCCGAGAACGCCGAGGTCGTTCCCCCCATCTGGAA
>Ga0299915_10003742_pt1 | contig 10993 bp, 14 predicted proteins | sample RVTome_13_FD_200263 | JGI IMG/M metagenome (GOLD analysis project Ga0299915, IMG submission 200263) | Soil microbial communities from uranium-contaminated site in the Upper Colorado River Basin, Wyoming, United States - RVT92D227 (version 2) ... | reverse complement strand
ATTTAATATATTTTAATATGTTTAAATAAATCAAAAATTTACTTAGATTAATTTCAATAATTTATCACAATAAGAATTGTAATTGGGTATTTTCTTAATTTTTAGATATTTAATAATTAAATAGAGTAAATTATTAAAGATTTTTATGTTATCAATTTATGATAAATTAATTATTAGGAAAAATATTTAATCAAATTTTCAAATAAATAATGTTAAATTTTTATAAAAAGTTTATTTTTTTAAATTTAATATGAGCTTAAAAAATAATTCAAAAAAAAAAGAGCGACCTCATTACTCAAATTAATCTGGCAATTACAAATCTATATAAATAATAGATTACTTAGCTTAGTTTATAATATATCTTAGGAAAAATCACTCAAGACTCTTTTTTAATTGTTTGAGCCACTCTTTTTCTGCTTTCAGAAGAAAAAGGGGTCGTTCTGCCAATTGAATGCGATTAATCTCACATCTTTCTTGACAAAGATAATCCTTCAAACGGGAATATCCTTCAAAATATTCGTCAACTGCTTTTTCGTAATTATCTAAACACTGAAGTTGCTCTTCGCGAGAAAGTAAATTAAAAAAAGCAAGTCCCAAATCAATTTGCCATTTATTTCGCTCGTGGGTTTGAAAAAGAGCTAAAATTGATGCTTTTAACGTTTTCTTTCCTTTTTCTGTAATGGAGTATACTTTTCGGGCTTGATTTTTTTCGTTCATGCTAACAATACCGGAAATGAATCCTTTTTGTTCGAGCTTATTTAGGATGTAATAGATAGATGAAAAACCGATATCGGTCCATTCTCGCATGCTTGTATCGATTATCTCTCGCTCGATTTCGTAGCCATACCGTTGCTTTTGATATATCATTCCAATTATGGCAAATTCTTTGTCTGAGAGCATACTATTCTTTTGTGAGGATGACATGATTTTAATATTTTTAAGTTAGAATATAAATATTCTTCATTTTCATAACATTTAAATATATTCCAAGATTGGGATATCCTAACATTAGAATAGTGAATCAATATTTATATTGATTTTTTTCAAAAAATAATAATTAAAAATAAAAATACAGTAAAAAATGAGTAGGAATAATATGAAAAATATTAAGAATATGCAAAAAATATTAACTCAACATATATCTGCTTTTGAGCGAATGGGACCACGCCCTCTTGGTTCAAAAGCATTACTCACCGCTTCTGACTATCTTAAGGAACAATTTGAATTAAACGGTTTAAAAACCGAAAAGTTTCCTTTTGAATGCGTCTATTGGGATTTTCAAGATATGTCTCTTAAAATTGAACAGCAAGCCTTTAAGGCTGTATCTAATACTTATTCTCCTTCCTGCCATCTAAATTTCAATATTGAATCTATTGTGCATTTCCATAAATTAGTAGAATTTGAGAATTATGTTCATAAAGCCGAGATCAACGCAAAAATGCCTCATATATTAATGTTATCCGGTGATTTGACGAAGGAAATTCTCTTTCCACCCAAATTCCCCTTTTATACGGATGAATTATCCGTAAAAATTTATACTGCAATTATTCAATTTCAACCTGCATTAGTTATTTTCGTGAGCCATTCCGAATTTAATTACCAGCCTCTAAGCGTTGACAGCGATTTTCAGATTCCATCCATAACTATACCCCCGAGCGTGGGGGCTTATATTTTAAATTCGGAATCGAAAACGATTTCAGTAAAAATTAAATCTACTCTCTCGAACCAAATGAGTTACCATATAATTGGGCGGATTTTGGAAGGAAATCTTGAACAAAAAATAGATTCAAAAAAACTCAGCCCAAAAAAGAAAGATTCCAATATAAAAAGTACCCAAGAACAAGAGAGTGATACTAAAAAAAAAAGAACTCCCAGAAAATTACCTGTTAGGAAAAAGATTATCATTGCTGCCCATCTTGATACCATGTATTTTTCTTCTGGCGCTCACGATAACACTTCCGGCGTTCTATGCTTATTACTACTGGCGTCGAAACTAAATTCTTATCAATGGCCTTTCGATATCGAGATAGTCGCATTTACAAGCCACGAGTTGTCGGGATTTGGAACGCTAAAATATGTGCAACGAATTGATAAAGAAAATCCATCTATATTAGGATTTATTAATATTGATGCAGTTGGGCACCCCGTCTTTCCCGATTTTGTTTCTCTATATAACATTTCAGACGAACGCGCAGCACACATTTTAAGTGTGATCGAGCAAAAAACCGGAATTTCTAAAGGGGAACCGTGGTATCAAGGAGAGCATGTTATATTTATGCAAAAAGGTATTCCGTGCGTTGTGTTTTGCGAAGGTAAATCGCTGGATTTTCATCACACAAAAGCAGACACATTTGAATTACTGAATCTACCGCAAATCCAACGAATTGTGGACGCGATTTTGGAAACACTTAATTGTTTTTCATAGTATTAGAAAAAGTATTCGTAATCAAACAAATAAGTTCAAGATATCATTTATTTGAAGAATTTCTGGAACTAGAAAGATAAAAACAAAAAATATTAGATGTTATGAGAAATTTAACTTTAAAATCAATTTTTTTTATTTTATATCACACAAGTTCTTATTGCTTCTTTTTTAAAGTATTTTTAAAGAAAATATAAATATAAATAGAAATATGAAATATAAATAGAAATATGAAATATAAATAGAAATATGAAATATAAATAGAAATAAAAAAATTTAAAAAAAAATTGAGAAGTATGGGAAAAGAAGATCCGAAATATATACCATTAATTGGTTGGGATAAAGACTATATTAGTCGAAGTCCTTTTGATTTTTACAGTTGGGGACATATTGCATTAGGAATTGCGTTATTCTTACTATTATCTTTATTAATAACTGTACCAGAATATCTAGGACAAAAAGCGCTTATTCCGTGGTGGTTAATAATAATTATTGTGATATTTATATTGTTTTTTTGGGAGTTTTTTGAAAATGTTATTTTATGGCGTTTAGGTTGGAAATTTGAATCCAGACAAGATTCTTTAGTTAATTTCATTTGGGACATGATCTTTGGAATTTCTAGTGCTTTATTGACATGGTTAATAAAATGGATTATAATGGATGTATATAACGCAAGCGGAAGATGGTTCTATATTGCAGGAGCACTCCTTTTTGGAATTATTCTTGTAATATATTTTATTGGATATGGAATTTATAAATCTAAAAACAAAAATAAATAGAAACTCAAAAATTAAGGATTAAACATCATTTTTTGTTCTTTTTTTTTTCATTTAAGATTAATCTAAATATCTTTAAACATTAAAGCAACATCAAACGGTAAGTGATTGAATTTGGTTATTTGATTTAAAACGAAACCTAATTTTTTGTACCAATTCATAAGTTCAAGATCTTTAGCAATTAAACCAATTTCAATTCGATTGATTCCAAATTCTTTTGTTTTATTAATTGTATAATCTACCAATATTTTCCCAAATCCTTTTTTTCTATATTCAGGTAAAACAAACAATCTTTCGAGATAACATTTTTTAGAATTTACTATTTCTAATGCAACACAGCCAATCGGTTTATTTTTAAATTCAAGTAAAAAATATTTTATCCCTTTTTTTAAAGTGTGATTATCCAATCATTGGTACAATTTGAAGAATGCATTGGTGCGTTATTTTCATTTAAATTATATTTCTGTGCAATGCCTTTAAAAGAGTATTTGATAATTTGAGATAATATTGAAATATGATCGCTAGTTGCTTCTTTTAATACAAAACCCATATTTATTAAATGGATGCGAGTATAATTTAAATTTAGAGATATTTAATAAAAAGCATTAAAAACATTTTAAATAGAGTCTCTTTCTTCCAAAAGAAAACCTTCTTTTTCTAATACTTCTCTTGCTTTATCGTTATTATCTACTTTTAATATTATTAAAGACTCGTCTTTAATCAATGTTGAATACAAAAATTCAATGTTTATATTGTTCTTACCAGTAATTTCTGCTATTTCTTTCAATCCTTTTGTTCCACCACCACTTTTAGAAGAAGACATTTTTACAGCGATAACTTCCGTAATGGATACAGGATAATCCTCTTTATCTAATAACTCGTATAATTCATTTGGTTTATCCGCTAACAAAAGAAGTAAGCCATAATCCTCGTTTTCTGCAACTGTTATAGCTCGTACATTAAAATCGTTTTTAATCAATTCGTCTAAAAATCTACTTAACATACCTGGTTTATTGGGCAAATAAACGCTTACTTGATGAATTTATTAACACCTTTTTATTTTTACGGTTTTATTTCTATAAATATTAATGTTTATTCTTATAAAAATACGTTACTCAAAAAAGTATTTTTGATATGGACGTTGCTTAAATGTTATTCTTGAAGTAATTTTATTTTTTTTCTTTTGAAAACTTCTATAGCTTTCTCAATTTTGTCTACTTTTAATACAATTAGCGATTCTGCTTTTACTAAAGTAGAACTATAAATGTATTCGATGTTTATGTCGTGTTCCCCTAAGATTTCAGCAATATCGTAGAGTCCACCAGGCTTTTCTGGAATTTCTACTGCAAGGACATCTTCAACTACGACTAAATAATTTTGTTTTTTTAATAGTTTAATTGCGTCGTCAGTTTTATCAACAACCATTCGTAAAAGTCCTTTGTCAGCGGTTTCCGAAACCGTCATTGCTTTCATGTTTATATTGTTTTCTAATAATGCTTTTGAGAATTTAGCTAAGATTCCAGGTTTGTTAGGTAGAAATACGGATATTTGTTTAACAGCCAATTAAATCCCTTTTTCAGTTTTTTATATTTTTAATTAAAATTAATATATTTTATAGTATAATTTAGGATTATAAAAAAGTTTGATAGATCATTTTTAGATATTGTACCAAATAAATATATTCTTCGTACTTTAATAAAATTAATTTAAAGATGTAAAAAATTATTTATTAAGTATAAGATTTGAATAAAAATCTTTTTCTAATATCATTTCAATCGTCTTTATAATATGAATAAAAAGATATTTTACGAAGAACATAAAAACTTTTCGTTCAGAACTTTATCTGAATATTTTATTTCTCCCGGAATTAAATGCAAGTTTGATTTATTAAAAAAATATATTGTCTCAAAACTTTTTTACGATGGAATAGACTTAGGAGCTTCAGGTAATTCTTTTTTACATTTTTTAGATAATGTTACTCGAAAAACTATTTTTGATATTGCTAAACAGCCTTTAACACAATATTTAAATATATTTTCCAAAAATAAAAGGATTTTTTTTCCCGTGTGTGGAGATATTGCGCACTTACCATATCGGAACAATTCTTTCGATTTTATTAGCGCGCTGGACGTTTTAGAACACGTAAAACGCGACGATTTAGCAATTTTTGAGATGAATAGAATTCTTAAAACAAAAGGAATAGCAGTCGTTACAGTCCCACATCGAATGAAGTATTATACAACCCAAGACAGGCTTATAGGACATTATCGCCGGTACGAAATCGAACAAATATTATATCTTTTTAAAAAGTATAAATTAAGATTAATAACTACATTTGGTGTATATGGAAAAATGATGAAAATAGTAGCAATTCAATCCAAGGATCCCAAAAAATTGGAGAATAATTTGATAAAACTAAGAAATAGGTACGAATCAAACAATTTATTTCGCAGTTTTTGGGACGTATTCGTTTTTTTTAGTTCTACATTAATGAAACTTGACGCTAAATATCGATCGCTGAAAAAGGTAATGAATATTGCGTTTATTTTTATAAAAATGTGATTATTTATTAAATTTTTATTTAAAATAAGATTAATTATTGATGATTTCGTTATTACTGCTTTTTTAACTTATCAAAAAATTTTTTGTATTCGTCAATATATTTTTCATCTTTGGAATCTTCAATTTTCTCTATTAACTCAACGGATTTCCACAGTGTTTCTGCTCGTTTTTTAATTTTTTCCAGATAAAATTTTTTATTAAATGTTCCTTTTGAAACAGTAAGGTTATTAGTCATTTCGTTTATAGAATCTTCCATTTGGTTTTCTACTTTTATTACTTCTTTAAACACAGCTGATTGTAATTCTCTTTTCCTTTGTTCTAATTTAGCACAATTATCGCATACCAATTCCATTAATTCTTTACCTTTATTTACAAAGTAAGGATTTCCGCATTTAATACAAGCTTTTAAAGCTTTTACTGGCATATCTTTTTGGTTGTCTGGCATTTTATCCGATAATCATTATGTTTTTTTTATATTCTCTACTTTTATAATCGTGAATAAATAATATATTTTTAGATATTTTTTTTGAAATCTTTAGTAAATGTTATCTATAATTTAAAATACACTTAATTATCATGGAATTAACGTTAACAATTTTAATAATTCTACTTATAGTAGGTATTATTGCAGGTATTATTGGCACTATATCTGGCATCGGAGGCGGGGTGTTTTACGTAACCATTTTGACTTTAATCTTTTTTATGCCTATAAACGAAGCTATAGACACTTCTAATTACATAATATTAATTACCTCCGGTGTTGGATTTTTTACGTATTTAAAACAAGGTAGAACTAATATAAAATTATCGTTAATTTTCTCAGGATTTTCAATATTAGGGAGTTTAATTTGCGCTATCATTTTTTTATTCGTTCATATCGAAAACATCCTGTTGAAATTTATTTTTGCAGGTGTATTACTAATCACTGGAATTTATATGGCTTTTAAAGCAATAACAACTATTAAAAAAAATAAAGATCCAAATATAAACGGAGATAATAACATTTTTTCTTTAAAGAATCACGATTACAAGAAAAATCTAAAGAAAGGTATACCACTATTCATGGCTGCAGGATTTATTTCGTATTTATTAGGGATTGGAGGGGGAATAATAAATACGCCAACTCTTAATATCGTTTTAGGATATCCAATACATAATTCAACTGCGATTTCTACCTCTATTATTTTTTTCACAGCCATTTTTAATGTAATAGTAAAAGCAATCTACGGAAAAATACATTATTTAATTGGCACGGTGATTGGTATTGGATCTGTTTTAGGAGCGTATATTGGAGCAAAAGTATCAAAAAAAATGCCAAAAACAACCTTACAAGTTTTTGTAGCAGTTGTAATTATTGGATTATCAATAAGGATGTTTTTTTAGAAATTTTATAATGATCATTAATTAAATAAAATAGAAAGCTTTCTATTTTTTAAATAAAAATTTTTAATTTAAAGAATTAAAGATTATGGCAAGTAGGATTGGACTTCTACGTCTTGATTACACATTTAGCGTAATTGTTCCGATGTTAATTGCTATGTATTTAAATCGTTTAAATCCCTTTCAACACATTGATATTCTCGTTGGATTTGTTTTCTTAGCAATCACAGGAAATACATGGAACGATGTTATGGACATGAGAGATCCAAACGAAAAAGAAACGTTAAAACGAGTGGAGGGTTATCATCCGCGCGAAATTTTCACAATTGGAATTGTAAGTTTTTTTTTAGGACTCTCTTTATTGTTAAGAACTTGTATCCAAAATTCGTTAAACGCAATTTTTTTAATAGTAATTATTGTTGTAATGATTTTATATAATAAGTGGCTAAAACATGTCCCTTTTTTAAATCATATAATATTAGGTGTTTCTCACATGCTTTTACCTTATTTTATGATAAAAGTAGACGCAGGATTACCGTTATTCGAGAGCACTCGCGAACTTATTTTATTATCCGCTTTTTTTATTTTTGCGTTAACTGGTGAATTGGTTCATGAAACGATAGACCAAGATTTAACAAAGCATTTCAGTTTAAGACAATGCCAGATTTTTATTATCGTATTTTCGTTAATCTCTTTAATTCTGGGTTCTTGGGCGTTTTTTATCTTGAGAGAATTTTACTTTCTTCCGTTTATATTCATGCCAATTGGAACAATATATACATTTAGGCGCCCAACTAAATCAACTCAAGGAGTTAAAGATATTGGTATTTTAATTGGAAATTTTATTCTCGTTTATTTTTTGTGCTTAATTTGCTTACAGATGGTTGGTGTTATTTAAAAAAATCTAATTTTAAAACTAAGAGTACTTAAAATTTAAAAAACTTAAAGTATAATACATTTATCATTCAAAACACTATTATTTTAAGTATTATAATTAAAAAATTGAAAATTGGACGAAAAAATAATGGTAAGTGTAAAAGATATCCAAAAATTATTGGAAAATTACATGCTTGAACCAGAAATACCGTTTAAAGACTTAAAACCGTACCTTCTTAGCGAATTTGATTGGAAAGTGGATCCTTTAAAAAAATCTCAATTTATGATAAGGGGTCTTCCAATATTGGACGAAAAACTCGTTAGTGATATCTTGAAGTCTTTTTTACCAAACGAAGTTATTATTCTTAAGGAAATTTAGATGAATTCAATTAATTCTATTTTTATTAGAAAATCTAAATATCAAATAAATGTCAACGAAAAAATTACCCAATGCTTAATCTGCGAAAGAAAGTGTAAAATCCCAGAGGGAAAATCAGGTTTTTGCCAGACTAGATTAAATAAAGAAGGAATAATTTATACCATCGTTTATGGATGCGTTCCCGCACTATCGTATAATCCTATTGAAAAAAAACCGTTATTTCATTTTTATCCCGGTTCAATTGCTATAACAATAGGAACATATGGATGTAATTTTAGCTGTTTTTGGTGTCAAAATCATCATATTTCACATCCTAATGTGTCAATTTTAGATTCTATTAAAACGGAACCTAAATTCATATCGCCTGAAGAATTAATTAAATTGGCGGTAAAGAATAACTGTCAAGGCACTTCGATTTCTTTTAACGAACCTACATTGTTATTTGAATATTCTTTAGACACTTTTAAGTTAGCAAAAAAAGCAGGATTGTATAATACATATGTATCTAACGGATACATGACGGAGGAGGTATTACGAGATTTAATTGATGCGGGATTAGATGCTATCAACATAGATATAAAAGGAAATTCTGAAATGGTAAAAAATTATTGTGGTGCAGACATAGAAAAAGTTTGGAGAAACGCAAAGTTGGCAAAAGATTTAGGTGTGCACGTCGAAATTACAACGTTATTAATACAGAATTTAAATACAGATTTAATTATTATTGAATCTATTGCCAAGAGAATTCTAAGCGAATTAGGAAAAACAACTCCTTTTCATCTTACGCGATTTTTTCCACAATATAAATCGAACGAATTTGGATACGAAGAAGCCACGCCAGAGGACCTTTTATATAATTCTTATAATGCTGCAAAAAATGTGGGATTAGAATTTGTTTATCTCGGTAATTTAAACAATACCGATTTCGAAAATACTACGTGCCCAAATTGTTCTAAAATTGTTATTAAACGAATTGTTTATGGAGTGAAAGAATTAAATTTAGATTCCAATGGAAATTGCAAATTTTGCGGATATCCTATATGTAAATATGTTAAATAATATGTAGAATTAATTAATTTATATAAAATCTTTAAATATACAACCAACTAAATATAAGATTATAATGACAGAAAATTTTGCAAATATTAATGGAATTAAAATTTGTTATAAGACTTTAGGAAAAGGAGATCCCGTAATTTTAGTTCATGGATTTGGAGACAGAAAAGAACATTGGCGCGCTCAAATAGGAGATTTATCAAAACATTTCACTGTTATTATTTTTGATAATCGAAGTGCTGGTAAATCAGACCGACCTGATGGAGATTATACAATGGAAATATTTGCTGACGATATTGCTGGATTAATGGATTGGCTTAAGATCAAAAAGACAAATATAATTGGACATAGCTTAGGGGGTATGATAGTGCAAAATTTTGCTCTAAAATATCCGAATCGAATTAATAAAATAATTCTTATTAATACTTCAGCGGGAATCACTCCACCGGGAGCAGATCCGTCTCAAGGAATAGAGATGTATAAAAAAAGCCAGATAACTATGATACAAGAGATTAAGAAAGATCCTATAAATATTTTTTTGAATCACGCTAAACCAGCATATTCCCGCGAATTTTGGAAACAAATGAAAAACGATATTAAAAAAAAATTTCACGGAATTTGGTCTGTAGAAGACCTTATAGACGAAAAATTGATCAACGGGCCTACAGAAAAATCCATCGTTAATCAATCGGAAGCTTTTAAAAGTCATAACACATACGATAGATTAAACGAAATAAAAAACGAAGTATTAATCTTATGTGCCGATAAAGATAAAAGTATGCCTCAATCAATGTGCGAAAAAATCCATGAATTGCTTCCTAATAGTAAATTAATTGTAATAGAAAACGCGGGTCATCAATCTATTCTTGAATATCCTAAAATTATAAATCAGCATATTATAGAGTTCTTAAAATCTTAATTTGAAAAAAAATTAAAGAATTATTCGCATATTAGTTATGCCGGAAAGTTTTGCTAATGTGAACGGTATTAAAATCTGCTACGAGGTTGCCGGCGAAGGATTTCCTTTATTTTTAGTGCATGGTATTACTGCAAAAAAAGAAGATTGGATATGTCAATTTGGGCCTCTGACCAAAAATTTTAGAATTATTCGATTTGACAATAGAGGTGCAGGTGCTTCAGATCGCCCCAACGACCCGTATACGATGGATATGTATACTGACGATCTTCGAGGTTTAATGGACTTTTTAAAAGTAGAGCAAGCGCACATTATTGGAAATTCTCTTGGAGGCATGATTGTTCAGAATTTTGCTATTAAATATCCTAAAAGAACAAATAAAATTGTTTTAACTAACACTTTACCGTACTTTATTTCAGATCAAAAAGGATTTGATATGTACATCAATGGCCTTTGTTCTGGGTACGAAGCAACACAAAAAGATCCAAAAACTGCTTTTTTTAACGGTGCTAAAATAAATTTCACTAGAAATTTCATAAAATTAATGGTAGATGATCCAAAAAGAAAATTCTACGACCTATTTTCTGCTGAAGACTTAATTAAAGAAAGTACCAACAGACCAGCAA
>Ga0299915_10003741_pt1 | contig 10994 bp, 9 predicted proteins | sample RVTome_13_FD_200263 | JGI IMG/M metagenome (GOLD analysis project Ga0299915, IMG submission 200263) | Soil microbial communities from uranium-contaminated site in the Upper Colorado River Basin, Wyoming, United States - RVT92D227 (version 2) ... | reverse complement strand
GTATTGCGGCTCTTTATAGATGAAGAGGACGACGGCCAGGCCGATCAGGGCGAAGATGGAGGACGCGTAAGTGAAGATGGCCGGGATCCCGAGGTTTGTCCGGATGAAATAGGAGACGCCGCGGCCGGTGATCGAACCGATGTTGATGATCATGTAGAAGATCCCGAAACCGACCGTGGCCATCGTGCCGGACGTCTTTTGCACCGTGCCGGCGATGCAGGGTTTGACGATAGACCCGCCGATGCCGATGAGGATAATGCCCAGGATGACGGGGATGGTGTAATCGACGGCCTCCGCGGCCTTCTGTCCGATGAGGCCCGGCCAGAACCTCTGGAGGTTGCCCATCGTGAAGTAGCCGAGACCGATCAAAAAGAAGGATAGGGTCAGAGATCTCTTGTATCCGTATTTATCGGCCAGCGTACCCGAGACGATGGGCATGAAATAGATGAGCCCCCAAAGAAGCGACCCGTTGAGGAAGGTGGCGAACGTCGGGCGCATGCCCAGGCTCTCTTTGAGATAAATGACCATGAACGAGGCCATGGAGTAATAGGCCGCCCGCTCGAAGAGCTCGATCGTATTGGCTGCCCAGAACGCCCGCGGGAACTTGGGCTTGTCTGGTTTCTCATAACTCATGCGCCGGATCCTTCATGATTTTGGCCAATGATAACATAGGAGCCGGGGAAGGCAAACAGATGAATATCATAGGTAAGCATCTCTTTTTATGTGATTAGGTGTTGTCTGGAGGCCGGTCGGGGGATTCGTCGGCACCCTTCTTTGCCCCTGCGAGGGGAAGTGCGAGCGGCCTGGAGCCGCCCTTGGCCCCCGGCCCCCGGGGAACCAGTCCCGTCGGTTCCCCCCATCGGATAAGCCGACGGGTCCCCCCTCCGCTACGGGGGCTTACGGGCGGCATCCAGTGCCGCCCAGTAAGAATTTGGTTGTTCCCCCATACCTCATCCCGGCCCTTATTGATTCAATCACACGAAAAGAGATGCTTCCATATCATAGCCTTCTCAGGCCGAATTATTAAATTCGACCGGGTTTTTGACACGATATGGAAGAGAACCGAGCGTTCATAGCTGTAGCGGAGGGCCTTACTTGTAGATAAAGAACCCCAGGACGGCGGCTCCGAAGACCAGATAGATGGGGTTGATCCGGGTCGCGATGAGCAGGGCGCAGGCGGCGACCGCGATGATCGCCTTGTCCCAGCCTTTGTGCATGGCCGTCCCCCATTCGATGATGGTTCATTCCTTTTGTATCCAAATGAAATCGACGCCGATCTCGGGCGCCGCGGCGCCCGAGGGCGCGCCTTCGTATCTCAAGGTCAGCCTATGCTCTCCCGCGGAGAACGGCATCTTCGGCAAGCTGAACGTCCTGAGCTGGACGCGGTATGGTTCGAAGAGGTCGACGATCGCCTGCCCGCCTTCCCAAGGAACGGATTTGCTATCGACGAAGACCGCGAGTTTCCCCGATCGCCGGGTCATGGCCAGGGTCAGGCGGACGCTTTTGTCCCCGGTTTCACGAACCTTGAACACGAGCGTTCGAGTTTCGCCCGGGGCCTTGGGATCCCAGAAAAGGGCGAGACCCCCCGCCCACAACGAGCCCCGGACGGTCCGGACGCCGCCCCGTTCCTTCACGATCTTTTCGGCCTGGTAGAACTCGGAGTTCGACGCCCCGCCACGGGCCGCCGGCTCCCAGATTTGGAGCAAAGACGCGCGCAGGTCGGCCGGCCTGAGCGCTCGGTGGTCATCCGTGAGCCCCGGCCGGCCATAGTGGTAGCCGATGCGGGCGTAAGAGAGGTCCGGCGTCCTCTCATGGTGAAAGAGCTCGATAGTGAACCTTATCCCTGTTTGGAAGGGAAGAGGATCGAGGATATGCCAGCGGAAATTGGCAACGAACCCCCGGTTGCCGGGGCCGTCATTCCGAGGCTGGCCGCAATAAGGAAAAAAGAAGATGTCCGGAGACGACCAGGAATAATTGTAATAGTCCTCCGAGCCGGTCCCGAATGTCGACGGGATGCCGTCGCCGTCGACGAAGACCTTCTCGTCCCCTTCCCCCCACCAGTCACCGCCCGAGGTCGGCACGGGAGAAGGGTTGAGCACGTAGGATGTCGTGCCCACGTAGACGCCCTTCCCGGAGGCAAGCAGGAAGGCAAGGTCCTGGACGTCCTTGTTGGACGCGACGAGGTCATGGTCGACGCGCCAGCGGGCCCGGAAATGCATCGAGCGCGCGTCGTCCCAGTCATAGGGTCCGGCCAGGGCCGCACCCTCGACCTCCACGGTTTGACGGCCGAAGTTTTCGAAGACGAGCTTGAGCGATCTTCTGAACGGCATGACGAAACGGCAGACCATGGCGCCGTCCGGCCGGACCGTGAAGGGGAGCGAAACGAACGGGTTGATGGCGGGCGCGGCCCCGAAGAGGTCACCCACGGGGGACTGGACCTGCCCCCAGGGGAATTCGTCGCAGATGACGTTGATGACCGTTTGGCGGAGGACGCTCGTCAAATCCTCGGCTTTGAGTTTCAAAGTCAGGACCTCGATCGCCCCCGGCCCGCCGAGCGAAAGGAGCTCCCGCTTTTCCGACGGGGCGAGAGAGGAGGCGAACGTCCGCGGAGGCTCCTGCGTCCTGGGAGCGAAGTTCTTGTCGGGATCGGATAGGACGGCCATGATCCGGTCGATCGTCCCTTTATAGGTCGCGAGATCGCCCGGGGCGAAGGAAACGACCTCCGTGCCGGGCTCGTAGAAACGCACGCCGACATGGTAAAAGTGGATCTCTTGAATGTTCCCGGTCCAGACGATCCGCATCCTGTCCTTGAATGGGAACGGCGCGTACGCGGCGTCGCGCTGATAGAATGTCCTTTTCAGAAGGCTCGGGTCGAGGTCCTTGGCCTCCGGAAACGCGTCATAAGGCCTCCGGAAGAAGTTGTCGGCCGGGCCGTCGTAGAGGGGCCTTTCCATGTCATCGATATAGAGGCGGACCTTGCCCGATATGGACGCCGTCCACAGCCGGACAACGGCCCCGGGTCCCGCGACGTCCGCGATGATGTACTCGCCGCTGCCGTCCGCCGCCGGCTCCTTGAGGACTTTCTCGAACCCGGGGATGGGCTCGCCGCCGAAGCCGTCCGAGTTGGCGAACCATCCCGGACCTCCGGGCAGGGAACTGCGGCGGTCATAGGAGGAGAACTGGGCGGTCCGGAACGATGGGCTCGGGAAATAGGTGAGCCCTCTAAGGTCGATCATTTCCTCGATGAGCGTCCCGGTCGTTATGGGCGGCTTGTCGGCGGCCGGGGCCGCCGTCAGGACGCCGACCAGGGCCAGGACGGCGGAAACGGCGGCGATCGAACGCGGCTTGCGCATGGAACTCCTCCTTATCAAAAGCAAACGGACAAGGCGATAAGCCATTGGGCGGCGAAGTACGTGCTCAGGATGAAGGCCTGGGCGGACCTGAAAGGCTTGACGAAACGGTCGAAGGCCACGACGGAATCGGAGATGACGAAGAGAGAACCTCCGGCCGCTGCGGCAAGGGGCGCGGTCCCCGGAAGTTGGATGGCCCTTTCGAGGGCGGCCCGGGCCATCGTGATGATCACGAGGACGTAGATGATCACGGGGACGCGCATCTTCCCGAGGTGCGGGTAAAGGATGACGACGACGAGAACCGTGAAGATGAGCAGGGGAAGAGTAGGCCGGGACGAGAATTTGAGACGAATTCCCGACAGGAATGCGAAGGTGTAGCAGACCTGAGCGACGAGAAAACAGATCAGGCCTTCCAGGAAACGCTTCTTCCGGAGCATCATGAAGACGTCACCCGCGAGCGAGATGAGGAGCCCGGCCGCTATGGCATAACGGTAATCCGGACGGGCGTGGGAACCCGCCTCAAGGACGAGACTGATGATGACGGCCATGGTGATCGGCCGGAAGAAGTAGACGAGGAGTCGGGGGCCCTTGTAATGGGCCCGGATCGCCAGGACGCCGAAAACGAACGCCCAAATGGAAAGCACCCAGATGATCATTTTACGCGGCAGAATGGTAACAAAAAGGCAACGGAAAAGCCAGCCGGGGTTCATGGGCGAATGCCGGTTCGTGTTGGTCGAAACCAGCGGGCGAAAGGCGGCAGCTTCCTATTCTCTTCCAGCTCTCTGGTGAGCTTGACTTCCCTTTTCTCCCCAGCCCGGTCTTCTATTCAGCGGCCTATACAATAAAAGAGACAATCAGGGAAGATAAAAAAAAGAGGCCGGGCTTGGCGGCCCGGCCCCGTGCGCTATGGAGAGGGCGCCCCGCGCCCTACCTCGGCCTTATCTCAGCTTTGCCTTCTGGATGAGCCTCATGTTGTTGGACACGACGTAGGAGAGGATGAAGTTGGAGGCCATGGTCAGAACCCACGCCGTGGTCTTGTTGCCCTTCCGGAACATCTTGTTCATCCCCCACACGGAAAGGGCCGTGGTCCCCGCCTTGACGGCCGCGAACAGCGCCGGGCTCCTCATGAAGGGCTTCATCAGCGGATTGCCTTCCTGAAGCCCGGGGAACTTAAGGGCCTGCCTAGTGGAGAGATAATCGGCCACATTCAAGGCCGTCAAGGCCACCAGGGAGGATGTGAAGAGGGCGCTTTCGAGCTTCTCGCCCCTGACGAAACCGCCGAACTCTCTCTGCGGATCGATGTTGATCTTCGGCGCGGCCTGGGCGGGCGCGGCCATCGGGAGGACTCCGGAGAGGGAAAGGGAGGAGACGGAAATGACGGCCGTGTCGACGATCGTGGATTCGGCCTCGGCGGCGACGGCGAAACCTGCTGATATCAGGATTGCGATTGCGAGGGCGATGACTGTTTTCTTGATGCTCATTTCTTTCTCCTTCTTTCTCATGACGCCCTCTTAATAAGCAAGAACAGTGCCAAGAAGGAGAATGGCTTTTAAGAAACAGATAATAAATAAATTAACTGATTATACGGGCTCTGCTTCGTATAACTTTAAGTGTTCTAATGTTATACATTATTGCCGATAATAGCCTTATAATATGTTTATTATAATATACATAAGATAATTATGTAATAATATGTTCAATATGTGGTCATTTTCAAAGAAACGGTCGCCGCTTAAAGAGGCGATAAAGGGGTGGGGCGGTGTCCAGATTGAAGACCCGCCCTTCCGGGCGCTGGATGTTTCGGCCGGCGAGGGTTCAGATACCCTGCTCTTTTTCCTTCCTGAGACGTTCGCGGGCCTCCGCGAACATGGGCTCGGCGTAGCTCGAGGGCCAGGTGCGCTCCTCGAAAGACCTTCTCTCCACCATCTTCAGGAAGCCCTGGAACTCGTTAAAATAGGACCCGTAGATGTGGAAGCTGTCGACGAAGTCGGCGTAGCGCCCGACGCGGACGGGTTTCCCGGTCCTTTCCGAGATCCGAGCGGCCATGAGACGCTGGAGGTCGGTCAGGGCGAAAACGTTCATGTAGGCGGCCTTATAGGCGTCGCGCGACCGCCAATGGCAGTTCATATTGAGGACCGCCCCGCCTTCCTCGTCCTGAAGGACCCGGCACCAGACGCGCTGCAGGCAGGGCGGGTCGTAGGTCGGCGGGTCGAGCTTCGGGTTCCAGGTGATGGCCTGGGCCCGGCGGGAGTGGCCGGCCTCGGAAAGCTTCCCGATGATATAATTGATCTGGTCGATGGCCGCGCCCTCGATCTCATAAGCGAACAGGCGCTTATGGTAGGTATAGGTCCACTTGCCCTCCTCGGGAGCGATCCAGTGATCATGGACGCCGTCGACGACCTCCTGGCGGTAGATCTCGAGGTCCTCGAGTCCGCCGGGAAAGGCGCGGTGGATGCGGGGCTCGGCGAAAGGGTCCTCCGCCACCCAGAGGATCGTGCAGTCCCTGCTCGGGGGGTCGCCGGGCTTGTCATACTCGGTTTTAACGGCGACACCCTGGTTCCAGCAGGCCAGGACCGCCTTTTCCCAAGCCTCGGGCAGGGTCTCGCCGTAGACGTATAGGGTCGGGATGTTGCCGTTCATGGTCACCTCACCGGGCTTGAATTCAGGACATGACGCGATCGTCCGACCTTTTCGATGAGCTCTTTCTTCTTGGCGTTAACGGCCTTCAGCCCTTCTTCGAGGAGGAAGGCGCTCATCGTGAAATCGAGGGTGCCGATCTCCGGGAAGTTGAAATCGATAAGGACGGTCGGAGGGCGGGAGGCCAGCATCAACAGGGTCTCCGTATATTCCATAATGTCCACGGTCCTGGCGATGATCTCGAACAGGTTGGGCAGGGGCCGCCGCTTCTCCGCCGCGACCCTCCTCGAGTCCAGCCACTGGTCGGCCGCCTTCAGCCAGCCCTCCCCCCGCCCGCTCCCAATGAGATTGTGGACGAGCTTTTCCACGTGGGGGACCTTCAAGGGAGCACGGGAGGTCCCATGACCTCCGGGCCTGGGGCCTTTGAAGGGGATCAGGCCGAGCCTCCCGAAAGCGGGATGGAGGCTGACCGCGATCGTGAGGTCGGCCCCCATGTCCTCGGCCACGTTGATCGGCAGGGGATTGGCCACCCCGCCGTCGACAAGAAGCGCCCCGCCGAAGCGGGCCGGCGTGAAGATCCCCGGAATGGAGATGCTGGCCCGGATGGCGTCAAGGAGGTTCCCCTTCCTGAAAACGACCGGAAGACCGCTGTCGTAGTCGGTCGCGACGATCCCCAGGGGAACTGGAAGGTCCTCGATCCTGGTTTGGCGGGGAATGTAGCGGCTAAGGAAGGCTATGGCTTTCCTGCCGGCGAACAGGCCCGCGCGGGAGAGGGCCGGGTCGAAAAGCTTCAGGAAATCGTCCCGCTTCATGGAGTGGAGGTCCAGCCTCAGTTTTTCCAGGGTCCCGGTCGCGTAGATCCCGGCCATGACCGCCCCGATGCTCGATCCAGCGATGAGATCGACGGGAATTCCCAGGTCACGCAAGGACTCGAGGATGGGGATGTGGACGATGCCGCGGGACCCGCCGCTGCCGAGGACGAGCCCGATCTTGGGCCGGGCCGCATGATCCGATGAGGGCGTTTGTTTCGTGGGCATGGCCGGACCTAAAAATAGCACAGCCGGGGAGATATGACAACCCGCCGGGAAGAAAGTTGATTTCTTTTGAATTATTCCCGGGGAACGGTTAAGATACCGAAGAGGGATAACAATGACCAACGAAATATTCGAAGAAATCAAGCGTAAGAGAATCGCCCTGCTCATCGACGGGGACAACGCCCAGCCATCGCTGACAGGAAAGATCCTGACCGAGGCCGGCAAATACGGCCTGGTCACCATCCGCCGGATCTATGGGGATTGGACGACCGTCAACATGCAGGGCTGGAAGCACACACTAAACGAAAACGCTATCCAGCCCATCCAGCAGTTCCGCTACACCGTGGGCAAGAACGCCACGGACAGCGCCATGATCATCGACGCCATGGACATCCTCCACGGCCACCTCGTCGACGGGTTCTGCCTCGTTTCGAGCGACAGCGACTACACCAGGCTGGCGACGCGGATCCGCGAGATGGGGTTCTTCGTCATGGGCATCGGCAAGCAGACGACACCCAAGGCCTTCGTCAACGCCTGCAATCTCTTCATCTACACCGAGAACCTGGTGCCCAAGAAGCGGCCGCGGAGGGAACGGCCCCAGGGCCGGCGGCCCGACGGGGCGCAGGGGCCGGAAAGGCGGGAGGAGCGGGAGGAAGAGGAAGAGGGAAAGCCGAAGAGGTTCGATCCGGTCCCCCTCCTCAGGGGCGCCTTCGACATGGCGGTCGAAGAAGGCGGCTGGGCGAGCCTCAGCACCATCGGCTTCTACCTCCGCCAGCTCGACCCAGGCTTCGACCCCAGGACCTACGGCCATAAGCAGCTTTCCCAGCTCATCAAGTCGTACTCCGACCTGTTCGAGCTGAAGTTCCAGGACGACAAGGGCCGGACCAACGTCTACATCCGGCTGAAGGAATCCTGAGGGGGGCGGGAATGCCGGAACGGTCCAGGCAGGCGGACAGGAGAACGGGGCTGCCCGATGGGACGGCTTTGGCCTATTACAAGTCTCCGATCGGCGTCATCGAGGTGGCGGGGACGGAGCGGGGGATCTTGTCCTTGGATTTCGCGGACGGCGCGAAGGCTCACGCGGGGCCTGCCGCGCCCGTCCTCGCGGAATGCTTGAAGCAGATTGATGAATACTTCCGCGGCTGGAGGAAGGTATTCGCCCTCGCCCTCGACCTCCGGGGGACGGATTTCCAAGAAGCGGTCTGGCGGGAGCTCCTCAAGGTCCCCTTCGGGAAGACGACCACTTATGGGTCGATCGCCCGGGCCCTGGGAAACGGACAGGCGATGCGCGCCGTCGGCGGCGCCAACCACAGGAATCCGGTCTCCATCATCGTTCCCTGCCACCGCGTCGTCGGGGCGGACGGGAGCCTTACCGGCTATGGCGGCGGACTCTGGCGCAAAGAGTGGCTCCTGGCGCACGAAAGAAAACACGCCTAAGCGTCGGTCGGAACAATCCCGGTCATGAACCCTCGAGGATTGTCTCTAAAGGGCTCGGGGACATTCTCTGCGCCCTCGTTGGCAATCCCTCGGCCTCAGCCTGACGAAACCTCATTTTCGCGTTTGGGCAATCTTGGGGTTGGCATTCCGGCCGTTCCGGCGTTAGAATAAAGACCGAATCCCCTTTAGGAGGCGCGCATGTCCGTCGAAACGATCAGTCAGCTTTTTATCAATACGATCAGGTCCTATCCTAAAAACAACCTGTTGATGTATAAAAAAGGAGGGGAATACGTATCCATTTCTTCCCGGGACGTATGGGACCGCGTGCGGTTCCTGTCCCTGGGGTTGAGGTCGCTGGGGCTTCAGCCCAGGGATAAACTCATCATTCTCGGCGAAAACTGCCCCGACTGGGTGATGACGGACTTTGCCGCCCTCTGCGCGGGCGCGACCACGGTCCCCATCTACCCGACCCTGATGCCGGAGCAGATCAAGTACATCATCGACGACTCAGACGCCAAGGTCGTCGTCTGCTCGACGCGCGAGCTCTGGCGCAAAATCGAAATGGTCCGAAAGGACCTGACCAAGGTCACGCATGCCATCCTGTTCGAAGACGGGGCCCCGGAAGGCGTCCAAACGCTGGCCTCGGTCATCGAAAAGGGGAAGGGCATCGCCGCGCGAGGGGAGGACGACTTCGAGAAGACCGCCCTCGGGATCCAGCCGGATGAGCTGGCGTCCATCATCTATACCTCTGGGACCACGGGCATCCCCAAGGGCGTCATGCTGACCCACGCCAACTTCGTCAACAACATCAAGTCGCTCCGGGCCATCGTCGAGTTCACGAATAAGGACGTCATCCTTTCCTTCCTCCCCCTCTCCCACGTCCTGGAGCGGATGTGCACGTTCGCGTTCCTTTACGTCGGGGCCACGATCGCCTATGCCGAAAGCATCGAGACCGTCGGGGAGAACCTTGTCGAGGCCCGGCCGACTATCATGGTCAGCGTGCCGCGGCTCTTCGACAAAATCTACGCCAGGGTCATCGACCAGGTCCTGGCGGGCTCGGCCCTTAAAAAAAAGATCTTCTTCTGGGCCGTCAGGATCGGTAAGAAGCAGGGGAAGATGAAGCTCCAGGGGGATAAGGTGACCGGGTGGCTCAAATTCCGGTACGGACTGGCCCAAAAGCTCGTTTTTTCCAAGATCCTGGCAAAGACAGGCGGCCGGGTCCGGTTCTTCGTCTCGGGAGGAGCCCCCCTTTCCAAGGACATCGCCGAGTTTTTTTACGCCGCGGGACTGACCGTCATCGAGGGATACGGATTGACCGAGACCTCGCCGGTCATCGCCTGCAACACGATCGAAGGCGTCAAGTTTGGGACCGTGGGCAGACCCATCCCCGGTGTCGAGGTGAAGATCGCTCCGGACGGGGAGATCTTGACGCGCGGCCCCAACCTGATGAAGGGGTACTATAAGAAGGAGGCCGAAACGCGGGAGGCCATCGTCGACGGCTGGCTGCACACCGGGGACATCGGCGCCCTGGACGACGAGGGATCCCTGGTCATCACCGACAGGAAGAAGGACCTCATCATCACGGCCGGCGGCAAGAACGTCGCCCCCCAGCCCATCGAGAACCTCCTTAAGACGAACCCTTATATCGCGAACGCGGTTGTCGTCGGCGGGAACCGCAAGTTCATCTCGGCCCTCATCGTGCCGAACTTCGACAAGCTGGAGGCCTACGCGCGGGCCGGGAACATCGCCTTCAGCAGCCGGACGGAGCTCGCCGGCCGGGAAGACGTCCGGGACTTCCTGCTGGCTGAAGTGAACCGGAGCACGCCGGACCTGGCCCCTTACGAGCGCGTGAAAAAGATCGTCCTTCTCGACCGTGACTTCGAGATCGAAGCGGGCGAGATCACCCCGACGCTCAAGGTGAGGCGGTCCATCGTCGAGCAGAAATACAAGGGCCTGATCGATACGATGTATAAAGAATAAGAGAAATTTCGGCCTTTTCCATCGTCCTTCGTAGTGTGATGGAAAACGGGCGAAATCACGCTGATATGATCCCTCCTTCGGGCGGCGGGCACCGCCGGCGGCTGCGGGAGAAGTTCCTCCAAGGCGGACTCATGGGGTTCCTGGACTATGAGATCATCGAGCTCCTCCTGACGCTCGGCACCCCCCGGCGCGACTGCAAGGAATCGGCCAAGGAGGCGCTGAAGGAGTTCCAGAGCTTTCACGGCGTCCTGGAGGCTTCGCCCCGCGACCTCCTGAGGATCCGAGGGATCGGGCCCCACAACGTCTTCGGCCTGAAGCTCGTCCAGGAGGTCTCCCGGCGCTTCCTCAAGGACAGGATGATGAGCCGGCCGGTCTGCCAGTCCTCCCGGGAGGTGTTCGATTACCTTTACCATTCCCTGCGGGAACTCCGGAAGGAGCAGTTCAAGGTCATCTTCATGGACGCCAAGAACCGGGTCCTCGAGGAGAGGACGCTTTTCGAAGGGACCGTGGACTCCAGCGCCGTCTATCCCCGGGAGGTCATCAGGGACGCCCTTCG
>Ga0299915_10003740_pt1 | contig 10994 bp, 9 predicted proteins | sample RVTome_13_FD_200263 | JGI IMG/M metagenome (GOLD analysis project Ga0299915, IMG submission 200263) | Soil microbial communities from uranium-contaminated site in the Upper Colorado River Basin, Wyoming, United States - RVT92D227 (version 2) ... | reverse complement strand
ATTCAAGGGATGTGGAGGTGGGTCACGCCAAACTTTACAAGAACGCGATCAATCACCTGATAGGAGAGCGGGAGACCAGTTATTATGTATGCCAGGTGTGCGGTTATGTGTCAGATGGAGTCTGGCCCGAGGTTTGTCCGGTATGTGGAGCGCCCAAAGACCAGTTTGCAGAATTTAAATGAAAGAAGAGCAGGGGAGATTATTTCATTCCCTTTGTTCTTTCTTTTAAAATCGGAATTACATTTTGAAAATCGTCCACAATTCCGTAATCGGCTACTCCAAAGATGGGAGCTCGGGGATCCTTGTTGATGGCGATGATCGTTTCAGAACCCTGCATGGCTGTGACATGCTGGAAGGCGCCGCTGATGCCAATGGCAATGTAGACCTTCGGTTTCACGGTCTTTCCAGAGATTCCAACCTGTCGCTCTTTGGGTAGCCAATTTCGATCCACTACCGGACGTGAGCAGGCCACCACCCCGCCTAAGCTTTTTGCCACTTCCTCTATCATTGGAATATGTTCTGGTCCTCCAATCCCTTGGCCCACAGAGACGATGATCTCGGCTTGAGTGATATCCTCCCCCGTGATAAGGGCTTCAATATATTCGAGAAATTTTTTCACATCGGTCGTCCCCTGGAGGGGAGAAGACTCCATGACCATCCCAGCCTTCTTATCGCCAGGTACCGCGGGTACCGCGGGGCTGAAAACACCCGGTCGAACAGTGGCTATATAGCTTTTGGATTCTCGCAAAGATACATTGGCATTTACCTTTCCCCCATAGATGGATCGAACGGCTTTCAAACGGCTCCCTTCAAACGAGAGGCCAATGCAATCCGTGACCAAAGGAGACCCCATTTCCACGGCGAGGCTTGGCGCGAGGTCCATTCCAAAGGCTGTGTGTCCTATGAGGGTGAGGGAGGGTTGATATTTTGTGATGAGAGAGCAGAGGACTTTTTGATAGAGTAGGGAGTTAAAATGTTCGAGTTGCGCATCCTCCACAACCAGGATCTTTGACACCCTGGTAGCCAACTCGTCAGCGAAAGTTTTAACATGATGACCCAATAGCACTGCGGTGGAAGAAGTCCCTTGCTGGGAGGCTAACTTCTCACCCGCTCCTAACATCTCGTAGGTGATATCCCGGATCTTACCTTGTCGATGCTCAACGAGTACGAATATTTCTGCCATCACTCTATCCCCCTTTTATGACTTGTCATTCCTGTGAAAACAGGAATCCAGGGTTTTTAGACCGCGTCTGGATTCCCGCCGGAGTTTACCCCGTACCTGATACGGGGCGGGAATGACAAAGTAAATGCTGATTACCCTCTTTTCTTTTTCAGAATTTCAGTCAATTGCGTGACGACCTCTTCAGGATTGCCTTTTAATATCTCTGCCATCTTTCCAACAGGGGGAAAGAATATTTGATCGATTTTTGTATCGACGGGTTCGCCAGAGGTGAGCCCGATGTCCTCCATTCCGACCTCCTTGATCTCTTTATCTTCCGCCTCTAAGATAGCAGCCAGGGAGACATATTTCGGCTCGTTGATGCCTGTCTGAATGGTTAAGACAGCAGGCAGTTTAATTTCCATGGCTTCCTCGATACCGCCTTCCAATTCCCTCCGGACCTTTGCCTTGTCGCCGGTCATTTCGATATGGGTCACAATGGTGGCATGAGGAAGACCCAACCTCTGCGCCAGCTCCCCCCCAACCTGGCCGCAATTGTCATCCTCTGCCTGAACGCCTGTTAAGATGAGATCGAAAGATTGATTTTTCAATGCCTGAGCGAGAACCCTGGCAATCAGATGGCCGTCTTGAACAGCAGGTTCCTCTATCCTCAACGCCCTGTCAGCGCCCATGGCCAGACACCTCGTCAACACCTCTTTGGACTCTTCGGGCCCGACGGTGATGACCGTTACCTCCCCCCCGTATTTCTCCTTCAAAAGGGCTGCCTCTCTGACCGCATAGGCGTCCCAATCGTTGAGGGTGAAGACCAGATGATCTTTCTTAATGTCTGTACCATCCTTCTCGATAAAAATATCCGCCTCGGCCGTCTTTGGAATCCTTTTAATACAAACGGCGATGTTCATGAGCTCCTCCTAATTATATCGCTAGGATCGTTTTGAACGTCTAACGTAATGAATCATATGTCCCTTCCTTTATTTGTCATTCCGGGCTTGACTAAGCCTGCCCCGTACTTGATACGGGGGAATCCAGTACGTTAAATACTGGTTCCCTGCTTTCGCAGGGACGACGTCTGGATTCCTGCTTTCGCAGGAATGACGGCCTTCGCTGCGATTAATGTCGCTATGTATAGATATTTTGGGTGATTAGTCATTGACCATTATTTGGAGTTTGGGATTTGGTGATTGGAATTTCCATCCATAGCTTCAACCACCAGCTCCGAAATATCTTTTACTATAATCTGATCTGCCAGTCCAGATATCTTAACCGCATCTTCGAGGGTTAAAAGGCAGAAAGGACAAGCTGTGGCCATGACTTTTGCGCCCAAACCAACGGCTTCCTTGATTCGAATCTCCCCGTTTCGGGTCCCCTCTGTTCCTCCTTCAGCCCACATCCTGCCCCCTCCTCCTTCACAGCATAGACTCCTTTGCTTTGATCTTTCCATCTCGGCGAATTTCAATCCGGGAATAGAAGTCAAAATTTTTCTCGGTTCATCGAAGACCAGATTTTGTTTTCCGAGAAAACAGGGATCCTGGTAGGTGACCGGAAGATCCACGGCTTTAGACATTTTTAATTTCCCCGTCTCGATCAGATCTGCAATGACCTGCGTATAGTGCTGGACAGGGATAGCGAGGTCCGGATACTCATTTTTGAAAGCGTTGAAGCAATGCGGTGAGATGGTGATGATTCTTTTAATTCCGGACTTTTTAAAGAGGTTCGTATTGTCCTTGGCCAGTTTTTTGAAAAGGGCCTGCTCGCCCATCCTTTTGATCTCGTTTCCGCAACAGGATTCCTTCTTCCCGAGTATCCCAAAATCGAGGCCTGCTTTTTGAAAGATCTTCACGAGGGCCGTTGAGACATTCTGAATCCTTGGGTCATAAGAAGGGGCGCAGCCCACATAGAGCAGTGTCTCTGTGGTGGCTTCTCCAAGAATCTTTACTCCGAGATCTTTTGCCCAATCCGCCCTCCGATCACGGAATCGTCCCCATGGATTTCCCTGCAGGAGGGTATTTTCGAGGGCATCCCTGATGGTGGAGGGGACCTCGCCTTGGTTGGCAAGAAAATTTCGTATCCCCATGATCAGCTCAACGTTTTTTACTCCGGCAGGGCAGCGAAGGCTACAGGTGCTGCAAGTGGTGCAGGCCCATAATTCAGGCCTTTTGAAAAGAGAGGAGGGGTTATCTGTATAGGCTGTTTGTCTAACAAGCCTCCGTATATTCAAGGGGGACCGGAATTTGACCGGGCACGCGCCTGTGCAGGTCCCACACTGGATGCAAAGATTAAGATGATAGTCCTGGATAAAATCCTTCGGGTCTATTTTCATTTGTTGTGATTTTTTATGATTCTTTGATCTTCGATCAGAATTTTTTCATTTTGCATTCCGCAATCCGCATTCCGAAATCTAAGTTACCAGTCCTTCCATTTCTGATAATACTTGATCTTGTGTGAAATGGTTCTGTCTGGCTGCCTTATTAGGACAGATTGCCGTGCAGGCGCCGCAACCCTTACACAGAGCTTCGTTGACCGATGAGATCCCTTTGATATCAAGAAAATCGATTGCCGAATAAGGACAGATCTCGATGCATAATTTGCAACCCGCACAGAGGGCAGGGTCGATCACGGCTGTCGTGGGTTCGACTTCGATCTGTCCTTGGGTCCCCAGAACGACCGCCTCGGCTGCCGCTGCAGAGGCGTGGGCCACTGTATCAGGAATATCCTTCGGTCCCTGACAGCATCCTGCCAAGAAAATTCCATCTACATTCGTACTCACGGGTTTCAGTTTAGGATGGGCTTCCATAAAGAATCCATCTGCGCTCTGGCTGATTCCAAATATCTGAGCCACTCTCTCGGCCCCGCGGCGGGTCGTCAGACCTGTCCCCAGGACGACCATATCCACAGGTATCTCCAAAGGGGTTCCGAGAAGGGTATCTTCTGCGGCGACGACAAGACGGCCATCCCGTTTAAAAATTTCAGAACCTTTTCCGCGAATAAAGTAGATTCCCTCTTCACGGACCCTCTTGTAGAATTCCTGATACCCTTTTCCAAAGGCATTGATGTCAATGTAGAATTCGTAGATGTCAGCGCCGGTCTTTTCTTTTGCAAGATGGGCTTGTTTCATCGAAGCCATACAGCAGACCCTGGAGCAGTAGAGGTTGGTATTTTCGTCACGACTCCCGATGCAGTGTAGAAAGGCAATTCCCTTTGGGACCGTTCCGTCCTTGATCAACACTTCTCCGCTGGTCGGTCCGGAAGGGCTTGCGAGCCTTTCAAACTGGAGGTTGGTGATGACATTTTCATAAACTCCATACCCGTACTGGGGAAGGAGATGGGGGTCGAATACATCGTACCCGGTGGCAATGATGATGGACCCCACTTCTTTCTCGATCACTTCCTCTTTCTGGTCGAAATGAATGGCTTCTGCCTTGCAGGCTTCCACACAGGTCTTTTTACATTTTCCTTTGCTTAGTAAGAGACAACTCTCTTTATCCACCACTGCCTTCAAAGGAACGGCTTGTGGGAATGCGATATAGATGGCTCTTCGCGTGGTCATCCCCTCTTCAAACTCTGAAGGCACCCCTTTTTTCAAAACGCAGGCCTCTGTGCAATCCCCACAACCGGTGCACCGGTTGTGATCGACATAGATAGGATGTTTCTTGATCGTCACGGTAAAATTTCCAACATAACCTTTTACATCGACAACCTCTGAACAGACAAAGAGTTCAATATTTCTATTTCGAGCCACCTCAACGGTTTTAGGTGTGAAGATACAGGAGGCGCAATCCAGGGTGGGGAAGGTCTTATCCAGTTGGGCCATGTGGCCTCCGATATAGGGGGCCTTTTCAACAAGATGGACTTTCATTCCTTCATTGGCAATGGTTAAGGCGGCCTGAATTCCAGCAATTCCGGCTCCAACGACTAAAACGGAAGGTTTGATCTCTACCTTTCTTGGGGTGAGCCCTTCTTGACGGAGAACCCTTGCCACGGCTGCCCGAAGAAGTTGCTTGGCCTTCTCTGTAGCTTCTTCCCTATCTCTATGAACCCAGGAGCACTGTTCACGGATATTGGCAATATTGAGATAATAAGGATTGAGCCCTTCCGAGGAGATGGCATTTCGAAAGGTCATCTCGTGCATTCGGGGAGAACAGGCAGCGACCACCACCCGATCGATAGAGAGTTCGCGGATATCCTTTTTGATCAAATCCTGTCCGGGGTCAGAGCAGAGATAACGGTAATCCCGGGCTGCCTTCACTCCGGGAAGGGTGCCGGCGAAACTGGAAAGCTCATGACAATCAACTGTGGTAGCGATATTGGTACCACAGTGACAGATATAGACACCAATCTTTTTCATAAATAGAAATAAAGGGGTTCCAGGGGTCTAGGGTTCTAGGGGTTAAGCGAAAAGAAACATTTCTCGAAATTCTTGAACCCTTGAATCCTTGACCCCTATTTCTTAATTGAGGCCCAGGATGCGACGGCCAATGGCCATCTTCTGGATTTCCTTTGTTCCCTCGTAGATCTCAAGGAGCTTGGCGGCACGGTAGAAACGTTCGATGGGGTAATCATCCAAGTATCCATATCCACCATGAAGCTGAAGTGCCTCATCCACGACCCTGACGGCTACCTGGCAAGCCCACCATTTTGCCATGGCTGACAGTTGGGAATCGACATTTCCCCGGTCGAGATTCGAGCAAGCCTTATAGGTTATGGACCTGGCCGTTTCGATGAGCGTTGCCATCTCGGCAATCTTAAATTGAGTAACCTGAAAAGAGGCGATCGTCTTCCCAAATTGTTTTCTCTTTTTTACATAATTAATCGCTTGTTCCATCGCACCCTGGGCAAGGCCGACTCCATCACCCGCTATCATCACCCTTGAATAGTCGAGAAACTTCATCAATTGGATGAATCCGTTGCCTTCACCACCCACCAAGTTTTCCTGCGGGACCCTTACATTATTGAAATAGACATTCGCCGTATCGGATGCATGCAGCCCCATTTTTCCATGAATTTTATCCGCCTTGTATCCAGGTCGATCTGTCTCCACCAGGAGAATGCTGTGTCGGCTTGATTTTGAGGTCTCTTCAGGATGGGTCAAACAGTAGACCAAAAGAAACTTGGCTTCCGTGCCATTGCTGATCATTACTTTATTACCGTTGAGGACGTATTCCTCTTCGACTCTTACCGCTGTCGCGGTCGCAGAAGCCGCATCGCTCCCGGCCTCCGGCTCAGTGATGGCAAAACCCATGACCCAATCCCCTTTGACTAAAGGGGGAAGATACTTTTTCTTCTGATCCTCAGAGCCATAGAGTAACAATTCCTGGGCACCAAAAGTCGTCTGAGAAAACACTTGACCAAGCCCGGGTTCGGCCCTCCAGAATTCCTCCAGGATGATGCTGTGCTCAAGAGAACCCAGGCCAAAGCCGCCATACTCTTTCTTGATATAGACACCGACGAAACCCAACTGTGCCGCTTTCTTGATGATGTCTCTTGGATATTCTCCTCTCTCCTCGCACTCTTTGCCGATGGGCGCCAGTTCGCCTTCAGCGAATTCTCGGGCAGCTAAACGGATCTGTTTTTGCCGGTTGGTCAGTTCAAAATCCATGATTCCTCCTCAAAGGACAGATCTGGGATAAGGGAAGTACTTTGGCGTTTTAGATTGGAGTGTAATTTGCCCCTTGGTTTCCGCCAAGGCCGGGACTTCCAAAGTTTTAGAATACGGTCCTTCATATTGTACCGCTTTGGAACGAAAAGAGTAAGCGAAACGCTGCCATGCCATTGGAGCCACCTGAATGACACCACAAAAGGTTTCCGCTCTAAAACTTCTCCAGTCCCGTCCTTAGCGGGAACCGATGTCACATGGGCCCATTTTTCAAAGCGATAAAGTGTCTTGAGAAGAATATCTTTGTTGCCTGATCAGTATTTTCCCAGCAGCTCTCGGGCTATAATTGTTTTTTCAACCTCTTTGGTTCCTTCGTAGATTTCAACCACCTTGCAATCCCGATAAAACCGCTCGATATTGTAGTCTCCAATAAACCCGTATCCTCCGTGGAGTTGGAGAGCCTCCTCAGCAACCCTCACTGCCGTCTCTCCTGTGTACCACTTCGCCATGGAGATGAGGCGGGGTTGCACTCTTCCTTGGTCGAGAAGCCAGGCAGCTTTCTGGTAGAGATTTCGGCCCGCTTCGATTCGGGTGGCCATTTCAGCAATCTTGAACTGCGTGACCTGGAAGGAGGCGAGGGGTTTTCCAAATTGTTGTCGCTTTCGAACATGCTGAATGGCCTGTTCCATGGCTCCCTGGGCCAGCCCAACAGCCTCGGCACAGACATGGAGACGAGTATGATCAAAGAACACCATAAACTGTTGAAATCCTCTTCCTGCGGTTCCGATAAGATTCTCTTTGGGGACCCTGACATCGCTGAAAGAGATTTCGGCAGTATCGGAGGCACGGAGACCGAGTTTGTTTTTCAGCTTACTCGCTTCAAAACCTTTGCGATCCGTCTCGACCGTGATGACACTGAACCGGTCATGCCGGGACTTGACATGCGGTTCTGTCACGCAAAGGACCTGGAGGAAATTGGCGAGGGTCCCGCCGGTGATGAACGTCTTCGTACCATTGATGACATATTCGTTACCATCCAGAATCGCAGTGGTTCTAACAGAGGAGACGTCACTTCCCGCGTCTGGCTCGGTGATGGCTGCTCCGGTGATGGCCTTCGCCTTCACCAGGGGAGGGACCCATTTCTTTTTTTGCTCCTCCGTGCCAAAAAGAAGAATTATTTCCGAGCCAAAAGTGCCTGCCAAGATAAAATGTGCAATCCCGGGATCAACCCGCCAGAACTCTTCGTTGATGAGACAATGCTCCAGATACCCTAATCCTGCCCCGCCGTAAGTCTCTGGTATGAAGACCCCTACAAAACCAAGCTCGCAGGCCTTTTCCCAGAGATGCCTCGGGGATTTCTCCTCACGGTCGCACTCCTGGGCGAGATCCGGGAACTCTTTCTCAGCAAATTCTCTTGCGGCCTTGATGATGTCCTGTTGTTCATGCGTCAGATCGAAGTCCATGATGATCCTTCCTTGAGCAACCGATTCCTTGCTTTCGTCTTCGCGAACTCCCCTGCAGCTAAACGGATATGCTTCTGTCGGTTGGCATTTCTAAATCTATAGATTTGCTCCCTCTATAACGCTCCAATTATAAAATGAGGCGTTGGTGTTTACAATTATCCGTCTTTTCTTGATTTCTGAGTCATATGGATTTTGACGAGAATCTGAGTTTTTCAAGGCAGGTATCAAGAGCCTCCGCTAACAAGGTGGTGTTGGACACCGAATCTCCTCCGGGGGGTATTGCCACTAAGATTCATTTCTTTATTGAATCCGGTCCCAACAGGATTTCAGCGATCACGTCTTTCTGTTCTTCCTCTGTTCCAAGTGCCGCTCCGATTGCCCAGGCGTCCCGGAAGTAGTGTTCGATGGCTTGTTCTGCCATATAACCATACCCGCCAAATATCTGGAGGGCCTCATCGACCACCCTCACCAATCTCCTCCCGACCTCAAGCTGGGTGACGGAGAGGAATCCAGGATCGATTTTTCCCTGGTCATAATCCGTAGCAGACTTATAAGCGAGCCAACGGGCCACCTCAATGCTTACAGCCATATCGGCCAGTTTATGTCGAATGGCCTGAAACTGTGAAAGTGTTCTGCCAAACTGCTCCCTCTGTTTGGCATGTTGCGTCGCCCGATCCAAGGCCCCCTGAGCGGTACCCAGTGCCTGAGCAGCGCTTCTCAGTCCCATCGCCTGATGGCAATGGTTCACGTGCGCCATGCCTTCCCCTTCACCTCCTACCCGGTTTGCAAGAGAGACCCGGGCCCCATTGAAAAGAAGATCGCCAAAAGATATCATCTTCAGTCCCATCTTTTCAATCGGATGGACTTCGATACCATCCCTTGCCCGCTCTACGATTAATGTGATCCACCCTTCTTTGGGTTCTTTACAAAGTGTGATGAAGGAATCCGCCAGGGAGGCATTGAGCACGAACCGTTTTTTCCCTCGGAGGGAATATTCCTCCCCCTTCCTCTCCGAAACCGTGGAGATGGAAGAGAAATCTTTTTCATCTTCCGACTCGGCAAAGGCAACGCCCAGCCGTTTCTCCCCTTTGGCCAGGGGAATAAGGAATTGCTTCTTCTGCTCCTGGGAACCAAATTTCAGAATGACCTCTGAGCCCAAATCTACCGTGCTCAGGGCGCTCCCAATTCCGGAGTCAACCCTGCAAAAAGCTTCAATGACCAGGAGATTTTCAAAGAGGCCCAACCCCTGCCCCCCAAGCTCTTCGGGGTAATGAATGCCAATGAATCCTAACTGGGCGGCTTTCTTCCAAAGCGATTCAGGGAATTTTCCACTCTCATCCAGTTCCAAGGCCAAATCAGGATCAAACTCTCCTTGCGCGAACTCCCTGGCCGCCTTCTGCACGTCTTTTTGCTCATCCGATAGTCTAAAATCCATTCTCTTCCCTCCTATAGCCCCAATCCGCCGGCGATCACTAAATGCTGAACTTCAGAGGTTCCTTCTGGAATCTTATTCAGTCTCCCATCACGGAAAAATCTCTGAACCGGATTGTCCATCATCAACCCGGCATTCTTTTGAATGGTCATCGCTTTCTGAACGATGCTCTGAACGGTTTCACTGCAGAAGAGCTTCACGATGGAAGCGTCTTTCATCGTGGCAAGCCCTTGATCAAACAGCCAAGCGCCACGATAAGTCATGTAGCGGATGGCCTCCAGCGACATCGCCATCTCCGCTAAGATGAATCGAATCGCCTGTGATTTGGCGAGAGGTTGGCCATGTCTCTGGGTTCTCTTGACATAAGAGAGAATGGCCTCGAAGGCCGCCTGTCCCACTCCAGTGCTTCTGGCCCCATAGGTCAGCCTTCCTGATTTAAGGGTTTCTTCCAACTGCTCCAATCCCCCTCCCTCCTGTTCTCCGAGCATCCTCTCTTTCGGAACATAACAATCGTCAAAGGCCAGCTCAGCCGTATCCGCAGAATGATTTCCGAGTTTTCTCAATTTCTTAATCACAGAAAATCCTGGATCTTCGCGCTCCACGACAAAAAGATTGATGCCTCTCCCTCGCTTGGAAGGATCGGTGTAGGCAGCAACGGTTGCGAAATCACAGATCGTTCCGTTGGTGATGAAGGTCTTTGGACCATTGAGCCGGTAACCTTTCTCTTGCTTTACAGCCGTCGTCCGGATTCCGGAGGCATCCGATCCGGCGTTCGGTTCTGTCAGGGCAAAGGCGCCGATCTTCTCCCCCCGTACTGCCGGAGTAAGATATTTCCCCCTGAGGTCTTCAGAACCGAAATGGAGAATGGGATCTGTGGCCAGACCACCCTGAACCATGATGCTCGCGCCGATGCCCACACAGATCCGGTTCAATTCCTCCACGGTGATGCATTCAGAAATCTTGTCCAGACCCGGGCCACCATATTTCTTAGGACACCGCAGGCAGAGAAGATGCTCCGCGCCCAGGGTCCGAAAGAGTTGAACCGGAAAGGCCTCTTTTCGCTCATATTCCTCGACCAGAGGGCTGACCTCCCGTTCGTAAATTTCGCGGACCTTTTTCCGGAATGCTTTCTGCTCGTCGTTCAGTTCATAAAACATGGTCACTGTGTCCTCCTTTATCCATGGCTTCTCCTCTACGGCAGTGAACTAATGGTTTCCAAAGATCGGTTTTCTCTTCTCTAAAAAAGCAGTGACTCCTTCTTTAAAATCCTTGGTTTTGTAAACTTCTCCGTAGAGCTCTGTATCCTTCTTCAAGGAGTCCAAATAG
>Ga0299915_10003739_pt1 | contig 10995 bp, 5 predicted proteins | sample RVTome_13_FD_200263 | JGI IMG/M metagenome (GOLD analysis project Ga0299915, IMG submission 200263) | Soil microbial communities from uranium-contaminated site in the Upper Colorado River Basin, Wyoming, United States - RVT92D227 (version 2) ... | reverse complement strand
TGCGCCGCCCTGGTTCACCCACTTTTTGCCGGACCCGAACGGCAGGTCCACGGTCCCGGAGACGTTGACCACGTGACGTATGTCATACCGCGTCGGCCCATAGCCCTCCTTGAGATTGCGCAAGGTGTAGGCAAAGTAGGAACCGGTCCAGTCGTTTGGCGTGGAAACGCCCAGTGTGTGGCTCCAGGTGTAGTTGGCATTGAACTGGAGTCCGTGCCAGAAGCGCTGGCGGAAATCGATCTGCATGGAGTGGTAGCTGGACCACCCCGCATCCGTCATCACCACGGAGGGGACCCCTGACGCATAGGGATTTGCCTGGAAGAAATTGATGTGGTAGCCCGCGCCCGTGGTCACGTATTTCGCACAGGGAGCGAATGAAGGTCCCACCAGGTTGCAGAAGAACGGGGCTGCACCCAGCCTGGTGAGCGACGAGGCCATCGAACCGACTGCCCCGGTGTTGAGTTGGGTGATAAAGGTACTGCTCTTGAATTGGGTGTGCGTCTGCGAGCCGTCCTTGGCGCCCGTGAAAGCCGCCGTCAAAATCGGCACCGCCACGGTGCCGCCCGCCGGATTGAGGTTGGCGAACGACGAGCCGCCATTGATGGCCAGGTTCTTCTGGGCGTTCTTGAACTCCTGTAGGAACCCGTTCTCGAACACGTTCACCTCGTTCAGGTCCTGGGCGATCCACTGCTTCAACGTGCGGTTTCCGTTGTAGCGGATTTCCAGGGCGCGCGATTCGCCCAGTTTCTGCTGAATGCCAAGGGTCCAGCTCATCGTGTACGGCTGCGAGATGTCGTATTTCATCCCGTTCGAACCGTTGCAGCATCCGTACGAACCCATGTTGAAGGTGAAGTCGGCCATCGGAGCGGTTTTGGAATAATTCGCCGGCGCCAGCAGGAACTGTGGATACGTTTGCCCCAGCGACAGGCTGCCCGGAGTGAAGCTGCCGACTCCGGGAACGTTCCGGGCCGTCGTCTGATAGGACTGGTAGAAAAACGAGCCATAATCGGACGCGTTGTTCCAGAAATACTGGTAGGGCACGGTGAAGTTGCGCAGCGAGAAGCTCGTGCGGATCACCGTGTTGCCTTGACCCAGCAGCTTCTTGAGAAACCCATCCGAGATGTTCGGGCTCCAGGCCAATCCCAGGAACGGCTGCGGCGTGACGTACAAGCTATTGTAAGGCTGGGGACGCTCATCGAGAGTCGGATTCATGTTGCCGGTGAGGGTGCCGGGCTTGAACAGGTTGCCGATGCCGGAAGGACCATACAGAGACGATAAGTCGGCGTTGTGATATGCGCCTTGCTTGTCGCGGCCGGCGGCAGTAAAGTCCCAGCGCAGGCCCATGTTGACGGTCAGGTTCGGCCGCAGGCGCCAGTTATCCTGGACGAACAGACCTGCCGCTTTGTGGACTTCGTTCAGGGGGAAATAGCGCGCCCGCTCCTTAATGTAATTTCCGGTTTTCAAATCGTAGGCGTAAGAACCCTGGATGTTGGAGATGCGCCCGGTCAGCAGAGCATAAAGGCTGCGCGCATTGGCCTGCTGGGCGGTCGACGCGAAAGGAAGCGGCTGATAGCTGCCGGTATTCGTCAGGGCATCCGTAGCGGGGTCGCCCGCGACGAGTCCGAGAGTGGTGTTGGTAAGCTCCGGCGGGTTCCAGTAATGATCCTGTTCACGATACCACGAGAATCCGATGTTGAGCGTGTGCGCTCCCTTCTGCCAGGTCACCGTGTCCGAGATGTTGAACACGGGGTAGAAGGTGGAAATCGGCACATTGTGTTGCATCGGCGAGGTCACCAGCAGCCACCCCACCCTTTCGGGGTTGGTTAAGTACTCCGAGAACTCCGGCCCTGAGCCCCAGGGGTTCCATCCAGTCAATCCCAAGCGCGCCGGTTATGCTATTGGCCTTGGTTCCCCCAACATGCTTGACGAAATAGTCGCCTGGGAAATAAGGGGCAGCGGAGTACGGTGATTTCCGTTTGGTTTGGTTTACCGCCAGATGCACGCGCCACTTCACACCAGGGGTGTAATCCACGCGGAAGGTCGGAAACCACGAGATTGTCGGGTTATCTGAGAGCCAGTTGACGGAATTAATGATCGGGTCGGTGGTGGTGGTGACACTACCCGCGGTGACCGCCTGGTTGATGCGCTGCAACTGGCTGGCGATCACGCTGTTGACGGCGCCCGGCAGCGTAGCATCGAAACTCCGCGCCGCTGTGAACAGGTTCACGGTACGGGTCTGCCCGTCCGTGCCGACATAGGTGAATTTCCCTTGCTGCGCGTCCGGGATCAGGTAGGTGCTGCTTCTGGTGCTGGCGCCCGGCTGTCGCGCGGTGGAGAGGCTGAAGAAGAAGAAGAGCTTGTCTTTGAAGATTGGGCCGCCGATGCTGCCGCCGAACTCGTTCAGCTTGAACTCCCCCCTCCGGACACTGGTTGCGTTGTTGCGCCAGGTGTTGGCGTTCAGGTTGTCATTGCGGTGGTCCCAAAAGACTTGGCCGTGGAGCTCGTTGGTCCCGCGACGCGTGATGAAGTTGGACTGCATGGCGGCCATACCGAAGCCCTGATTCATGTCGAGCTGGTCGGTCTGCACCGTCATCTCCTCGATATTCTCCAGCCGGACCTGGACGCTGGGGGTGGAGTTGCCCCCGAACTTCATCCGGCTCGAACTGCCGACTACGCCGTCCACGTTGTTGCCCTGGGCCATCGATGGCAGACCATTCCACGTGCCCGTATAACCGGGTACGATCCGCGACAGTTGTGAAATGTCGCGGCCAACGATGGGCAGGCCCTCGATGTGCTTCAGATCGATGACCGAGCCGATGGCAACCTGGGTCGTCTCCAAGACCGGCGCCACAGCCTCCACCGTGATGACCTCAGTCAGCGAACCGATCTGCAACGTTGTCTCGATGTCGGTGACTTTGGTCGCCGAGACGGTCACCTCGTCATAGACCGTAGTTCGGAACCCCTGTTTGGAAACCGTCAGCCGGTACTTTCCTGGTGGCAAGTTGACAAAGCTGTAAGTACCAACTGTCTGCGTGGCGCCCCTGCGCGTTTCGTTGGTCGCCAAATCGACGAGCTCAAGGATGGCGTCCTGCACGACGGCCCTTTGTGGATCGAGCACGGTGATATTAATTCGTCCCTGGGTGAACTGTCCCCATGCCGACGCTGTCATGGCTAACACCATAAGGCCAATGGTGACGCGCAACATATTCCTTTCGAAAAATCCATGCCGCATAAAGCCTCCTTTCAGAAGGAAATAGCGTGATGGACAGGGCAGAGCGAAGGCCACAGACCGAGGAAAAACTCGTACGATGCACCGATAATGACCGGCAGAGCCGACCGCCACGACGCTAGGAGCCGCTGATGCAAGCGCGTGCATACAAACATAATCTCCACCGCAGCCTCTTGCCTTGAGGATACGAGCGGTCGAAAAGGCTGTCAAGACCTTTCTTGCTTTTCTTTATTAAATCTGCAAACCGTCAGCTCGACGCACAAATGCCGGTAAGACCGCTGTTTACGGAGTCGGTGAATACCCCGCCGGCCGACCATCGTAGTAAAATGCACGATGGGTGGACATTTCGCCCTTTAATTTATTAAGGTTCTTTTGTGAGCAACATGTCCAACATTTCGCGGCGAGGGTGGCTCAGCCTGCTGGCAATCACTTGTGCTGCCACGCTCCTGAGCCGGGCCCTTCCACCCACTGCGGTGACATTCACCGACATCGCACGCACTGCCGGCATCACCTTCGTGCACGACAACGCTATGTCACCCGAGAAGTATTTGATTGAGAGCATGGGCGCCGGCTGTGCGTGGATTGACTATGACCAGGACGGTTTCCTGGACCTTTACCTTGTCAACGGCGCGGCAACCCAGATTTACACTCCGAAACAGCCGCTGCGCAGCGCGCTTTATCGCAATAAGGGAGATGGAACTTTCGCGGATGTGACGGAATCCGCCGGCGTCGGGGCAGAGGGCTTATTCGGAATGGGAGTGGCCGTCGGGGACTACGACAATGACGGCTTCCCCGACCTGTTCGTTCTCGGTTACAGCCGCTGCATCCTGTACCGCAACAACGGCCAGGGCGCGTTTACCGACGTCACCGCGAAAGCGCGAGTTGAAAACCGCGGCATGTGGGCATCGAGCGCAGCCTGGTTCGATTACGACAACGACGGCCGCTTGGATCTGGTGATCGCGAACTATGTCGACTGGAGGCACGAACGCAACTTCTACTGCGGCGATCAAGGCCCCGGCATGCGCAGCTACTGTCATCCCAATGTCTTTCACGGCCAGCCGGCCGCGCTCTATCACAACAACGGCGACGGCACGTTCACCGACGCGAGCCAATCCTCAGGCCTGGGTCCGAAGGCGGCGAACGGGCTGGGCGTGGTGACCTTCGACTACAACAACGACGGCTGGCAGGACGTATTCATCTCCAATGATGCGATGCCCAACCACCTGTTTCACAACAAGGGCGACGGCACGTTTCGCGAAGTCGGCTACCTTGCCGGTGCGGCAGTGAGCGGCGATGGACAGATGGAAGCAGGCATGGGGGTGGATGCGGCTGACACCACCGGGAGCGGCCGGCTGGATCTTATCGTCTGCCATCTTGATATGCAGCTCAACCGCCTCTACCGGAATATGGGCGACGAGAGTTTCATCGATGCCACCCTGTCCTCCAAGATCGGCTATGACAGCTACCAGGTGAGCGGTTTTGGCACGCGCTTCCTTGACTACGACAACGACGGCGCACGCGACCTGTTCGTCGCCAACGGTCACGTGATGGACAACATTCAACTCTACCACCCGGATACGACCTACGCAGAGCCCAAGCATATGTTTCGTAACATAGGCCGCGGCAGATTTGAGAATGTCAGCGATGGGCTGGGGCCGGACATGCAGCAGCCCCACGTGAGCCGCGGCGCCGCGGCGGGCGATTTCGACAATGACGGCGACCTGGACATTCTCGTCAGCGGCTGCGGCCAAAGACCGCAGCTCCTGCGCAACGACGGTGGCAACGCAGGTCACTGGCTGCAGCTCTTCCTCATCGGGACTAAATCGAACCGCGATGGTGTGGGCGCGCGTGTGAAAGTAACCGCCGGCGATCTCGTGCAGCATGATCAGAGGAAAGGCGGTATGAGCTACCAGTCGGCCCAGGATCCGCGGCTGCACTTCGGGCTGGGGCAGCGGGAGCAGGTCGACGCGGTCGAAATCGTATGGCCCAGCGGGATGATTTCGAAGTTGGAAAAACTGAAAAGCAACCAGATCATAGCAGCCAAGGAAGGCGTGGGGCTGGTCGACCGTCCGTTCCCTCGCATTCAGGCAAAGTGATTGCGTTTTTCAGCTTTCAGCTCTCAGCTTTCAGCTCTCAGGGAAACGCGGTTTTCAAACGATAACAGCTGAGATCTGATGGCAGGATGCCGATGGCTGATTGCTGAAGGCTGATAGCTGACCGCTCAAGGATCGGGCGGAATCGGTGGACGGTCTGGCGGCGGGCGCGGCTTCGCCATATAGCCGGCCTTGCGGTCGCCTGGTGCATTTCGGATTCTCTCTTCTTCTTCTTTGTTCAGTTTGGCCAGAATCGCGATCATCTCTTCGGCCTGCGCTGTGTCGCCCCGCCGGCGGTAGGCTCGTGCCAGGTTGGAATAGACCGCGGAGTTTTTCGGATCCAGCTCCCGGGCCATATTCAGGTGCACGACGGCATCGTCCATGCGGCCTTCCATCAAGTACAGCTTGCCGAGAGTCATCCGTGCGCTGACATAGGTGGGACTCAGCGCGACGGACTGCTCCACAGCGGCCCGGGCTTCGGCGAATTCCGGACTGCCGGCTTCGACCCCGGAAAGCACAACCGCCTCGCCAAAGAGCGCCAGCAGCATGAAGTGCTGTTTCCCTTTGCGGATGCCCTCGCGAGCTATGCGCACGGCTTCGTCCACGTCGCTCTCGAAGATGCTCTTCTGCGCCGCCGCGATGTAAGCGACATCGCTGCCCGGCGCCAGTTCGGTCACCTTCTGGAGTTCCTTCATGGCCTCCTCGATAAAGTCCAGCTGCGCCAGCAGAATCCCGTGCTCGAAGACCAGGCTTGCGGAACGCGGCAGGCGCTTCAAACCTGTCTCTACCACCCTGAGGCCCATGTCTAAATAGCCGTGGCCCATGCACGACTCGGCAATGTAGAGATAGAGCTTCTCGTTTTCCGGCGCCAGGCGGGACGCCCGCTCGAAGGCAGCGAAGGCCTCCTCCGGCTGCCGGCTGCCCAGCAGCGACTGGGTCAGCAGGTTTTCGACATTCGCGTTGCTGAGGCCGTTTGACCGCAGCTCGTTCAGCAACACAATGGCCGGTTGGTATTGCCCGGTGGCGACGTAACAGAGCGCCAGGTTGAAGCTGAGGGCGTACGCGTCACGGACCTGTCCTTGTGCAGCCAGGAAGTGTGGAATGGCTTCATTGAACTTTCCGCTGCGGGTGAGTGCGATTCCCTTCTGCAGCGCGGCTTCTGCGGTGGAATCGCTGCGGCTGGCCTGGCCGCGCTGGGCGTAGGTCGGCGCCGCCAGGCCGCTCAGGGCAAACCACACCATGGCGGTGATCAGCGCCAGTCGCACAGGTATGAATCCTGTTAGTTTTCGCCGCGAAACCAACCTCGTGCGCGGGGCGCACCCGGTGACACATGAAAATGAGGAGTTAAGATGATTATGGGTCGGGGTCGCTATCGGAATCGGGGTCGGTATCGGTTTCCATATCGATAGCGATGGCGATGGCGACCCCGATCCCGATGCCGGCCCCGATAGCTGGTGGCTGTAGAGTCTGTTTTCGGAACAGAACGCCGTTACACCCATTTGCCCTCTCCTTCGACAATTGTGATGTAGCGATCGACCGGTGGATTGACGAACCGCTCGACCTTGTTTCCGGGCGGGGGCCACTTTACCTCGATCCAATCCACCTTGGTCCGCTGGCCCAGGCCGAGCACGACGCGGTGGTCGTGCGCAGAAAGGAAACCGCCGGCGCCGATGAGCCAGCGGTGGCGCTGGAAGTCTCCCGACCGATAGGTGATCTTCGCTCCGATGGCGTCCACGTTGGCCTTGCGGCCTACCAGCCGCACGCCAAGCCAATGGTTCTGGCGGCCCGCGTGATTCCGCAGCAGCAGCGGCGGACCGTCGTTGACCGAAATCAGCATATCCACGGAGCCGTCGTTGTCAAAATCGCCGAGCGCCAGCCCGCGCGAGCCAATGTCTTTGGCGAAGACAGGCCCGCTTTCCGCGCTGACGTTTTTCCAGCTCCCGCCGGCGTTACGGAACAGAAGCATCTGCTGGTCATACTTTACATCGGGGATGCGCTGTTGCACGACCGTGTCCGGATGCGCGTTACACATAATCAGGTCGATCTCGCCGTCGTTATCGTAGTCAAAGAAGCGACTCCCCATGCCGCTGAAGAGAACGGAGGCCGCGCCGATGCCGGCAGGTATGGCCAGGTCGTCGAAGGCCTCCCCCTTTTGATTGCGATAGAGCGCGAACATCTCATGGTCCACGTTGGTGAGAAAGAGGTCGATCCAGCCGTCCTGGTCGAAGTCGGCGGCGTCCACGCACATGCCGGAGCGGGCCACGCCCATGGCATTGTAGGAGACGCCGCCCAGCGCGCCTATGTCTTCAAAGCTGCCCTTGCGGTTGGCGAGGAGGAAGTTGGGGAGTTTGTCGTTGGAAACGAACAGGTCCATCCAGCCGTCGTTGTTGATGTCCGCGGCCACAACGCCCCAGGCCTTGGCCAGCTGTTGGCCGATTCCCGATTCGCGGCTGACGTCGGTAAAGGTGCCGTCGCCGTTGTTGTGGAAGAGCCGGCACGGCGTGCCCGGGTAGGCGGTCGGCATGCAGTACGCGCGGAGGGGAGGGGTGCCACAATAGATGTTTTTCGCCTGGTTGAAGTCGAGGAAGCCACAGACGAACAGGTCGAGGCGGCCGTCGTTGTCGTAGTCGAACCAGACGGCGCTGGTAGTCCAGCCCGGCGCAGCCACGCCTGCTTTCTCCGTCACGTCCGTAAAGGTGCCGTCCCCGTCGTTGTGATAGAGGACGTTGCGCGGGTACTGGGTGACGTAGAGATCTGGCAGCCCGTCGCCGTCGTAATCCCCGACCGCGACGCCCATTCCATAGGCATTGCCGGTGGCGCCGGCGCGTTCGGTCACATCGGTAAAGGTGCCGTCGCGGTTGTTGTGATAGAGGGCGTTGCGCAGCGGCTGGGGCGGATCGTAGAAGTCGCACTTGCCGCTGTTGACCAGGTAAATGTCTATCCAGCCGTCGTTGTCGTAATCGATCCACGCACAGCCGGCGCCGAGCGATTCGGGCACGTACATTTCGGGCGAGAGCCCCGCGACATGCTTCCAGTGGATTCCGCTTGCGGTGGGCGGAATCTCTTCAAACGCCGGCGGCGTCTGAGATGCGGGGAATGCATCCCAGAAGCCGCGGGGCAACACGGCCGCCAGCCCGGCCTGGCCGAGCCGGTGAAGAAAACGGCGACGTGAGCTAGAATAGGGGCGCATCCGGATCGACGCATCCATGACGGAGTTTACTCGGGCACTCGTGCATTGGGCGGCGGACGAGCACCCGCTTTTGCAGCGGCTTCTTGCTGAAGTTGCAGCTCGCGGTCCGCGGCTGCCTTGTTGCCGGTGCGGGAGTATGCGAGGGCAAGCTGATAGTGTCCTGCCGGGTCGGCCGGCACGCCCTTGGTATAGCGCTCCAGTGGGGCGATGGCATCCGCGTATTTGCCCGCCGCGTTGAGCGACATGCCGAGCGCGAGGTAGGCCTCGAGGAAGCCGACATCCAGTTGCGAGGCGCGCGAGAAGAGCTGAATGGCTTCGTCCCATGCACCGGCCCGCCGTGCGATCTCGCCCAATACGAACACGGCTGCGGCGCTGTCGGGATTGATCTCGAGCTCTGCCTCCAATTCCTTTTTTGCTTCTGCAAGGGTCTCCGCGCTCGACGACGTGTCGAGCAGAATGCTGGCGATGCGATAGTGGATGTCCGGGACCTTGGGGTTTTGCGCCAGAATCTTGCGGTAGGCCTCAATGGCCTCCTTCCACATCTGCTTCGATTCGAGCGCCTGGGCGTTGAGCCTGCCCACCTGCGGCGAGTTGGGGAACCGTCCGGCCAGCTCCTGAGCCGTGCGATCGGCGAGCTGCGCGAAGATGCGAGCAAAGGCGTAGAGCACCTCCGGATCGTCAGGGAAATCGCGTCGCAACAGCACGAGCGCGTCCACGACCGCGGCCGTGTCGTTCACGCTCATGCCGCAGCGAACGGCAGCAAAGGCGGCGTGGTAGCGCAGCTGCTTGTCCGTCAGGCTTTTCATGTTGCGCCGCAGAACCGGCAGGGCCTCCGCGCAGTGGCCGCCTGCCGCCAAGCTCAGCGCCTTGCGGGTGGATGCCAGAGGGTCGGCGGTCTGGGCTTTCGTGGCAACCTGGGCTTCTGCTCTCGTGGCGAATATACTGCAGGCGAGCGCGATCGCTGCAATCGCGTGTATACATCTCGACATCGCTGGCCCTCGAGCGCCCGAGATCCCGGCGCCATCGTGTAGCAAAACCACAAATTTATCCTAAAATATACCTCAGGTGTTTGCAAGAATATCTCGGAAAAGCAAAAGCAGACAGGATCACAGGATCACTGGATAACACACTGCCAACAACCCGTTAATCCTGTTATCCTGTCAAGGCTTTTGTTTGTGCTCAGCCTCGCGCCGGTAATCGAAGCGAAAGCTCGACGCACTGCGGCCTGAGACCTGCCGTGTATTCACCTGGAGCTGGTACTGCAGGTATGGTTCTTCCCGCGAATAGGTTTCGGCGCCTTTGTATGGGTAGCCGCGCATGGCATGGAAGGGCAGCGGCTCAACTGTGTACCCGTGCGCCGCGTAGAAATCCATGTCCTTCGAGAACCCGTCCGCATAGAAGAGGTAGTCGCGAGCCCATCCCGCCGGCAGGGGAGGCAGGGGCGAGGAGTCAAACTGAAGCTGCACCTCGTCACCGGAACCAAGGATCACGAAGCGGTCATCCGCCGCTGCCAGCAACTCGAGTGTGTCGCCGTAGCGTGTGTAATGGCCGGCGTGCTGCGCGAACGGTCCGGTGCGGCTGACGTCTTCGTACACGTAGCGGATATCGCTCGACGGATTGCCGCGCACTTCGCGCGGATAACCGCGGAATCCGAGCGTAGCCTCGGCGAGCGGCGCCTCGCTCAGTCGAGTGAGGTTCGCTTCGGGTGTGGCATCCAGCAGGATTTGATCCCAGTAGATTCTCAGGTTCGTCAGGATCCGCACCCGCTTTGTGCCGGCGGGGAGCCGCCCGGTCAGGTCCGCCACCATGGTACGTGCCAGGCCGGCGGGGAAGCCCAGGTCGTCCACGACGCGCTCCCAGCGCCCGGCGGCGTTCTGCGCCTCGAGGTAGGGCGGGATGGGTCTAATTCCGCCCTGGTGCGCGGCATAGATCGAGGTGGCGGTGAAGTAGTCGGTGAAACCGTGCAGGAGAAGCCGCAGAGGTTTGGCCGGATCCCATGCTCCAAGCTCGAGTTCGACCCCGTGCATTTCGGCAAATCCCGAGAAGGGCAGCGAACGGAACCCCGTGACGTAGCGGCGGTCGTGCGCGCTTAGTTCGCGCCGGAGGTCGCGCCCACGGTCGTCCCAGGCGCCCAGAGGCAGGCGCGCCCCTCGGCTGGTAATGACTCGAAAGTCGGGAAACGGCGGCACACTGGCAAAACGCTCATTGGGATAGACCGCGACATCCGAGGGATGGTCCACAGCAATCAGCCGCACCCGGTCGAGATAGACAACCTCTTCCATCGGCTCGAGCAGCCGCAAGCTCAGCCGGCCCTGCCGCGCACGGAGCCGGTGACCCGCTACTTTCACATATTCGGTCGGGTCGGGAGTGTTGCGCTCGCCCGGGGTCAGCCAGTGGCCGACGATTCCCGGGCCGATCAAATCGGAGATGAATTCGTAGCCAGCGCCGTTCCAGGAGAACAGGATGGGACACGAACTGCCCCG
>Ga0299915_10003738_pt1 | contig 10995 bp, 10 predicted proteins | sample RVTome_13_FD_200263 | JGI IMG/M metagenome (GOLD analysis project Ga0299915, IMG submission 200263) | Soil microbial communities from uranium-contaminated site in the Upper Colorado River Basin, Wyoming, United States - RVT92D227 (version 2) ... | reverse complement strand
GACGCCGAACTGCTTGCGACAAGCGGGTATGCCAGGGAGCGGGAAGCGGAGCTGGCGGCCCTCACCGACCGCGGCATCGCGAATCTGGCCACCGAATTAGGCATCCGGCGGTGCACGTACGCCGAGGCGATCCAGGCAGCTACGTGAGACTCATCGCCCGCTTCGCCGGCGCGTTCTTGCGCCTCCTGTACTCCCACCTGGCGTTCGCCTACGACTGGGTCGCGTGGCTCGTCTCGGCCGGTCATTGGGTCGAATGGGCCGGCACAGGACTCAATGCACTTCCGGCGGGCACCTGCCTGGAACTCGGGCACGGTCCGGGGCATCTGTTGGTCAGACACCGAGTCGGTCGGACGCTTGTCGGCGTGGATCTCTCGCCGCAGATGACGAAGCTCGCCGCCCAGCGCCAGCGAAGCAGCCATTCCCCGATCCGCTGCATCCGGGCACGGGCGCAGGCACTTCCCTTTGCGGCCGAGGCGTTTCGGGGCATCCTGGCGAGCTTCCCCTCTGAGTACATCTTCGACCCTCAAACCGTCGCCGAGGCCTTTCGAGTCCTGCACTCGGGCGGCACTTGGGTCATCGTGCCGCAGGTCCGCGTGACCGGCCGCCACCCGTACGAAAAATTCCTGGCATGGCTCTATCGGATCACCGGGGAGACAGGCAATCTCCCCGGGCTTTGGCTGGAGATCCTTCACCGTCAGGGGTTCGATCTCCAAGAGGCGGAAGTTGTCCTGCCCGGCGCCTCGGTCCAGCACATCCTTGCCCGGAAACCCTGACCGTCCGATCTGGCCTCGGCGGTGTCTGTCCGGCCAGGCAGGGCTGGTTTAGAATGCTCCCCATGACGAGCGACACGGATCTGACTCAGGCCGGCGATCTGGCGCTCCTGTATGGAAAGGACGGGAAGCGTCTCATTCTTCGCCTCCAATCGGGGGCGGAAGTCCAGACGCACCATGGCGTGCTCAAGCACGACGTCCTGATCGGGATCGAATGGGGGTCGCGCTGCCAGAGTCACCTCGGATACCCGTTTGTCCTCCTGCAGCCATCCCTGGATGACCTGTTGCTTCACATTCGGCGCCGCTCGCAGATCGTCTTCCCGAAAGAGATCGGCGTGGTGTTGCTGCGACTCTCGGTCGCACCGGGCAAGACGATCGTCGAGGCCGGGTCCGGCTCCGGCGCGATGACGACAGCCCTGGCGTGGGCCGTCGGCGAGCAGGGCCGGGTGCACTCCTTTGATCGCCGGGCGGATATGCAATCGCTGGCGCTGGAAAACCTGCAGCGGCTGGGACTTGAGAAGCAGGTGACGTTTCACTTGCGCGACATCTCGGAGGGCTTCGACGTGACCGGCGCCGACGGGCTGTTCCTCGATTTGGCATCCCCCGAGCTCTACCTGGCCCAGGCCCGCAAGGCGATTCGCGGAGGCACCAGCTTGGCCGCCATCCTTCCGACGACCAACCAGGTCCAGGCACTCGTCGAGGCACTTCCGGCAAGCGGCTTTGGTTTCATAGAAGTCTGCGAGATGCTGCAACGCTTCTATAAGCCGGTGGCGGCACGGCTTCGACCTGTCGACCGCATGGTCGCGCACACGGGCTATCTTGTCTTCGCCCGGGCCGTGGCTCCGGAGGTCCTGGCGGAAATCCCCGCGGCGCAGGGTGATGAGTCAGACACCGCGCCGGAGTAGGCGGCCACACCCGCGGCGGAGGTCGAGATGCGTCGTATCCGGAGGAACATGAATCGCCTGCTGCGCAATCCGTGGCAGGTGCGTCGCCCATTGGGCCTGCTTGGGGAGGCTCCCCCCGAGGTCCGCCAGGCGCTCCAACAGGCCAATTCACTCCTGGAACAGGGAAAGCCGGCTGCCGCCGCGGCGAGCCTGGCCGGGCTCGCCCAGCGCGCCGAACAAAGCGGCGACAGCCGAGGTGGTTGGCTGCATCTCCAGGCGGCGCGCGCCTGGAATCTCGCCGCGGATCGGTCGCGCTCCGAAGAGCACACCCGGCGAGGGTTGATTCTCCTGCGCCCCTGGCTTTCCCCCAGACGCTACGCGCGTGTCACACGGAGGCTTGCCTCCGAGCTGAATCTAGAGATCCCTCTCGAACCCGGCGGCGAAGGTTTGGACGTCCCGCTCGTCGAGGACGAGCTCCCTTCCCACGTTGCGAAATCTCTGCCTCCAAAATGCCCGCAGTGCGGTGCCACAGTGCGGCCGGATGAGGCAGAGCCGCTGGGAGAAGGACGCGCGGCGTGCGCCTATTGCGGCAGCATCCTGATCGCCAACTCTGCCGATGGATGATGTCATACGGCGATTGTCGGCCGCGCTCTCCCCGCCGGCGAAGCTTCCGCCAGGGCCCGCCTTGCCCGGGGCCCCGGCCGCCGTTCTGATCCCACTCTTCTCCCATCATCAGGCATGGCACGTCCTCTACACGCGTCGGACCGAGACCGTGGAATACCATCGGGGCCAGGTCAGCTTCCCCGGAGGCCGGATCGAAGCCGGCGATGACGGCGCGATGGACGGCGCCTTGCGCGAGACCGAGGAGGAAATCGGCTTGCGCCCCGCCGATGTGCGTGTGCTGGGAAGCATGAGCCCGCTTCTGACCGTGACACACTTCTGGGTCACACCAGTCGTCGGCATCCTGCCCTGGCCGTACTCCTTTCGTCTCAACTCGGAAGAAGTGGTCTCGGTCTTCGGCATACCCCTCGACTGGCTTGCCGATCCCGCCCATCGCGAGATCCGTGCGTGGCAGGATCCTCAATCCGGCGAGCAGCGCGAGGCGGTCTTCTTCCAGCCCTTCGAAGGCGAGATCGTGTGGGGCGTCACGGCGCAGATCACCCTCGATCTGCTGACTCTCCTACAAGACGACTGAGCGGAGCCGGCTTTCCCGGCGTCGCGCCTCCGCCAGGTGGAACGCCAAGGGAGCGGCCCACTGCGCCGCTCCCTTGGGAATGCGATTCTTGCGGGAAGAGGAGACTAGCTCTCTTCTTCTTCCTCTCCCTCTTCCTTGGTCGGGCGGCTGATGACTTCCGGCTCCGCCGTGATGGCCACGGCTTCCTTCGGCGCCTCCAGTACTTCCTCCGCCATGTAGATCACATGCACGATGACGTCCGTCGAGTCGTTCAGGATGCGGACACCCTGGGCCATACTCAGATCCGCCACCGTGATCGTATCGTCGATCTTGCCCAGGACCGACAAGTCAACCTGTATGCGGTCGGGCAGATTGGCCGGCAGGGCTTCCACCTCCACCGCCGGGATCCCGGCGACGAGCACGCCGCCCAGTGTCTTGACCGCCGGCGCCTCACCGGTCAGCTCGATCGGCACTTCGGCCCGGATCAGCTGGTCCATGGCGACTTTCAGGAAGTCGACGTGCCGCAGGTCGCGGCGGATGGAATGCCGCTGCGTCTCGCGCACCAGAACCTTGTGGGTCTCTCCGCTGACTTCCAAGTCGATCAGCGTGGCGCCCGTCGTGCGCGCCAGGATGCGGGTCGCCTCGCGGGCATCGAGCACAATCGGCGTGGGCTCGACGCCTGCCCCGTAAAGCACCGCCGGAACCTGTCCGGCACGGCGCATCGCTTTGACCTGCTTCCCCAGCACCGTGCGGGGGTCGGCTTTCAACACGAGCGTTGCCATTTGACTATCCTCCGGAGCGCCTCTCACCCGCTTACGGGCTACCCTCGCTCCATGGTCTCACCGGCACGCGCCGGTGGCATTACCGCTCTCGTCTCCGCAGCATACTCCCGCTGAGGAGCACCATGCCGATGGCCAGCCCCGCCAACAGGCCCGCCACGGCGGCGCCGCGCGTGTCCAGGATGGTCTCGACCGGGCCCTGTACATTGCGGGCGATCAGTATGGCCGTGCCGGAATCGCGCAGCGTAATCGTGTCGCCGACCACCAGCAAGGCGCGTGAGCCGTCGGCTTTGACGTCGGTTGCCACCACGCTCGCCGTCCCCGATTGGTCGAGCACGACGGTGTGCCCTTGCACGGCCACCGCCGTCGAGGTGTCCATGTGGACCGAGTCGGCGCGGATGCTGCCCGCGCCGGCCAGGTACATCTCGACCTCGCCGGCCGAGATACTGCGCGCTCCTCCCTGATGCAGCCTGACCTGATCCGCATCGACATCACGGATCTCGCCGCCCTGCAGCTGCACGACGTCGCTCGACTTCGGATCATCCATTGACGCCTCGGGCTGGTAACCAAAAGAGCCTCCAACCCAAATCGCCTGGTGAGGCTCTGCGGGAACCAGCATTCTAACGTCCTTCTCCCCGGGCGTCAACGGGAGCACCCTCCCGAGGGCCAGCGGGGGTTTCCTGCGAGCCGTTGCCTCGACCCCGCGTCGTGACGGTGCCCGCTCCTTTGACCCGGCCAGGCCGGCATGTTAGACTCGGCGATTGCCCAGGAGACGGAATGCAGCTCAGCCTTCGACAGACTTGCCTGGCCCTCGTGCTCGCCCTCCTAGCCGTCGGCCTGACGACGCGGGCCACTTCTGCACAGGCCCCAGGCTACGCCGAGATCCTCGCCCCAACCCCGGGCAGCCCTGTCCAGGGACTGGTGACCATCAGCGGATCAGCCAATCATCCTGAGATGGTCTCCTACGACCTGGCGTTTGCGTATCCGGACGATCCGACCGGGACGTGGTTCCCGATTCTGGAGGATTCGACAGCTCCGGTCGTGCGTGATCGGCTGGCGCTGTGGGACACGACGAGCCTGACCGATGGCACCTATGACTTGAGACTTCAGGTCCGTCTACGGGACGGCACCATTCTGGAGGCCCTGGCGCCCGGCTTGCGCATTCGTAACCGCACTCCGATCGAGACGCCCACCCTCGCTCCTGTTCCAATCGGGCCATCTCCGCAGCCGACATCTTCGCCCGCACTTGAAGTGACTCCCGGCGTTGCTGACCGGCCTGCCCCGACGGGTCAGAGCGTGGCCCAGAGTTGGCTGGCAGGCGCTCTGGGCGCCTTGGCCCTACTCGGTTTTCTTGGTGGCTATGCGCAGAGACGCGCCCGCCGCCGCATTCACCCGGGCCCCACCACCCCCGCTACGCACCGACGACGACCGCGTACTCGAGACCCGCGATGAACCTCTTTCGCCCCACCCCAACTTTCCTGCTCGCCGGACTCGGAAATCCGGGCCGGGAGTACCGCACCACACGCCACAACATCGGATTCCTTGCCCTCGACCACCTGGCGGCCTCCCTCGACCTCACCTTCTCCAAACGGCAGTCCGAGGCGCTCGTGGCCATCGGACGCCTCGGAAAGGTGCGACTCATTCTGGCCAAGCCGCAGACCTTCATGAATCTGGTCGGACGAGCCGTCGCCGGCCTGGCCCGCTTCTACAAGGTGCCTGCCGCCTCGATCGTCCTGGTGTGCGACGATCTCGACCTGCCGCTCGGCACTCTGCGCTTGCGTCCGGCCGGCGGAACGGCAGGGCACAAGGGCCTCGACTCGTCCTTGGCGGCTCTCGGCACACAGGATGTTCCTCGCCTGCGACTCGGGATCGGACGCCCACCGGGCCGCATGGATCCCTCCGACTATGTCCTGCAGGCCTTCGATGACCAGGAACAGGACCTGCTCCACGAGACGCTCGAGCGCGCGGCGGATTGCTTGCGCGTTTTTGTCCTCGACGGGCTGGCGACTGCCATGAATCGATTCAACGGACCGGCCAACGGGGTGTGATGGACCTCTCCGCCCTGTTGAGCCCGATCCGCGCCCTTTCGGGTTATCAGACCGGCCTGCAAAGCCTGCGCCTCGGGCGACCCCTGGGCGGGTCGCTGGGTCTGCCGCGTGCCGTGCGGGCACCCGTCAGCGCGGCGCTCGCCCTCGACCTGCGCCGGCCAGTTCTCCTGGTGGTTCCCAGCATGGATCGGATGGCAACCCTCGGCGACGAACTTCCCGCCTGGTCGCGCGGCGTGCCGCTGCTCCCCTTCCCGGAGCCGGGCCCGTTGTTCTATGAAGCCGCGCCGTGGGGCCAGCGGGCGGTGCGTCAGCGTGTCAGCGCCCTGGCGGCCCTGAGCGCCGATCGTCAGCCAGGCGCTGCGGGCTCCCCCGGCGAGGGAATGCCAGCCCTCATTCTGGCGACGGCACGTGCCCTGATGACCCGCACGCTTCCTCCGCGCGACTTCCTGGCTAACTCGCGTGTGCTTTCGTTGGGGGGCACGGCACGCATCGACCAACTGCTCACCCACCTGGTAGGCGTAGGGTATCTTCCGGCCAGCCTCGTCACGGAGGCGGGAGAATTCAGCCGACGCGGCGGCATCCTGGACATCTGGCCGCCGGCCGAGGGGCTGCCAGTGCGCGTGGAGTTCTTCGGCGACCAGATCGAGTCGATGCGCAGCTTCGATCCCGCCTCCCAGCGCTCGACGATTGCCAGCCCGCGCCTGCGCCTGACGCCGGCGCGCGAGGCGCTGCCGCGCCACATGCGGGAGGAGTGGCAGTCGCTGCTGCCCGCCTCGGTGCGGGAGAACGACGCCGTCCGGGCCCAGGTCCTCGAGTACTTCCTGCCGTGGATGACTTCCTCCCAGGCCTGCTTCCTGGACTATCTGCCGTCCGACGCCATTGTCCTGCTCGAGGATGGCGCGGCGATTGCCCAGACGGTTGACGAGTTGGAGGAGCAGGCCGTGGCGCTTCGAGCGGAGCAGCAGTCCGCCGGGCATCTGCCGCAAGACGCGCCCCTCCCATACTTAACCCTGCCCGAACTGCAGGAGCTGTGGATCGATCGCGGCGCGCTCGACCTGGGGCTGCTCTCGGGTGAGCCGACCGATGACTTGGCCTTGCGCGACGCCTTCAGCATGGGTCCGCGCTTCGGCGGGCAGCTTCGGACGCTGATGGAGCAGCTGCTCGATTGGCGGACGACCGGGGACCGGACGGTTGTGGTCAGCCGCCAGGCGCCGCGCCTGCATGAGTTGTGGTCGGAGATCGATCCGAGCGCCGAGCGCGCGACCGCCCTGCCGGCGGAGCTTCAAGCGGGCGACTTGTACTTCCAGAGCGGGGCACTGGCCGAGGGCTGGGACCTGCGTGACGAAGGCGGATCTCGACTGCACCTCCTGACCGATGGAGAGATATTCGGTTGGGCGAAGCCGCGCCCGCGCGCCCGAACTCCCGTGCGCGCCGTATCTCCGGAATCGCCGCACGCCGACCTCGCCCAGGGAGATCTGGTCGTCCACTTCGACTATGGGATCGGGCGCTTTCAGGGGCTCGTCGAGCGGACGCTCGAGGGATTGCGCCGCGAGTTCCTGCTGCTCGAGTACGCCGAGACGGACCAGCTATATGTCCCCATCCACCAGGCAGACCGGGTGAGCCGCTATGTCGGAGTCGATTCCGCACCGCCTCGTCTCTCCCGCCTGGGCGGGCAGGAGTGGGAACATGTCAAGACGCGCGCCCGGGAGGCGGTCGAAGAGGTCGCTCGCGACCTACTGGACCTGTACACGAAGCGCTTGACGGCTACCGGTCACACCTTCGAATCGGACACACCCTGGCAGCGAGAATTGGAAGCCTCCTTCCCTTACACCGAGACCGAAGACCAGGCGCAGGCGATCGAAGCGGTCAAGCGCGACATGGAGCGCGGCCGTCCGATGGATCGACTGATCTGCGGGGACGTCGGTTACGGCAAGACCGAGGTCGGACTGCGGGCGGCGTTCAAAGCCGTGATGGGCGGCAAGCAAGTCGCGGTGCTCGTGCCGACCACCGTCCTGGCGCAGCAGCATCACAACACGTTTCGTCAGCGGCTGGCGCCATTTCCGGTTGAGGTCGAGATGCTCTCACGCTTCCGGACCAGGCAGGAAGCGCAGGCCATCCTCGACCGCCTGGCGCGCGGCGATGTTGATATCCTGATCGGGACGCACCGTCTCCTGCAGCGAGACGTCCAATTTCGCGATCTCGGCCTTGTGATCGTGGATGAAGAGCAGCGCTTTGGGGTCACGCACAAGGAGTATCTGAAGCGGCTGCGCACCGAGGTCGACGTCCTGACGATGACGGCCACGCCGATTCCCCGAACCCTGTACATGGCCCTCAGCGGCGCGCGTGACATCTCGACGATCAACACCCCGCCCGAGGAGCGCCTGCCCGTGGTGACGCACGTCGGGCCCTTCGAGGCACGCCTGGCGCGGCAGGCGATCCTGCGCGAACTGGATCGGGACGGGCAGGTGTTCTTCGTCCACAACCGCGTGCACTCCATCGACGCCATCCGGCGACGGCTGGAGGGGCTGGTGCCGGAGGCACGCCTGGGCGTGGCCCACGGCCAGATGCCGGAGCGAGAGCTGGCCGATATCATGGAGAGATTCGCCAGCGGCGAGATCGACCTGCTGATCAGTACCTCGATCATCGAATCGGGCCTGGATTTCCCAAATGCCAACACCCTGATCGTCGACCGCGCCGACACCTTCGGCCTGGCGCAGCTCTACCAGCTGCGCGGGCGCATCGGACGCGGCACAGCGCGCGGCTATGCCTTCTTCTTCCGTCACCCGCACTTCCGGGCCTCGGCCGAGTCGATGGAGCGCCTCGAGATCATCGCCGAGCATGCACAACTGGGTGCCGGCTACAGCATCGCCATGCGTGACCTGGAAATGCGCGGTGCGGGAGAAGTGCTGGGCACGCGCCAGCACGGCCATATTGCCGCGGTGGGCTTCCACCTCTACACCCGACTCCTGGCCTCGGCCGTGGATCGAATGAAAGCCTTGCTGGGCATCTCGCTGCTCGATAGCGGCCGGCTGGAGCTGGACACGGCGCCCCTGGCCGTGACCATCGACCTGCCTATAGCGAGTTCCATCCCATCGGAGTACATTCCCGATCGCAACTTGCGCCTGAATCTCTACCGCCGGATGGCGCGCCTGCGCAGCCGGCGCGAGGTCGCCAATCTGCAGGGAGAGCTGCAGGACCGCTTCGGGCCCCTTCCGGAGGAGCTTCGCAATCTGATCCTTCAACTAGAGATGAAGCTGCTCGCCCACCGGGCAGGCATCGAGTCGATCAGCGTGGAAGGAAACCAGGTGCTGCTGCAGCTCACCGGCGACCCGGAAGAGCGGGTCCTCCCCGCCCTCGGCGAGGATGTCAGGGAGAGCAAGCGCGGCCTGTGGCTGCCTCGCCATGACAACTGGATGAAGCGCCTGTCCGAAGTCCTGCAGGCCTTGACCGCCTTCCGCGAGCGGCATGCCGCCGCTCAGCCCAACGCCCACTGAGCTTCCCCCCCACCTCCGGTCTCTTGGACGACCGGGCGACTCCGTCCGGCTGCCCTGCGCTGGAGGGGGCGCGAATCATCGCAACCCGCTGATGGATAGCTGCCCGCTCGACACCTATCCTACGCCTCGGCCCAATCATTCGCCTTGCAGCCCCAATGGGGCGCCTTCGCCTGTTCGTCATTCGGCCCGGGATGGCACGTCGCGTCTGAGTCCTCGCCACTTCTCGCTCGGGGATTGCTGCGCGCAGAATTCCAATGTCGGAGCGGCGACTTCACGCCTCGGAGATGTCTGGGCCAGCGCTGGGAGCTGGATCGGAGCGCGGCTCGGCCCCCGGCGTCAGAACGCCCCTGCAGGCTGCAAGGGGATCTCGCAAATAGCAGGCGCGGCGTTGTCAGTCCTGGTTGCGGGGTGAGGATCGGGAGGCAGGTGGAGAGGGGCTTCCATCGGTAGCCTGCCGCGGTGCGCGGGCAAAGCCTCGAAAGAACGCCCTGAAGAGAAGGTCCGCCAGCCCGGGCATCAGGGCGTTGAGCCACACGGCGGGAAGATAGCGAGCGGGGACAACTTTCGATCGGCGCGGCCGATCGGCAAGCTGCAGAATTGCCTCGGCCGCTTGCTCCGAGGTGAGGATAAAGCCTGGCGGGCGCGGCGGAGTCATCGCACGCACGGCGTCCCCTTTTTGCCCGAATTCGTTCGCCACAGGCCCGGGGTAGATGACGGAAACATGGATACCCCAGGGACGCAGCTCCCGGCGGAGCGCTTCGGCGAACCCGCGCACACCGAATTTCGAGGCGGCGTACACCGAGTAACCCGGCGTCCCAATCCAGCCGGCCAGCGAGGCCACGAGCAGGATCTGTCCGGACCGGCGCTGCTTCATCCCGGGGATGACCAGGCGCGAGGCCAGGATCGTGGCGGTCAGATTCGTGTTCACCTGGGCGATGATTCCCTGCGCGGGGTCGAGCTCGTCCAGGCCGTCCATAATGCCGATGCCCGCGTTGCTGATCAGCAAGTCGACGCGGCCGAATTCCTGCTCGATGAGTCGAAAGGTGTCTTCCAGGCCGGCAGGATCGGTGACATCCAACGGCCGGGTGAAAACGTCGAGATCGGGATGGCTGCTGCGCAGTTCTTGGGCGAGCCTCTCAAGATGCGGCTTTCGGCGGGCGGTCAGCGCCAGGCTGGCGCCCCGACGCGCGAAGGCGCGGGCTGCCGCCTCGCCGATGCCCGACGAGGCCCCCGTGATCCAAACCACCCGCCGGTCCTGATCCATTCCGGTCGACCTCGCAGACTTGCGGTCACCCCGCCCAAGCCGAGGGATCAGATCTCGCCCTGGAAGCGCACCAGAGCGCCAATGCGCGGCTCGCCGCCCACATACTCGATCACGACAGCCCAGGTCTGCCAATCCATCCCTGTCGCCGAACCTTGCGCCGGAAGATAGGCAGAGAAGTAGCCCAGATTGCGCAGCTCCATCGGCATCTCGGCCGGGCGCGCCGTCTGCCCTTGCAGGAGTTGGTTGCAGGCAATCTCGTACGCGGACCCAAAGACACTCTCCAGACGAGGGACGACTGCCTCGGCGAAGGTGCCTACGACGATTTCACCCGTGTCGGAGGTCGGCCCCCAATCGAAGGTGGCAGGGTTCTGGAGCAACTGAGGCACGTCACCCAGCGGGATGATGACTTCCGGGGCGTGCGGGCTCAACCGCACGACCAGTCCCCGCCGCTCCGGGAGCAATTCCGAGAGGGCCGCCATGTCCCGGTTGCGCACCGCCGCCTCCAGGCGATCGACCACTTCGCTCGCCCTCGGATCGGCGCAGAGCGTGCCCTCCGGGGCGAGTTCAGCTAGATTCCAGGCG
>Ga0299915_10003737_pt1 | contig 10996 bp, 24 predicted proteins | sample RVTome_13_FD_200263 | JGI IMG/M metagenome (GOLD analysis project Ga0299915, IMG submission 200263) | Soil microbial communities from uranium-contaminated site in the Upper Colorado River Basin, Wyoming, United States - RVT92D227 (version 2) ... | reverse complement strand
AGATATTTCCAACTTGCACCATTGTTTCCTCCTATAAAAGTTACGCCCAACCCAGCGGTCAAGGCGGACTCCGCTACGCTACGCCGCTTACCTTTGCGTTATTTCAACATCTCCATGGCAATAAAAGCAGCCAATAGGCCAAGTGCCAAAAATAGCGGTTGTGAAATGGTAACGATCATTTATTCCTCACCGGGCTAATCAGTTTCGCATTGGCGCAAATGTTTCTCGCATTGGGATTGAGAGAACAAAAGTTTATCGCGATAGCTCGTTTCTTCTCTGCGTCTTTCAGGTTAGCGATCAGGAAGTCTGTTTGCTCTGCCAGGCTAATTGAGTTGAACCACTCGTTAGCTGATTCTTTGGTTACTTTGTTACTGATTGAACCGAGCAGGCAGCCAATCACAAATGCAATTATAGCCATTGCAAGAGCAATCAAATTCATCCTTTCAACAAGTTTTTGAAGCTGGACTTGCTCAAAAGCAGATAGGCATTTGTATGTCATAGTTCACCCAGTTGTTTGCGAAGTTCTGAGATATTTTTCAAGTGATTTGCTTTCAGCTCCATTTGTTGATGGTAGCTGTATTCCTTTGGAGCACCAGCGGCAATCTGGTCAATGTTCCCGTCTATCACTTGGATGCACTCTTCAAGCTCTGCAATATCACGAATGATGCGCGTCTTTTTATACGAGTCAAGCTGAACGATTGACATGATTACTCCCTGTTGGTTAATTGGGTTTGTTAGCCTCCACCAGAAACGCACCGTGCAATACGTTTCGTCAGTGAGTAAATCGTCAAGTCGCCCCACGCATAGACCTTGTAGCCGCGTTCTTTCTCAATGAGTTTTCGCGCATCAGTTTCGTCTTTGGCGATGGCGAACGCTAATCCGCTTGTGTAGTCCGGGCTGAAGTCAGTCCAAACAAACAGTCGTAGCTTGGTGGCGTGTTTGCGTTTTGGTACTGTTGCCATTTCCTTCTCCCATGTAGTTAAGCAACAACTGAATTCTGAACCGATTAAATGAGATTATCTATAACCCTTAGGTGTGACACACTTTCGGGTTATGTCGTGGAATCGTCAGGCTCCACATGTACGTAATACCGGCTCAACTTATTCGCACCCTTCGCCGTGATAATGCCGCGCTTCGCCATCCTGGACACCTCGGAGCTGACCACCTGCGCATCGACCTTGCTACAGGCATATTTTATCTGCTTGAGATTTGGCCCGTCGATCATACGGATAACGCTCAGTATCTGGTCTTGGATGGGGATGTCATACGCCTTGCGGACTATTGCCGTAGAGGGCGGCAGTTCGTGGAGCTTAACTATCCTGCCGAAGTTCATCATTGCAGACCCGGCGAGTGGGGCATATTGGGCGGAGACGGGATAGGCGCTCATTGCTTCACCTTTTCATCTTGCAAATCCAGCCACGCCTCTATCCGCTGTTTCGCATATTTCGGGACATACTTTTGCCGCTCAAACTGGGAAACATATTCAGCCGAAACTCCAATCTCTTTGGCGATCACGCCCTGCGTCATGCCGTAGATGTTGCGAATAGTGCGAAGCGTGTCATGGCTTCCGAAATCAGGATGCTTCGTTTTGATATGGTTCATCAAATTTTGAAAGGTTCTGTTGCAGCACGGACAGACGCCGTTCTTTACCCGTTCGCGCATGCGGTGGTACGTCTTGCTTACCTGGTCGCGCTGTCTCTCGATCAATGCCGACCGATTCTTTTCCTGCCAAAGTTGTTTGGCTTTCTGTTCCAATTCTTCGCGCAGCTTCTGAGCCTCGGTCTTGTCGGCGAAATGCTGCGCATGCCCGGCAGGACAGTAAAATAATTTATGATCCTCAAGGCGGATATTTTTTAACTCAGTAGTCATGGCGAATAACATGCCGCAATTGCAGCATTCGACTGTTGAAAACCATGTGTTGTCTGCGAATTGGCTCATTCCTGTTCCTCCCCGAATATCCGCTTCTCGATCCCGCAAAGCACAGTCTCTTGTGTGTCGGTCAGGCGCGGCCATTTCTTGATGTTCATAATAATTTACCTCTCTCTTGCATAAATGCTATAGGGTGTTTTGCGTGTTTTTGGTGGTTGCATGTTGCGCGTAATAACTGGATATTCCAGTCTTCATTAGCACCACCCAGAGATAATGGCATGATGTGATCTAAGTGGTAGTTGCTCCCAAGAGGCTTGCCGCAGCAAGCGCATCTTCCGCGCTGTAATTTATATAGACGCTCGCTCAATCCTTTTGATAGTTTCCCGCCGTTATTTTCTTGGCGCACACGCCGGTTGTGCGCATATCTCCGATATGCGTCTGGGTTGCTGATTCTATATTGCACAGAGTTATATCTCGCCTTGGCGATATTGGCGTCTCTCCATGTTTTATTTCTTAATGAAATATGGGCCGCATTCCGTACTCTCCACAACTTCTCTGTCGCCAGTATTTTAGTTTGATTTGCGTCCCGATACTTGATTGCATAATCACGGCGATCATTTTTGTGCGCCCTAGCGTAATCTCTGCTCTTAACCCTATTCTCATCAAGTTTTGAATAATATCGCTCAAGAGCATAAGTTTTTTTGCATGGCTTACATTTCCCGTCCTTATAAAAATCCACCCCTCCGCATTTCTTGCACGGAACCACGACCGCTTCATCGAAGATGGCCTGGACGCGCTGGGCTGGGGTTTTGTCGGTCATATCAGCACACCTTCCCGCCGACCGCCTTGCGATGCTCCGGCTTGTGGTCTTCGCGCTGTGCGTTGTAAGCCATCTTCTCTGCAATAGCTCCGCCAAGGTCAAGATTCAAAGCTCCGCACAGGTCTGCGATTCTGATTACTGCGTCGGCTAGCTCCACTTCGATCATCGGGCGATGCGGCAACTTGTCGTCCATAAGGTTCTTGCGGTGTCCTTCCATTGCCTCGGCCAACTCCGTTACGCACAGCATCAGCTTTGTGGGAACTATGTTCTTTTCGTTGATAAGCGGCGCTCCGGTATGCAGGTCATTCCACCATCCGGCATTTACTGATGCGGAGTGGCAGCATTCGGTAAGCACATTTGCCGCGGCGATGATCTCTTTTTTCATATTCACCCGGCCACCTTTCGATGGCCGGTCCTTGGTTATAGGTGGGTTTCTTCTTCGTTTACCGGTTGCTCTGCCGGTCGGTAGCACACCCCGCCGACGTTCTCCGCTTCGCAGTTCCGGCATGTCTGGTCGCACGGAACCGCCTTGGCTGGCTTGCATTTCGCTATATTCGAGCAATCGCATGGCATGAAGTCATCCAGGCCGCACCCGCAATACTCACCGTAAAGCCCATCAAACCCGCCAGCCTTGAGGTGCGCTGTTACTATCTCGCGGACGTTCATGCTGACGCCTCTTGCGCTTTCCTGCGCATGTCATAGGCTTCGTCAATTCCTTGCCAGTTATCCACACCGGCAACTTCCAGCCAGCCAAGCCAGTCATCACGTTCCACAAGCCGGTCATATTCCGCTTTGGTGATCGACACCATGGTTACATCGCTTCCCGGCTTCGCCATGTCCATCCCGATTACTGGCGCAGCAGGTTCCATCCGCGATACTGCTGCGGGCTGTGCCACGGCGGCCATGCCGTTTTTGGCCTCGGGGGGTGTATTCTGTCTTGCCTGCTCCGCCAGTTGCACGGCCTTGCGGCGTTCTTCCACGGCATCGGCTTCGCGCTGGGCGGCGGCTTCTGCGTCGGCCTTGGCCTTCGCTTCGGCTTCCAGCTTGGTGCGGGCGTCCGCCTCGGCCTGGGCGCGCACAGCTTCCATCCGTGCCGCTTCTTCCGCCTTCTGCTTCTCGATCCGGCTGGTGATGGTCAGGGTGAAGTCCTCGAACGGCTTTGCCATGAGTGCTTGCAGGTCGGGGAATAGGGCGCTTTGACCGGCTGCGTTATCGCGGCACCATGCGAGCTTGGCGCGGTAGTCGGTGGCGGCGGCATCCAGCGTGAACAAGCTGTCGCGCAGTGCGGTATCTACCGCTTCCTGCATTGCCGACAGTTTCTTCAGGCCCGACATTGCGCCAGCGAAGTCCGGCATGTTGGCGATGTAAATGCGGATCGGTTTGATCTCGGCTTCGAGCGCTGTCAAATGGTCGCCATGCTTCTTCCGGGCGGCGGCGGCAATCGCTTCCTTGCGGGCGACTTTCTCCGACTTCACCAGCTTGTCCAGCTTCAGCCGCACATCGGACAACTTCTGCTTGTACAAGTCCATCGTCCGCATCACTTCGTCAATGCTGGTAGCCTGGGCGGTGATGGCCTTCTTGGTCTGCTCTATGCCATCTTCAGCCGCTTTGCACGCCTTGACGTTGGCCTCTGCGTCGGCAAAGTCTTGATCGGTTTCCAGCACGGTTTTGATGCGGGCAAGGAAGGTATCGGCGGCACTCACGAACACCGGCAAGTTGCTGGCGGTGACTTCGCCCTTGATCTGGACGGCGAGGGATGGGAGGGCCATTACGGCTTCGGCGGTGACTTTCTGCGCTTCTTCTGCGGGAGAATAGGCGGCGATGTCCTTCTCGAACTGCGCCCATCCGGCAACAATGCGGGCACGGATATCTGTGTTTGGGTAATACCAGCAGTCCCCGCTCTCTATCAATTCATCACCAGCGTCCCATGTGGTAGCCATGAATAGGCACTTTTCAGCACCAGACACCATAAGCTGCTGTTCCATTTGCACTTGATACTGCTCATCCAGCCCGGCACCGCCAGCGCCCGGACGCTGCAATATGGCGCGCAATTCAGCGTTCATGCTCTTGTGTTCGTAGATAACCGTCCGGTCGAACGTGATGCCGTCGAAGCTGGCCGAGTATTTACCTTCGGCTCCGGTCACCGGGGAAAGCTCTTCGCCGATGATCTCTTCCGCCAGCGGGCGGGCCAGCGCCTCGAAGCGGTGCCCGTCATTGAAGCGGCGCTGCGTGGCGTCGTCAACTTCCTGGATGATGCCAGTCGCGCGTTCCTTAATCAGTTGGCTGCGCGTCTTGTACTTGCTGATGCCAAGCATAGCAGGGGCGTCGCTGGCATTGAATGCGGTGGCGCGGTGCTGGTGCCACTCTGGGCTACCCTGGACGAGGTTCAAGATTTTCATTATTGTTGATCTCCTTTCTTCCCCCAGCCCCGGATAACATCAGTCACATCGGCGGGCATCAGGTACTTCGCCGACAGGAAGTTGATGAAGTTGTCGGCAGTCTCGTCGCCCATTTCGATCATGCTCTTGGGGCAAAAGGTGATTACCGTTCCGTCCTCCGCGTTGATCTTGTCCTTGGTGTACTTGTCCAGATCGGCAACAGTGAGGGGTTTGAGTTCCGGCTTTTCTTCCTTGACCACCCTGGCGTTGCCGCTGATCGTGCCAGCATCATCAGCCGTGTACAACGGTACATCAGACGCTTCTTCGGCAATCATCATCCCGCCGATGGCTGCCGGATATACGGCGCGCACGCCTTCCGCAATTAACCGCGCTCTGAGCATGGCGCGAGGGTAGTTTTTCCAGTTATCCTTGCCGGTAAGGTTGGCTTTTTTGGCTTGTTCAATCGTCCATTCAATACGGAGAGCCCCCCCTGCTGGATGCGAGAATGTTGCATCTGCAACCATATCGGTGAGTTGGTGCCACTCGACCTTGCCGCCCATCATTTGAAACCGCGCCATGACGCTGTGCGTTTTGCGGCACGCCTTGCCCTGGATGATGTCGTAATCCTGCGTGATGGTTGCCGGGTGCTGATTCTCTGACTGCGCCACCAGCATAAGTGCAAGCGCCTGATCTTCGGACTTCATGCCAAACAGTCCAGACTTGGCTACAGCCGCCGCCATTACCTGCATATCTTTAAGTTGATAGACTGCCACTTCATTGCTCATTTTCCTACTCCCTTAAAATTAAGTTTCAAATACCGCGAGTAGCGGCGTTTCTGTCCGGCACTCCGCGCCGGGAATTCTGCCATCCTGCGAACGTGCCTATGTGCTTCCTCGGCCTGCTGCCGTATCTGCTCCAGCGCGAGGGTTGCGTGTTGGTCGATCTTTTCTTCCAGTTCCTGCATTACGGTTTGGTGGTGTTGGGATTGGGTCATGGCTCAATCATCTTCCATTGTGAGTATTGTCCCATCATCATTCAATTCCATTAGCTTAATCCCGCAACTTCCATACGTTGCAATCCAAAGTGGAGTGACTGCGCCCATCATGTAATCGCCGCCCTTGTAGCCGGTGAACACTTTACCCATCGCGCCTTTGCATTCAGCCAGTAATTCAGACGCTGGGCGCGTACCCTCTGCGCACTCGAAATACAAGTCGGAGTAGTAGCCTCGGTAGCTATCAGGATCGCGCAAGTTTGCTACTTGCGTATCTGCTGGCAGTGTTTCGAGTTTGGCAATCAAATCGCCCAGCGTCATTTGCGATTCTGCACGTTCTTTCTGCCATTGCGCAGACATTCCATCCATCATTGCTTGCATGTTCATTTCAATTCCTTTCAGTTTATTTAGAGAACACCAAGATTGCACAGCTTGCGAGTAACTTCGTACACTTCAATCGTCCCGTCTTGCGCGTACTGACTTGCGTAATGCCTGATCTCGCGCATGGCATCTTCACGCGGCCCGGATGAGCTTGCAACCATAATGCCGTCTTGCCATACCTCGAATTCTGCGGTTTCGTCCATAATCCACCTTTATTTTTATAGCACAAACATCCTACCCACAAACTAAGGTGGTGGATATAGCCCGAAAGTGTTAGTCCTTATCATCCAACAGCGGCTTACCCTCTACAGCCTCAACCGCCTCACGCAGAGCCTTTAGGGTGCATTGGTCTCCATCGCACAGGTGTAGATTGTCTAGCAGGGTTTGGCGTGCGGCGGTGAGTAGAGTGTCGCGCTCAGATATGCGAAGTAAAGCCCAATCTGCAACATCATTCATGCAGTAATCTGCGGTAAGTTTATTGCCTGTTTCATCCACTCCGCAAACAGATAACCGGAAGAGTCTCACATGCTCAAGCTCTAATAATTTACCATCATTAGCTTTCATCACACCCCCGCTACAAAGTAAGCCGCCATCAACACAGCGAACGTGCTAACCATCAGCCCGGTCAATAATCCATCCATGAACCCGCTACGGTGAATGCGCCAGCGTATCTCGTCATACCAGCGATATAGTGCTTTCTGGCTGGAGCGGCGGTTGAATGTGGTCATTTTGCCTCCACTGCTTTGCGTGCTGCGTCAGATACTCGTCGTGCCCCCTCCTTAAAATGACTATCTTTCCAGCAATCTCCAAGACTTTCAGCATCCTCGCGCAGAAGCTCTACCATTACTGTTTTGGGCTTGGGTGGGTTCCATGACATTAGGTGCCAGAAAATAGGCGACTGTGTTGACTGCATCTTGATAAATCGTACTGAATTATCTTCGCAGATTGTTACCGCCGAGTCGCCATAAAACAACTCATCACCAACAAACACCGCCTTACCTTCGACTACAGCAAGAGGGAATTCGTATAATTCCGTTGGGAAAAGTAATGGAGAAAAACCAGCACACTTACACGAATATAATTCTCCATCCACTTTACACATAGGCTCAGCCTTTGCTGCTTCCTGCATCTTGATCGACTCCCCTGCTGCGATCAGTAAATCTGCTCTCGATTGATATATCATTTCTCCCCCTTAATTGGCCTGAATTGAGCATCAAATACATCCTTGCTGATAACGAATGCGTGCCAGAAGCGTTTGAGTTTGGCGATCATTGTAAAACCCTCCATCCCCCACGAACCTTCGTCCATCCCGGCACCAGTTCCGGCATGATCACCGTAGCGCCACCTTTCACAGCCAGGATGCAGCCGTGCGCAGCGGCTTCGGAAAGCAGGTCGCTGACCAGTTCTTCGTTGTGGAAGACGCGGATATAGACGGCGGCGCGTTCTGCGTCGTCGTTGCTCTGATGTAGGATGTTGTTCATGTCACGCACGGCTTCGATGTGTTTGGATAACGGCATTGCTTTCTCCTTATGGTTTTTTGTTCAGCGTGCTGTTGCCGTAGCTCCAGCATTCCCCGCCGGTCTGGCCGGTGCTGTTCAGCGTGCTGTTGCCGTTGCTCCAGCAGTCCCCGCCGGTCTGGCCGGTGCTGTTCAGCGTGCTGTTGCCGTAGCTCCGGCAGTCCCCGCCGGTCTGGCCGGTGCTGTTCAGCGTGCTGTTGTCGTTGCTCCAGCAGTCCCCGCCGGTCTGGCCGGTGACTGTGATCGTTCCGCCAAAAGCAAAAAATCTATCGCCTTTTTGTGGCGAAACAGTTTGACCATCTTCAAGCTCAGTCCATCCATAACGCAAAAATTCATCGCGTGAAATTTGGTACAGATGATCTGGTGTATTCCAAGCATCCATCGACGGATACAGCTTTTTGATGTGCTTTTCCATTGCCGATTCGTGGCTGGATTTTGTCTCGAATACTTCGTTGTCTTTAACAAGACCTATGTTCCAGTCAGCATCCGGCCATCCTTTAGGCGGCTGCCACTCGTATGCGTTTACAGTGTCGTCGTTCGCACTGAGTCCGCACAACTCGCGGATTGAGGTGTGCGAGTCGGTAATGCCCAGCCCCCAGAACAATTTACCGGCCTTGGTTACGATGAATGAATGACGATTACACATGTTTTCTCCTTGTATTGTTTGGGGCACTTTCGCAGTTCCCGCGCGTTTCTGGCTCGACCGTCCCAGTCTTTGACCGTACTAAATCGCCACATCAGTAAACGTACAATCGGCTCACCGTCTCGCTACGGACACCCTTCTGAAGAACTGGATGCGGTCTGCATGTGTCGATCTCATGCTTCGCTGGTAATGCCAGAAAGCTATTTAGGTCAGCCAGTGGTGTCTATTATCCATATCTGTAAACTCCTGTCAAACTATTTTTGCGTGATATAATTAACACTTGTAAATCCCAATATTATTTGCTAGGATGCGCCATGGCTAAAATAAACACTCAACTCGAAACCGCAAGCAAGGTAATTGATGCGCTTGGCGGCACAGATAAAACGGCGGCATTAGTTGGTCTAAAAAAGGCCGCTATCAGCCAGTGGCGCAAGCGCGGAATCCCTGATGCATGGGAAAAGTATCTGCGCAAGATTCGCCCACGGGCGTTTGCATGAACTCCCCCTTCCCGCCGTTCTCCCTTCCCTGGGTGGCGGTTTTTTTATTCTGTAACGTGCTAGCTCAGGGGCGACCGGAGGGCGAAGCCCGGAGGGAACCTGACGGCGTAGCAGGCAGGGCGTCCCCTGGAGCGGCGGGTTGTGCGTCTGCGCCGAAAGGACGGGGATGAGCGTTATTGCATGGGATGGGAATACCTTGGCGGCCGACAAGCGCGCATGCCTTGGGACGTTGATTATGACCACGACAAAGGTTTTTCGAGCTGGAGAAGCACTGGCCGCGTATGCGGGAGACGCGGACGGAGGGGAGGAAATGTTGGCGTGGTTTTGCGCAGGGCGCGATCCTGACAAGTTCCCGGCTTCTCAGCGAGATAAGGACGCATGGGCCGGACTCTTGGTTGTGTGGCCGACCGGAGAGATTTGGAAGTATGAGCGCACCCCCTACCCGGTGAAGTTCCCGCCGCAACGGTTTGCCATCGGCAGCGGGCGGGATTTTGCTCTCGCGGCGATGCACTGCGGGAAGACGGCGGAAGAGGCTGTAAAGGTCGCATGCGCGTTTGACAGCGGCTGCGGGAACGGCGTGGATGTACTGACGCACAACGAATGAGTTGTGGGGCGAGCGCAGCGAGTCCCGCACGAACGACGGGTTGGGCGTCATCTTTCAACGGGGAGCCGAGATGGTTTACAAAGAAGTTCGGTGTATAAAGTGCCACAAGAAATACACCGTCCAGGTGAAAAGGAACGAAGCGGTTTTGAATTGCTCATGCGGTGAGAGAACCAAGTTTTATTTCAACGTATGACGCACAACGCGAAATTAAGCGGGCGCAAGGAGGAATGATGGTCGAAGAAAACACTTATAAGGCGCTCCGCTTGAATGTAAGGTTAGCCGCCTGCTTGATGTGGCTAATATACAACGTGATTAACCCGGCAATTCTTTGGTGTTTCGGATGGAAATATGAAAGTGAAATTTGCATGGGAAAGAAGTTTGAATGCTGGGTTGACCCGATAGACGGGAAACGGTACGCGCAATCAAAAGCGATTGAAAAGTGCGAGGCTAGGATTGAAGGCGGCTAACGAAAAGGTAAGCGGCGTAGCGTAGCGGAGTCCGACTTGACCGTAGGGTTGGGCGGCTCATTCAATAATGAAAGGAAGGTTGTGAACATGAGAATTATTTTGCTGAGGATTTTAATCGCATCATGGATGATCCCTTTTTCATGGGTTTTGATATTTCCAATATTCGTTCTACTTACAGGATGGGACGAAGGGATTGATATCACAATTGAATTAAATAGTGACCTATGGAATGGGATGTGACCCCCAACGAATGAAATAACCGGCGGGCGCTTTTGCCCGTCCGCGTTGATTGACGGGTTAGGCCGCTCTACCCACGAAGCGCGGCATAGGAGAGAACTAAAATGGCAAAGTACAGGAAGAAACCAGTAGTGATCGAGGCGACGCAGTGGTTTAAGGTCGGCGACCACACCGAAGTGGTAAAGCTCGAATTGAGCGAATGGCAGCGAAATCACCCTGAATGCATTAGCCCCACATGCCACGGTTGTGGAAGCACTGAGTATGAGACTACGCACGGATATGTAGGAACGCTTGAGGGTGGGCATGTTGTCTGCCCAGGGGACTGGATCATCACTGGCGTGCAGGGTGAACGCTATCCATGCAAACCTGACATCTTCGCGGCGACATACGAAGCGGCCTAACGAGTGATATGCACCGCTTTAGGCGCCTAATCCATAACCAAGGCACTATTACACCGCGCCGAGTAATTCACTCAAGCATAAATAAATTGCTCTGCGCGGTTGGTTGGTGTAATGTTTCATCCAGGCAGTCGAATGCCATACGAAGAGAGAAGGTAATGACCATTTCGATCAGCACACATTCAGAGAACCTT
>Ga0299915_10003736_pt1 | contig 10998 bp, 9 predicted proteins | sample RVTome_13_FD_200263 | JGI IMG/M metagenome (GOLD analysis project Ga0299915, IMG submission 200263) | Soil microbial communities from uranium-contaminated site in the Upper Colorado River Basin, Wyoming, United States - RVT92D227 (version 2) ... | reverse complement strand
ACGTGGCGGAGCGGCCGTTCATATTGGCGCCCCGGCCCGCGTCGCTGCGCAACCTGCGCATCGGCCTGGTGGAGAACACCAAATACAACTCCAGCGATCTGCTGCTCAAGATCGCCGCCATCCTGGAAAAGGAATATGGAGCCAAGAGCCATATTCTCCGCGGCAAACGCACCGCCGGCACGCCGGTGGACGAGAAGACCATCCAGGAGTTCAAAGCCGCCTGCGACGTGGCCATCGCCGGCGTCGGGGACTGAGGGTCCTGCAGCTCGGGCAGTGTGCTCGACGGGATCCTGCTGGAAAGCAACGGAGTGCCTGCGGCATCGATCGTGACGGATCTGTTTTTGGATACGGGAGAGGCAATGGCCCGGTCCTGGGGCGTGCCCGGATATAGATTCTTGAGCCTGCTGCATCCAATTGCGAATCTGACGGAATGGGAACTGGATCAGCGCGCGCGGGAAATTGCCCCCAAGGTTGTCAAGCTGCTTACCGAAAGGGAGTAGGCGAGAATCAGAAATTTATCGATATTGAATCGGAGCGCTTGACTTCTCTCATGAATCTTCCATCCAAAAAACTTGCACCTGAACTATATTTCCCACTCTTTGAGTTTAATCTGTAACGTGCGGCGGTTGATGCCCAGAATCTCCGCGGCCCGGGAACGGTTGCCCCCGGTATCTTCCAGGGTTTTGAGAATCAATGCCTTCTCCACTTCCTCCAGGGTGATCCCCGAGGGAAAATCAATGGCCTGGCCTTCTTCTTTCCTGGATAAAACCTGAATCGGCGCGGGTAAGTCTGCCGGGGCAATCACCTCTCCCCTGGCCATGATGACCGCTCGTTCGAGGCAATTCTCCAGCTCCCGAATGTTTCCCGGCCAATCATACCGGATTAGCAAGTCCATCGTCTTATTGGAAATTTCTTTTACTCCCTTTTGATTTTTATCCCGGTAGACCTCAAAAAAATGTTGGGCTAATGCCGGAATATCCTCCTTACGTTCCCGAAGCGGAGGGAGGGAGATGGGGACTACGTTTAATCTGTAAAAGAGATCTTCCCGGAAACGACCTTCCTTAATTTCCAGGGTCAGATCCTTGTTTGTGGCGGCAATGACGCGAACATCCACTTTGACGGTACGGGAACTGCCCAGGGGCTCGAATTCCTTCTCCTGCAGAACCCGCAAAACCTTAGTTTGGGTGGCGGGGCTCATCTCCCCCACCTCGTCGAGGAAGATCGACCCCCGGTGGGCAGACTGGAACCGGCCCTCCCGGCGGGCGATGGCTCCGGTGAAAGCCCCCCTCTCATGGCCGAAAAGCTCGCTTGCCAGAAGGGTCTCGGGCAGCGCACCGCAGGCGACTTTAATGAAAGGCTGCAGGGCCCGGGGGCTGTTGTGGTGGATGGCGTTGGCCACTAACTCTTTCCCCGTGCCGCTCTCTCCCAGAATCAAGATCGTCGCATCGGTTGGCGCAACCAGCGAGAGGGTATCAAAGAGCCCTCTCATTTTTCGGCTCTTGCCGATGATTTTAGAAAAATCGAATCGATATCCCAAACGTTCTTTGAGAGTCAAGTTTTCTTCGCGGAGATGATAAAGCTCCAGGGCTTTTTCGATCAGGATTTTCAATTCTTCCACGTCCAGGGGTTTGGTAAGGTAGTCGAAGGCTCCGGCTTTCAGCGCTTCCACCGCAGTTTTTACCGAAGCATAAGCGGTCATGATCAGGACGGGGATCATCGGGCTGATCTTGCGGATTTCAGTCAGAGCCTCAATCCCGTCCATCGTTGTCATGCGGATATCCAGAAGAATGAGATCGAAGGCCTCCTGTTCCACGGCCCTGACCGCTTCCGAACCGTCAGCGGCCTCGGTTACCTCATAGCCCTCGTCTTTCAGAACCGCCCGCAGCATGATTCGGTGGCTTTCTTCATCATCCACCACCAAGATCCTGGGTTTTTCGCTCATACCTGATCCCTCTGAGTTCAGAGTTTCTCCAAATTTTTCACTCCCGACTCCGAACTCGGAACTCCGAACTTTTCGCTCACCGGCAGGGTAATCAGGAAAGTTGTCCCCATCCCTTCCCGGCTCTCGACGTTAATGTTTCCTCCGTGGTTCTCCACAATCTGGTGAACGATGGCCAATCCCAGCCCCGTCCCTTTGCGTTTGGTACTAAAGAAAGGCTCGAAAATTTTCTCCAAGTCCTCCTGGGGAATTCCCCGCCCCGTATCCGCCAGGGAGATTTCAAGGAATGACGGGTCTTTCCCTTTTTTTAAGGTAACTCGAATTTTCCCGCTCCCTTCGATGGATTCCAGGGAATTGATCAAAAGGTTGAGAAAAGCTTGGGCAATCTGGTCCCGGTCAACAAAGGCTAAGGGTAAGCCGGAGTCACATTCTTTTTCTATGGCAATTTTCTTTTTACTCAGATCGGCTTCTAAAAGCTTGAGGGAGTGGTCCAGAATATTTTCCAGAGGATTCGGTTCCCGGTGGGGTTCCTTCGGCTTGGCAAAATCCAATAGCTCGGTTATCACCCGGTTCAGCCGGTCCACTTCCTTGACCATGATCGAGGCATATCCCCGCTCCTCCTCGTGGCCTTTGAGGCGGTTCATAAAATACTGCGCGAAACCCCGGATGGAGCTGAGAGGGTTGCGAACCTCATGGGCCACCCCTGCGGCCAGCCGCCCCAGTGAAGCTAAACGTTCACTCCGACGGACTTTTTCTTCCAGATCGCGAATTTCTCTCAGATCACGAAGGAGCAGGACCGTCCCCATTTCCCGGCCCATCTCGTCTTTCAAAGGGGCGGCACTCAGGCTAAGGGGTATTCTTTTCCCGGATGGCTGCTGACCTTCGATTTTCTGTTCGCGAATCAGCAAATTTTTCTCTTCAAATAATTTCTCAATATTTTCGCCCAATATTTTTGATATTTTTATTCCTCTTAGACTCGGTTCTTCTTCCCCCAACAATTCTTCAGCTCTCCGGTTGATGGTAACAATTTTTTTCTCATTATCGATGGAAATCAGTCCGTCAGTCATACTCTCCACAAGATTTTCGGTATAGGTTTTCATCTGGGCTAACGTGCGGTCCACCAAGTAGTAATTTTGCACGATAAAAATAAAATACAGCGCTCCCCCTCCCAGGATCACAAGGATCGCACCCATAAGAATGGCATGATGAATATCCTCCTTCTCGGCCTGTTCAAAATTCCCCAGGCGCAAATGAAGGGAAATTATCTTGTCTTTGGCCCACTGGTGCAACGGCTCTTCCCGCGGATCTAATCTCCCCTCATCTTCGCGCAGCCAAGCATACGGACCCATGGAAGAAAGCGGGCGGAAGGGTTTTATGATCTCGAAAGTTCGCTCTCCATCCTGGTCTTGTTGATAGCGCGTGAGCATCCCTCTTTCTTTTAATAAAAGGTTTAAAGCCGAGATATTTTTATTAATCTTTCCTGGAGGTATCTTTGCGGGGGCTGCGCCGGCCGGGCCGAAAATTATGGGATTCCCTTCGCCATCTATGAGGATGATGCTGGCGATTCCTGGTTCTCGAGAAAGTACTTCAACGAATTTCTGGATTCGAGAAATATCCGGCTGGGCGGCCGGAAGATCCGCTCTCGCTCCTGCCTCGATGGCTCGAATGATCATCAAACCTTCCCGCCGCAGAGATTCCTCCACCCTTTCTCTTCCCCGGCTTATATTGCCATAGGTGGAAACGGCGATGACGATCAGGAGAGTAAGCACCATGACCACAATGATCAGGGCGGGCAGGTATAAAGATTTATAAGGTCGGCCCTTTTTCATGCTGTAACCCTGGCAACCCGCGAACCATGAAAATAACTTCTGTTTTCTTTGGTTACGCTATGCGCCATGCTCTATACCCTGTGTCATTTTCTAAGAAATTTGGAGATGAACTTTTTTTATTATAGCCGATAAAGAAGAATCAAGGAACAGGTCCCTTGCAGAAAAAACGCCTGCAGGGTCAACGCGTTCTTTTATCGCCCCGGCGACACCGGAATAAATTCAGTAAGGCCATGAGTGTTCGTATCAGACAACTGATTAAGAGGTTGCGGAAAAACCCGGATCGAGTCTCGGCGAGCGTAGCGAAGCAATATCGTCTTTTTTCCCTCTGGCTTTCTCCGCTATTTCGTCACTACAAAGATGGCATTCAGCGCGAATAGATTAGGCCATAGATTGATGCTTCCTTTTTTCCTTAGGAAATGGGCCTCTATTATTTTGAGATTCTTTTGCCGGCAAAAATCTTTAAAGTCGCTGACGCTGAGAAAACGAACGTTAGGTGTATCGGACCATCGATAGGGTAAAGAGGGAGTGATGGGCGCCTTCCCTCTGAAAAACAGCATCACCCGGGCCTGGAAGAAGGCAAAATTGGGGAATCCCACGATGATTTTGCCCCCGATGCGCAGGGCTTCCTGGAAGAGCCAGTCGACCTTCTTGACCTCTTGCATACTTTGATTGAGGATCACATAATCGAACGACTGGTCGGGATATTCGGCTAAACCGCTCTCAATATCCCCGTGGAAAACACTCAGCCCTTTTTTCACACATTCATAGATGGCCAAATCGTTAACCTCGATCCCCTGCACCTTGGCCCCTTTTTCCCGTGCCAGGAGGTAGAGAAGATCGCCGGTCCCGCACCCCAGGTCCAGAACCCTCGCTCCAGGCTCGACAATTCGGTAAATGATCTTGTGATCGAGTCGATTCCCGTTAGAGGCCATAGCCATCCGCCACATAGTAACCATTAAAAGTTTTATCTAAAAAATGTTTGATGAGAGTGGTTTGTTCCTCCACTTCCAGCAGAAAAGCGTCATGCCCGTAGGTCGATGGTAATTCGCAATACGTGGCGTCGGCCTGCTTCATCTTCAGCTCGCGGACAATCTCCTGGGATTGGTGTGAAGGATAGAGCCAATCCGACTTGAAGGAAATCACCAGAAAACGGGTGGGGAGGTCCCTTCCGTTCGGAATCAGGCGTCCCCCGGAGAGGTCGAAATAGTCCATCGCTTTGGTTATGTAAAGATAGGAATTCGCGTCAAACCGGCGGACGAAATTATCCCCCCGATTGCGCAAGTACCCTTCCACCTCGAAATCGGCCGCAAAACCAAAATTGTACTGGCCTTTTTTGAGCTTCCGCGAAAACTTCTCTTCCATAGATTTTTCGCTCATGAAGGTGATATGCCCGATCATGCGGGCCACGGCCAATCCCTTCTCCGGCTGCCCAGATTCATAATATTCCCCCTGGCGCCAGGCGGGATCGCCCATGATCGACAGCCGAACCACTTCATCGAAGGCAATCTGTTGGGGGGAATGTTTCAAGGCTGCAGCAATCGGGATCGCCGAACGAACCCTCTCCCCGTACGAGGCCACCCATTGCAGGGCCTGCATGCCGCCCATGGAGCCGCCGGTTACGCCAAGAAGTTTTTCAATTCCCAAACGATCCACGAGGTGTCTTTGGGCCTCCACCATATCGGCAATGGTGATGACGGGAAAATCAAGCCCGTAAGGATTCCCCGTCTGGGGATTGAGGGAAGAAGGCCCGGTGCTCCCCTTGCATCCCCCGATGACGTTTGAACAGATGACAAAATAGCGGTCCGTATCAAACGCCTTGCCCGGACCGATCATCGCGTCCCACCAGCCAGGGGCTGAGTCTCCCTCGCCAAAGCCCGCCGCATGGGCATCTCCGGAAAGGGCGTGAGCCACTAGGATGGCGTTCGTTTTATCGCGGTTCAAAGCGCCGTAGGTTTCATAGGCCAGCGTTATCGGCCCTAATGTTCGGTCGGACTCTAAAATCAACTCATTCGGCGATTCCGCAAAAGTGTAAAATTGGGTCTTTACGACCCCTACATTTCCTGTTTTACCCATTTGATCTGTTCATCCCTCCTGCCCCAATAATATCCACCATTCCCTCCTGTTCCCCCGAAGAAGAAGAACAAGAGCCTACGGGTGGATGGAACCGCCTTATCCGCTCGTTTTCCGCAGAGCCTGTTCGATATCTTGTAGGATGTCATCGATATGCTCCAGTCCGATGGAGAGCCGGATGAAATCGGGCGTCACCCCCGTGGCCAATTGTTCCTCGGAGGAAAGCTGCTGATGGGTCGTGGTAGCCGGATGGATGGCCAGCGTCTTGGCATCCCCCACATTGGCGAGATGAGAGACCAGTTCCAGGGAATTAATAAATTTTCTCCCCGCCTCTACCCCCCCTTTGATTCCAAAACCGAGAATGGCGCCTGCTCCTTTGGGAAGGTATTTCCGAACCCGTTCTTTTTCAGGGCTGGAATTAAGGCCGGGATAGTTAACCCAGGCCACCTTGGTATGCTTTTCCAAATATTGCGCCGCCGCCAGGGCATTCTCAGAATGTCGGGGAAGACGCAAATGAATTGTTTCCAAGCCCTGAAGAAAGAGAAAAGCGTTGAAGGGCGACATGGCTGGCCCTAAGTCTCGCAGCAGCGTTACCCGGGCCTTGATGATATAGGCTAAATTGCCGATGGGCTTCAAGGCTTCGACGAATTTGAGCCCGTGATAGCTGGGATCCGGCTCGGCGATCAAAGGGAACTTGCCGTTGGTCCAGTCAAACTTTCCCGAATCCACGATCACACCCCCGATCGAGGTCCCGTGCCCACCGATGAACTTCGTCGCTGAATAGACAATGATATCCACTCCGAAATCAATCGGCCTCATCAAGTAAGGCGATACGGTATTGTCGAGGATCAGGGGAATCCCATTCTGGTGAGCGACCTGGGCCAGCCCTTCCAGGTCGGCCACATCCAGTTTCGGATTGCCGATCGATTCCGCATAGACCGCCTTCGTTTTGGGGGTAATGGCTTTGCGGACCGCCTTCAGGTCATTCGATGGCACAAACCTCACCTGAATGCCGAGTCGCGGGAAAGTATAATGGAACAGATTATATGTCCCCCCATAGAGATTATCGGCGGAAACGATTTCATCCCCAGCGCGGGCAATATTGAGAATGGCCAGGGATTCCGCCGCCTGCCCGCTGGCCACGGCCAAAGCTCCCACTCCGCCATCCAGGAGGGCGACGCGCTTTTCCAGGACGTCATTGGTGGGATTCATGATCCGCGTATAGATGTTACCGAATTCTTTGAGCGCAAAAAGATTGGCCGCGTGGTCAGTATCTCTGAATTGGTAGGAAGTGGTTTGGTAGATCGGGACCGCCCGGGAACCGGTGGTAGGGTCCGCTTCCTGGCCTCCGTGAAGGGCCAGGGTTTCAATTCTTAATTGGGCATCGTTCTTACTCATCACTCCTCCTTAGATTTGGTCAGGATTTTCCATGATGTCTCATCATGATCTTCATGAATTTCTTTCTTTTCCTACCCATGTCTGCATCGCCCGTGCTGCTTTCCGGATCCATCGCCTTCACCCCCTTCCGGCAATAAATACATAGCGTCATTAAGCACAACAGACCGCGTCATTCCCGCGAAAGCAGAAATCCAGAGAAGAACTGGATTCCCCCTCCTCTATCGGCGGGGTTGGCTCAGTTATTCTTTCCTCTTTCACCTATGCGCCCCGCCGAATACTGGCCCGCCCCTCTTGCCGTAAATCCCCGGGCTTCATGATCTTGGCGAATACTCCACAGGATCGGCAGATTTTCATTTTTTTCGCCCAGCTTCCCTGGGCTTTTCCCTGGCAAACCGTCCCATTGATGAACCAGCACAGATCCCCCACTTTAAACTCCCAGGCCGGACAGGCTTCTCGATTCTCGGGAGGACAATCCCGAACATCCCAGCAGGGGCGGAGATTTCTGGGGATCCCTTGCTTCATGGACATTAGAAAGAGCACTTGCCGCTCGATGTGTACCGGCACCCTGCGCCAGCCCTGCTCAAAACTCTGTATCGCTTTGAGGGATGTTCCCAGGAGCTCGGCCATCTGCTTCTGGGTCTTCTGAAGCTTCTGGCGAAGAGAACTGAATTCTTTGCGGTCCAAGGGATTTCCTCCTTCCGCGGGCCGAAGAAACGACCTTGACTAAAGTACCACATTGTGGTAATTTTAGGCCAGACTTTTTTTGCGCCGGCAAAGAAATCCAAGGAGGATGGTATGGGTCAAGTATCTGCCGAAATCAGAGGGGCAAGTCCCAAGGAAAGAGAGGTAAGATCCCTACCAGTCGATCAAGAGTTGAACCTGAAGGGGAAAATCTGTCCCTATACCTTTATCGAGTCCATGCTGGCCCTGGAGGAGATGGAAACGGGCGCAATCCTGCGGGTCATCGTGGACTATCCGCCGGCAGTCTGCGACGTTCCCAGAAGTTTAAGGAATGAAGGCTATGAAATTTTGGATGTTAGCCCTATTAACAAGACCGATTGGGCCATCCTGGTGCGGAATAAGGAGGTGGCATAAGAGATGAAATTTTCTTCAGAACAAATCCATCGCTATTCGAGGCAGATAATTCTGCCGGGAATCGGGGGAAAAGGCCAGGGAAAATTGGCGGAGGCCAAGGTTTTCATCATGGGTGCGGGCGGCCTGGGTTCCCCCGCAGCCATTTATCTGGCAGCCGCAGGGGTGGGCACGCTTGGGTTGGCCGACTCCGACCGGGTGGAGATGCACAATCTCCAGCGCCAGATTTTGTACCGGACCCCCGATGTGGGTCTCCTTAAGGTTGAATCCGGCAAAAAGACTCTTGAATCTCTAAATCCAGAGGTTAAAGTTCAAACATATTCTGAGCGGATCACCTCGGCCAATATCAAGGAAATCATCAGAGATTATAATCTCGTCCTTGACGGCAGCGACAACTTCCCGACCCGCTTCCTGGTGAACGATGCTTGCTATTTTGAGAAAAAAACTCTCATCTCGGGGGCCATCCTGCGTTTTGACGGACAACTCAGTACCTTTAAACCCAACGCTGGCGGCCCCTGTTATCGCTGCCTGTTCCCCCAGCCCCCTCCCCCCGGCCTCGTCCCCAGTTGCCAGGAAGCCGGGGTCCTGGGTGCGGTTGCCGGGGTCATCGGGCTACTCCAGGCTAATGAAGCCCTGAAAGAAATTCTGGGGATCGGAGAATCCATGTCCGGGCGGTTGCTTTTGTTTAATGCCCTGGCTTTATCCTTCCAGGAAGTGAAGATTCAAAAAAACCCCGACTGCTCTCTTTGCGGAATGAATCCCACGATTCGGGAATTGATTGATTATCCTCAGACCTGCCAAGCTTGAAGTTCCGGGCCGATCGTTTCCTCAATTAAAAACTGTACCCCACCCCGGATAAATTGCTTTTTCTTGTCCGCCGCGAAAACCGGTATGGGGTAGGCCGAGGATTGGGATTGAAATGGGGGATAAATGATGAAATAATATATTCGGATTGTCGGCAAGCATAAAGAAAGACGGAGGAGGAAAGAGCATGAACTGCGCCGGGCAGAAAAAAATTTTGGTGATTCTTCTTTCCCTGGTTTTTTGGGGAATCTTCGGCATGAACCCCGCTACCGCCCTGACCGATGACGAAAAAAACAACGTAGCCATCTATCAAAAAGTCAGCCCCAGCGTGGTTAACGTCATCAGCACGGTCATAACCAGGGACTTTTTTCTCAACCCAACCCCCAGGGAAGGAAGCGGCTCCGGTTCGGTCATTGACTCGAGCGGGCATATCCTGACCAACAACCACGTCATCAAGGATGCCCAAAAACTTGAAGTCACCCTGGCCGACGGGAGCAAATGGCCGGCCAAACTGGTCGGAACGGACCCTGATAATGATCTGGCGGTCATCAAAATCAATGCGCCCCCGGAAAAAATGAGACCCCTTTCTTTCAGCGATTCCCGCAAGCTTCAGGTGGGACAAAAAGTCCTGGCCATCGGCAACCCGTTCGGCCTGGGGCTCACTTTAACCACCGGCATCATCAGCTCCTTGGGCCGGACAATTCGTTCGGAAGTGGGGACCACGATCGAAGACGTAATCCAGACGGATGCCTCCATAAACCCCGGAAATTCCGGAGGGCCGCTTTTGAATTCCGAGGGGGAAATCATAGGTGTCAACACCGCCATCCTCAGTCCCACAGGGGGAAGCGTGGGGATCGGGTTTGCGATCCCGGCGAACACGGGTAAAAGAATTGCTGCGGAGCTCATCGCCAAAGGATTTGTCTCTTACCCGTATCTTGGCGCGGTGGTGCACTCCATTCTTCCACAGTTTGCTAAACCTCTAAGGCTCAAAGTTGATCACGGCGCCATGGTCGTGGAGGTTTCTCCGGGGGGGCCGGCCGACAAGGCCGGTCTGAAAGGGGCCAAACAGCAGGCCCAGATAGGCAACTTCCTCCATCCCGTAGGCGGGGATATCATCACCCAGGTAAATCAGGTAGAGGTCAAAGACGCGGAAGGTCTGATCAAATACCTTAGGGAACGCAAGATTGGGGATACGGTAACTCTTAAAATCATCCGCAATGAAAAAACGCAGGACGTAAAGGTTACTCTGCAGGAAAGACCAAGAGATTTCCGCCGCAAAAATTGAAGGGACCAGGCATCCTTGCTCCCGGTTCAGACCCCGGTCCCTTGTTTCCCGAGGATTTCTCCAATTCCGTGGAGATATCTTCCTTATCACCTCATGGAAAAGCCGCCGTTCACGGAGATCGTTTGGCCGGTAATCCAGGAACAGCGGTCAGAGCATAGAAAGACGATCATACTGGCAATATCCCCCGTCTCCCCCAGACGTTTGATGGCATACATCTTCAACCATTTTTTCTCTACTTCTTCCGTCAGATAAGCGGTCATCGGCGAATGGACGAAAGCCGGGGCAACGGCATTGACCGTAACATTGTTACGTCCCAGATTTTTAGCTAAGGATTTAGTGAGAGAGATTACCCCCCCCTTGGAGGCGGCGTAAATTTCCAGTCCTTTCTCCCCCGAGACCCCGGCCTCAGAAGCGATATTGACGATCCTCCCAGCGTTCTTCTCCCGCAATATCGGCATCACAAACTTGCAGCAATGAATCGTTCCCACCAGGTTGATCTCCAGGATCCGCTGCCATACTGCCTGTTCAGCGCTTTCAAGAGGCTGCATACTTCCTCCAATGCCGGCGCTGTTCACCAAAAA
>Ga0299915_10003735_pt1 | contig 11000 bp, 9 predicted proteins | sample RVTome_13_FD_200263 | JGI IMG/M metagenome (GOLD analysis project Ga0299915, IMG submission 200263) | Soil microbial communities from uranium-contaminated site in the Upper Colorado River Basin, Wyoming, United States - RVT92D227 (version 2) ... | reverse complement strand
GGCGACGCGGCGTTTGTTCATGTCGGAAGGCAGGGGACTTTCGCTGCAAAGGTAACGAATCTATCGCTCATCCCCTCCGAAGGAGGTAGATATGATGTGCGCCTCGATTTCGACAAACCCCCTTCCGGTGTGAACGAGGGACTGACCGTGGACGTCCGGATCGTCATCCAGAAGAAATCGAACGTCCTTGCCGTCCCGGTCGAATATGTGGAGGCGGAAGCTGGACGACACTGGGTGCAGCGGGTCGAAAAAGAAAGCGTCACCCGAGTGCCGGTACAGGTCGGCATATCGAGCGATAGCTTCTACGAAGTGACGGCCGGACTAAAAGAGGGAGACGTCATTCGTTGGCATCCCGGAGGGAAAGAATAGCGCCGGCGAAGCCTGACGCCGTTAGACTCGAAGCAAGAGGGTAGGGGAGAGGACGCCGTTAGACTGTGAAAGACAACGCACCGTTGATCCAACTGGAAGAGATTGCGAAGGTTTTTAACGTCGGGCAGAGGGCGGAACCACACTCCGATGTTACCGCCCAGAGCCAGCGTCTGGTGCCCGTCCGCGCGCTGAACGGCGTGAGACTGTGCATTAACGAGGGCGAGCTTCTCGCCATCACCGGCCCCTCCGGCTCCGGGAAGAGCACACTCCTGCATATTGTCGGTTGTCTCTTGCGGCCAACTGGCGGACGGTATCTTTTCAAGGGCCGCCCCGTGGAAAGCCTCAGCGAGTTCCAGCTCGCGCGCCTGCGCAACCGCAACTTCGGATTCGTTTTCCAGGCGTTCAACCTTTTGCCGAGGTTCTCGGCTCTCGAAAACGTCCAACTGCCTCTGGTGTACAACAGCACCCCTCGCTATCGCCGGCGCGAAATGGCGCAGAAAGCCCTCGAACAGGTGAGCCTGTCGCACCGCAGCCACCACCGCCCGGGCGAGTTGTCGGGAGGCGAGCAGCAGCGCGTCGCGATAGCCCGCGCGCTTGTTACAGACCCGTCAATGATCCTCGCGGATGAACCCACGGGAAACCTTGATTCGGAATCGGGCAGGAGTGTCCTGGAGACTCTGATCGAGTTGAATCGTGCCGGAAAGACTGTCGTCATTGTGACCCATGAACAGTCTATCGTGCAGAGGATGCCGAGAATCGTGAAGCTGCGCGATGGAGAGATCCTGCCATGAGACCGCTGGATGGAGTGAGAATTGGAGTTCGCAGCCTGTTCTCGAACTGGCTGCGGTCTCTGCTGAGCATCTTAGGCGTGGTCATCGGCGTGGCCACGCTCGTGGTGATGGTCTCCATCGGCGAGGGCACCAAGCAGCAGATTGTCCGCAGCGTCGAAGCCATGGGCTCCAACCTCATCGTGATCGAGAATAGAGCCGGCGGTTCGTTGATCAAGCGGGAGACTCCCGGGCTCGCGTTGCGGGACGTCGAGCTTCTGAAAGAACACTGCCACCTTGCGAGAGCTATCGCTCCCCTGAAAATGGTTCCCGTGAAAACGTTTTACGGGGGAAGAACCTCCCTGTTCATTGGTCAGGGAACTACACCGGAACTTCTCGAAATCTCGAAGCTCACCGTTTCCCGGGGAAGGTTCCTCTCGCCGCGAGACGTTGACGAGTTCGCCAAGGTGTGCGTTCTGGGAGGGGAGGTCCCGGGCCGCCTCGGCGTTCGCGAGGACCTCGTCGGCAAGTTCCTTTCTCTGAAAGGACAGGCGTTCCGGGTCATCGGCATCCTGAAAGAAAAGAAGACGCCCGCGGGGATTATCAACCCGGACATCTGCGTCTTCATCCCCATATCGGTGTCGCAGGAAATCTCGGAAGAGCGCGCGAGCCTGACGAATATTCTCGTTCAGGGCGTCAGCTCGGACCTCGTTCGGCAGACCAAGCGCGAGCTCACCCGCCTGCTGACGTTTTTTCACAAGGGAAACGTGGACTTCGGTCTCTGGGCACAGGACGAGTTGCTCGAGAGACAGAAGAAGGTCACCGAGACCCTCCAGAAGGCGCTAGGGGCCATTGCCCTGATTGCGCTGGTGATCGCAGGCATCGGCATCATGAACGTGCTGCTCGCCTCGGTGAGCGAGCGCATCCGCGAGATCGGCATCCGCAAGGCTGTCGGTGCCAGCCCCCTTGACATCCTGTCCCAGTTCGTCTGGGAATCGCTCCTCCTCACGGTCACGGGGGGGATCATCGGCATCCTCGTTGGGGTCTTCGCCGGCAACTGGATATGCGGCCTGCTAAACATCCATCTGCCGCAGGCAGAACACCGCTGGGAAGCTCCCATCTCCTCCGAGTCCATCCTCGTGTCCTTCGCCTTTGCGCTGACAACGGGACTTTTCTTTGGGCTTTACCCCGCTATCAAGGCTGCAAGGCTGGATCCCTGCGAAGCGCTTGCCTACGAGTGAGTCCGACCCGTCCGACGTGTCCGACCTGTCTGACCTGTCAGACCAGCGCGCCATCCTCCCAGCCCATCTTCACGATCTTGATTTTTGCCAGGTCGGAGCAGCCGAGGTGGTATTCCTTGTCGGCGGCCTCGAGGCAGATGGGTGGCGGGCTGAGCGGCCACGACTCGCCTTTGAACGCATCCCGCTTCGCCTGGACGATTTTCACGCAGACCGCTTCCACGGCTATCGGGTCGGTGCCCGCAATGATGCCATTGTAATGCCAGAGGTATTGCGGGTCCACCTGCGGCCCCTTGTCGAACAGCGGTCGCAGCGCATCCACGATGACGACCTTTGTCTTGCCCTTGACATCGGGCATGTTCCAGATGCGTCCGAGGTCCTTGCTGTTCTCGCCGTGATAGGCGGGTGGGTTGCCGCCAAGCTGGATGTAGTTCTTCAAGACAGTCCCGAAGCCCGTCAGCCAGTGCGCCTTCAGGTTAGGCAGAGGCATGAGAACCGTGCATGTCTTGTGGACGCCACTTCTTCCTTGCGCGTTGACAATGTTCTTCGCCGGAATCCCCGCGCCTGTCAGCTTCTCCCTGACAAGCTCCGTGATTTCGTTGTGGGTTGCGTTGAGGTGCGACGTAGGCATGAGTCCCACCGTGTCCTCCGGTTTAACAAAGGTCTGCCACGCGGCCTTGGCGTCCTCTTTTCCCGCAACGGCACACATGACCTTGTCCAGCATCTCCGATGCAGCCTCCCTGTTCACCCTGTGCAAGTCGTCGAGGGCTTTCTGGTCGCGAACGATGAACACCGTACTGGTAAACTTCTCTTCCTCAGCAGCAGCCGATGGCGCTTCGGCCGCTGCTTTCATTCCGAGAGTGGTGGACAACGCGGCGAAAGCTGTCCCCCGAATGAAGTCCCGCCTCGTGATTCCTGGCGCATGATCTTTCATAATCCTTTGCCTCCTTGAGTTAGACTTGACACTGCGGCTTGCAGCAATTCTTCACAATCCTTCTGGCTTTCTCCTTCAAAAACTATCAACAATAGGTTTGCGTTCCGCAACGACGAAACCCACTGTCCTCCTTCAATCTCATTCGAGCGAATCGCGCCTGCCTCCGGAAGTCCCTTTCTCAGATAGACAGCGTGAAAAGACTTCGATGCCTCGGCACATGAATCGCTGGAATCGTATTGTACAACGAGCAGCTTGGCTTTGCCTGAAGCCGTCCTGTAATCGGCGATGACCGCATTCGTTTCCTTGTTGAGGTTCAGAATGTTGTCATCGGCGAGATAATAGAAGTAGTCAAGGCACATCTTCCTGTGAAAGTAATGAACGCTTTCCGGCAAAAGCCCTGCCTCGGGAAGCCGGACGACGAGTTCCGGCAAGGTCCCTGCTCCGGGCAGGTCGCTGGCGATGCTTCTTCCGACCTTGAGGAGAGCCGCTTTCGCATCGGGCGTCTCTGCCTCCGCCAGAATGCGGGCAAAGTGTCTGCCTTGCCAGAACCGCAGGAGACCTGCTCCGTACACGGACTTCTGCCCGACGCCAACTTCCTCGCCTCCCAGGTCGAAGGAAAGAACGCCGAATGCATCCGCCGAGTTGCCCATCTCGTAAATTTCGACGAGGATTTCCGGCGCCTCTGCTCGAGTGAATTTCCACACATCGAGGCCGACAAATGCGTACGCCAGATAGAGCTCCCCCGCCCCATCCATGTAATCGAAGATGTTTGCGGCTGTGACCCGGCGCGGATGCTCCGTGCGCACCCAACCGTTCACTTCCCGGGGGACTTCGTACGTTGCGCGCATGTCACACCCTCCGGTTATCGCGAGAAATGCGCAGAAAAGCCCTTGCAAGCCCTTGCGCACCCGTGCCATCATCTTCTTCTCCGAACGCTCTCCGAGGAGTAGAACCGACTTCCAGCCCCGCCCGGGCGGGGCAAGATGCCGCGTCCAGCCTTCACCTTAGACGAAATCGTCACCGCAACTGTTTAGTGTCAGGAAGTGGCATCCCGCCTTTGGTCCCGCCACAGGCGGGATGAACCACGGGCAGGACGCCGCTCGTACAGTTCGTCATGAGAGCAACAACCCTATCTGGTGAACAAGCAGAGTGAGAATGTAAGCCATCACCGTTAGGCCGCCAAATTGAAAAATTGCCCATTTCCACGACCCTGCTTCTCTCCGCGTCACGGCCACCGTCGCCACGCACGGCGTCGCAATCATCGCGAAAAGCATGACGCAGAAACCTGTCAGACGACTGTAGTTCTCGTGGAGCTTCTGCCGGAGACTCCTGTGAGAGGTTTCGGCATCGCCGATGGAGAACACGATTCCCATTTGCGCCACAAACACCTCTTTCGCGGCAAAGGCGCCTAAGAACGCCGTCCCGATTCTCCAGTCAAATCCGAGCGGACGGAGAGCAGGCTCCAAAAAACGCCCGATTCGTCCCGCCGCGGAGTGGGCGAGAATCTGCGCCTCTTTCTCCCGCTGAAGCTGGTCGAGCTTCTCCTGGAGCGCGGGTTCTTTGCCAGCCGCGCCTTCGGTGCCGAGGGTTTCCCGAATCCGCGCCATGTCGCGGTCGTACTTCTTCTCCACCTCGCCGCTTTTCGGATAGGACGTCAGCGCCCACAAAATGATGGACACCGCTAAGATGATCGTCCCCGCTTTTTTCACATACATGTAACCGCGCTCCCACGTGTGAATCGCCACACCTCTCACCGTCGGCATGCGATATGGCGGCAGCTCCATCACGAACGGCGTTGATTCTCCTCTCAGCACCGTCACCCGAATCAGCTTCGCCGATAGAAGCGCCAGAAAAATGCCGATGATGTAGAGAATCCACAGCACCCGCGCTCGCCACGCAAGCGGGAAAAACGCTGGGATCATCATCGCATAGATGGTCAGGCGTGCTCCACAACTGATGAGCGGCGTCACCAAGATCGTCGTGAGGCGGTCCGTCCGGTGCTCGAGCGTTCGTGTCGCCATGATCGCCGGCACCGTGCACCCGAACGCCAACAGCATGGGTATGAAGCTTTTGCCGTGCAGCCCCACCTTGTGCATGATGCGGTCCATGATGAACGCCGCCCTCGCCATGTACCCGGAATCCTCTAAGATGGCGATCGCTAAAAAGAGAAACATAATATTCGGCAGAAACGACAGAACCGAACCTACCCCGCCGATGACTCCATCAACTAAGAGCGATTTCAGGGCGCTCTCCGATTCCGCGGGCCACAGACTCGAAATCGCACCTCCCATCAACGCGAAGAGCTTCTCCAGCAACTCCATCAACGGCGCCCCGAGAGTGAACGTGAACTGAAACACCAGATACATCAATCCGATGAACAGCGGCAGCCCGATAATGCGGTTGGTCAGTACCGAGTCAATCCGCTCGGACATGTCATATCGCGACTGCCCGGTCGTGCGAACGCTCTCCCGGCAGGCCCCCGAGATGAATCCGTACCGCCGGTCCGCAATGACGATCTCGGGGGCGTCTCCGAAGACCGTCTCGAGGTGCTGAGTGCTGCGGCGCACCGCATCGAGAATCTCATCAGAGTTCCCACACTGTCGCCGCACCTGCTCGCGAACCTCCGTGTCGTTTTCGAGGAGTTTGATCGCCAGCCATCGGGGGCTGTGGTTGCTCGCCAACTCATCGCATTTCTCTAAGAGGCTGCTGAGCCGGGCAATCTCCTCCTCGATTTCCCATCCGTATTTGACTGTTACAGAAGGGAGGTTGTGAGTCTCATTCATCTGCGCGATCGCTGCGTCGAGCAGCCCGCTCATCCCCTCGCCTTTCGTCGCGACAGTTGGGACGACCGGGCAACCCAACAGAACAGACAACTTCTCGCGGTCAACCTCATATCCGCGCACTTTCGCCAGGTCGCTCATATTCAACGCTAACACGAGCCTGGCCCCCAGCTCCATGAACTGCACCGCGAGGTAGAGGTTCCGTTCTAAGTTCGTCGCGTCGAGAATGTCCACGACAACGTCCGGTTTTTCCTCGACGACGAAGTGGCGCGCGATAAGTTCCTCGATGGAGTGCGCCGTCAGACTGTATGTTCCGGGGAGGTCCACCACTCGGACCCGGTAACCCTTGTGATCGCGGTGGCCCTCCTTTTTCTCGACGGTCACGCCGGGGTAATTCCCCACATGCTGCCGCGAACCGGTGAGGCTATTGAAGACAGTCGTCTTCCCGGAATTCGGATTCCCCGCAAGAGCAATCGTAATTGTTTTCTTGATCGTTTCCATCGCAATAAGTCGGACCTGTCAGACTCGTCAGACAGCTTCACTTCACTAGGATTTTCTCCGCCATGCCTCGTCCAAGAACCAGCCGGCTTCCCTTGACGAGGACCACGAGGGGGCCCGGGACGCCATTGCTCACGACCTGTATCTCGTCCCCCGGCACAAAACCCATATCTGCGAGGCGCTTCGCCAATCCCCGCCCCGCTTGAACGGAGACCAGCCGCACTCGGCTGCCGGCGCGCACAAGGCTCAACGGAACGTGCGGACCCGCTGACGACTCCCTTTCCTCCGCGCTCACGTCACTTCTCTCCTTTCGCGGGGCTCCGCGGCAACTTCTCGACGAGGATGCCAGCCGCCTCCTCCTTTCGCAGAGACAGGTGATAGCCCTTGACCTTGATGTCCATCGGGTCGCCCAATGGCGCAAGTTTCTCTACTTCCACCTCCGTTCCACGGACCATGCCCATCTCAACGATTTTTTTTCGGATCGGTCCCTGTCCGCCGACCTTCGTGACTCGCCCTTTTTCCCCGGGCGCCAGTCCGCTCAAAGGCACAATATCCGTCGGATTCTCTGCCACCGGTTTGGGACCGTCCTGTCTCCGACCGATTGCCTCCAGGCACGACCGCAGGCAGCGCTCGCACTGCTCGTTAGAAGCCTCACGCTCGCAGAACTGCCGAAACAACTCAATCCATTCCCTCCCGCCCCGCGGGCACTTCTCGACAAACTCCGCAAATCGCACGAACCGCTCCAGCGTCTCCCCGTCCACCGCATGTTCCATCCGGTCGGCGTTGTCTTCCGCAACCGCCGGGTCAAGGGAGAGCACGTTCAGGAGGAAGTTCTTCAGGATCGTATGCCGTCGCACCTGCTCTTTTGCGCGGGCTATTCCGGCTTCGGTCAGGGTGATGACCTCGTACGGCTCGTAGTGCACGAGGTTGTATGAAGAGAGTTGTCTCAGCGCCCCTGTCACGGACGACATGTTCACACCCATCCTCGTCGAAATGTCTCGCACTCGCGCCACACGGTTCTCTGTCACCAAATAATAAATGGCTTCCAGATAATCTTCGAGGCTCGCAGAAAGGACAAGGCTTTCTGGCATGGCCACTCTCCTTACAACTTCAGTGACACAAGTTTGCTGCGCCTAACTTTATCAGGTTAGACAAACTCTGTCAACATGGATTTTTCCCTTGTTGACTGTCTTCCTGCAACCCCTGCCACGTTCACAGTCGCCCTCTGGCTTGCCGCGCACTTCAAAAGAACTTAACCAATCGTGAGAACTCGGTGATCTTGTCTGGGTGGCAGGGATTGACCAGCAATGACATTCTTTGTACCCTGAGGGCGACGACACGAAACTCCGATGTGCGACCAAGGAATGCCCAATCCGCATCCTGGTGTGCTGGACCCGGGTGATTGCGTCTCAGGAAGCGAGATTCAGCACGTGCCCCCTCACAGGCTTAACCTTATCAGGAGGACTCATGCGCTGGTCACAGATGCTGATCCCAACGTTGCGGGATGCTCCCAAGGATGTTGATCGGCCGACCGCCATCTTGAGCAGAGCCGGATACGCCTTTGTTTCTGGCGGCAGGCTGACCGCCTTGCTGCCGCTTGGCGTGGCGTCCCTCGACAGGCTGAAGCGGCATTTCACCGCGCGCCTCTCAGCAAGGAGTGCGGAGGAAATCGCTCCCCTTCTCTATCAGCGGACAGACGTTTCAAGCCCCGGCACGTCCCACATGGAGCACCAAAGCCAAGCCAGCGATGTGCCTGCTGTGACTGATGTGGATAGACTTCTGTGGGAAATCGCCGCGCGCCACCTTCACTCGTACAACCAGTTGCCCCGCCTGTGGTTTAGCTCTGTTCCGGATTCGTGCGGACACGGCGGATGTCTCATCCACTGCATGTCCCTGTCCCTTTGCGAGGCGACTCGTGAAACGCCTGCCGATCCAGTTCAGCAGGTTTTCTCGCAGCTCACCGGTATGCTTGGACTACCGGTCATCCGGGCAAATGTCCTTTCCGTCCTTGGCCGCGAAGAAGCTGCCACAGAGTTCCTCTGCATTTCCCCGGATGGAGACGTTGAGGTCGCACACTGCCCTTGCGGCTACGCCGCCAACCTCGACTGCGCCGTCTCCAAAGCAGTGGGGCCGCCGGACAGGGGACAACCCGCTTCCGGGCAACCGCGCCTCGTTGAAACCCCCGGCATGAAGACCATTGCGGACGTATCTGACTACCTCGGCATTCCCCCCTCCTCGCTCATCAAATCCCTCCTGTACATCGCCTTGGGCCGGCCGCTCCTGGTTCTTGTCCGGGGTGACGACCAGCTCAACGAACACCTTCTCCGGCGGGCACTCGGTTCATACGACCTGCGACCGGCAAACACAGAAGAGATAAGGCGGGCCCTTGGTGCCGACCCCGGCAGCATCGGGCCCGTCGGGGTGCAAAACATCCGGGTCCTTGCCGACTATTCCATCCGTTCCTGCCGTGACATGGCATCCGGCGCCAACAAAGACGATTATCATCTGACCGGCGTCGAGCCGGAGAGGGATTTCCGTGCGGAGTACGTCCATCTCCGAGAGGTCCGTGCGGGGGACCCCTGCCCCGGTTGCGGGCAACCCCTCACGGTCTCCCGCGCGCGCCTGTTGCTGCGGTCCGCCACGTTCCTTGCTCCATCCGAAGAACTCGCTCCCCTGCGTGTCCTCGGCCCGGACAACAAGCCCCAGCCCCTCCTTGTAACCACTCATAGAGTTGATCTACACGCTCTCCTTTTCTCTCTTGTCGAGCGATTCTCTGATGAGAATGGACTCGTTCTTCCGCCTATGGTCTCCCCGTTTGATGTTCTTATCACCCCGATCCGGTATAACGATCCCTCTCAAAAGCAGGTCTGCGACCGCGTGTACCAGCTACTCCAGGGACAGAAGTTACCTGTGCTCCTCGACGATAGGGACATCAGCCCGGGGGTCAAGTTCAAGGACGGCGATTTGATCGGGATACCACTGCGCATCACAATCGGCCCAAAGAAGCTGAGCGAAGGAAAAGTGGAGCTTCGTGTCCGCGCGACCGGGGAGACCTTCGACTGCCCCATAGAAGACGTTGCGCAACACGCCATGTGAATCCTTTGTTTGGCAGGACCGACAGGCCCGCCAACATAGCCGGAGAATCCTCCTCACCGCACCCGGGTCGGGTCTATCCCGTTCGTCTCGTCCGGCTTACTTTGCCGGGATGGGCCCGTCATTGCTCTGCACTTGGCTCGTGCACTGTCAGAAAGCGGTCCACAGGAGCGACTTTCTCGATGGTCTGCTTTGTCCCGGAGGGCCAGGTGATCTCGATACGCTCCACGGCTGTGGCGCTTCCCAGACCGAGGCGAATTCGCCGGTCGCTCACGGAGAGGTAGCTCCCGCCCCCGCGGAGGTAGTGGTACTGTTTCTTGCCGCGGACAGTTGCCACAACACGGGCGCCGATAGCATCGCGATTGCTCTTCGCGCCGACGAGCTTCAGCGTCAACCAGTGTCCGCCTCTCCCGGATTCATTGGCGTTGTTTCGGAGAATAATCGGGCGACCTTCGGAGACGTTGACCACCAGGTCAATGTCCCCATCGTTGTCGAGGTCCCCCGCGGCTGTCCCGCGACCGATGGTTCGGTGCAGAAAGTGTGCCCCTGCCTTCGCAGGCGCGACCCGCCGGAAATACCCCCGCCCGTCGTTCTCAAGCAGGAGGTCCACCTGCGCATAGCGCTCGAAGAAATGCTCCGGTCGGGTCAGCCCCTTGAGCACCGCTTCCTCTGACGTGACAACTTCCCCGGTACTGACGAACAAATCCATGTCGCCATCGCTGTCATAGTCGAGAAAGCTCGGGCTAAAACCAGTGTAACCGAGCGTAGCTGCGTCCATTCCGTTCTGAGTTGGCGACTCCGTGAAGACAGGCCATTCGTTATGATAAAGGGTATGAATCTCGCGGTGACGGCAGGGAACCATGATGTCAAACAGCCCGTCATTGTCCACGTCCGCCACATCCACCCCCATGGAGGACTCGACGTTTCCATCGTTGCTGACCGCCACGCCTGCCTCCACTCCTCGCTCGACAAATCGCCCGCCATTGTTCTCGAAGAGGTAGTTGACCATCATGTCGTTCGCCACGAAGATGTCCGGGTCGCCGTCGTTGTCGTAGTCGCACACCCCCAACCCCATCCCCTTGCCGCCCGGGTAGTAAAGCCCGACTTCCCTCGTGACGTCTGTGAACACCTCATTGCCGTCGTTGCGGTACAACACGTCGGGGCTTCCCTCGTAAACCTGCGGTCCCTGGTACTCGTGAATGAATTTGCCGGCGACGACCTCCCTGCCGAGGTCCTGTTTGGTGTGGTCGTACGTCAGATAGTTGACCAGGTAGATGTCCAGGTCGCCGTCATTGTCATAGTCGAGAGCCGAGCAGCACTG
>Ga0299915_10003734_pt1 | contig 11001 bp, 9 predicted proteins | sample RVTome_13_FD_200263 | JGI IMG/M metagenome (GOLD analysis project Ga0299915, IMG submission 200263) | Soil microbial communities from uranium-contaminated site in the Upper Colorado River Basin, Wyoming, United States - RVT92D227 (version 2) ... | reverse complement strand
CCTTATTGTAAATATAATCACGCAGCTTATCCGCCGAGAGCTCGACGGGCAGCCAGCGTAGAATATCTTCGGGAGAGCAGAGAGTCAAAATACCGGGCAGGTTCTCACCCAAGCCAAGCCTTGACTGCACGCTCAGGATCAGGTCTCCGGCAAAGGCGGAGGCGATGGTGGTTGCAGAGGCGCCCACATCCACGCCCATTACGCCTTTCTTGGGAAATTCCATGCTGACATAGCGGATCGTGCGCCCAAAAGCCATGGCAGAAGGCATCAGCTTGCGGCCTGTCCAAAGGTCGACATCCTGCACGCCGCGGATCTGCCGGGCACGCACATGGCGGAAGACCCGGGCGAGCGCCGGTTGAGCCGGGGTGAGCTGCTCGATATCCAAAGTAGGGCGGACATTCGGAGCAACCTGCAAGGAGGCCAATGTACCCAGCGTTTGCTGGACCTCTTTAGCCAGAGCCGAGTTGCCTGCAAACAGGACTTCGGGGCGCTGTTCCTTGGGCAGCACACCGCAAGCCAGCCCGATGCTCTCCAGAATCGATAGCACCGACTTTGAAGCACCCTTTTCTATACCACCGGCGACGACGACTAAATCAGGACGCAAACGCAAAATGTTATCCAGACGTGCTGTCATCTTACGCCGGTCATTCAGGCTCATGGTTTCGACCACCTGTGCATAGGTCGTCGTTGCCAGGTTTTGGGCGCTCTCAGTGGAGACGTCTTCCAGTAGGCCGACTGCCAGGACTTTAAGCGGAGGTCCAACGGACAGTGAAGCCACGCAGGCATCCACACCCGAACCATCTGGCCGGGCAGGGGTCATCAACTGTCCATCCGCCCCAATGAAAGTACGTCCAGTGACCTGTTGAAGCTCGTTGAGCGCGTTGCGCACGCCGTCAATAATATTACGGAAGGGCATGCCAGCCGTCGTGGGAGCAGAGCCTGCCCCCAGATAACGATAGCGCCCCTCAACCACGTCAAATAGCACAGCCCGGGTGGTCACCGAGCCAATCTCGAGGGCAAGCAAGGATTCAGCGTCTATAAGCGAAGTAGCCATAACAGTCCGGTCAAGTGGTCATCAAGCTATAAGAAGCGTAGAATAAATTCCCAAACAAAGCGCACCCGGTCGATCAGCGCGCTGAGCGCCGCGGCATACACCCCGACGAACAAGACACCAAAAGTGACAGCAATGAAGGCCTGACCAGCGGGCACCATGAAGTTCTCGATCAGCGGGTGGCGCTGGGGCAGGCTGCCTTCCCCTTGTGAGCGCACGCCAAAGTGGAAATATGCCAGCGTTACCAGGGTACCGATCAAGATCACCAGGCCTTTGAGAAACCAGCTCGCCAAACCTGCACCATTTGGTGAGGCGTATTGCAGATTGAGCAGGTTGGTCGAGGCGTTGAACTGGGGTAGGATCGTACCAAAGATCGCCCCGCCAACGGCTGTCGCGGCACCGACGCCCACCAGAAAAGCCATCACGGGATTGCCAAAGCGCGCCAGGCGGCTGGAGCCTTTGGTCAGCAGCCAGATACCCAGCAAGGCGGAGGGAACAGTCAATGCCAGGTTTGCCATGGGGTTAGTAAGCAGCGGGACAATGAGCTGATACCAGAGCACATTGTAGATTACCAGGACCGCCGCATAACCCGAAGCCACACCCACAAAAATTGCCATCGCCAAGCGGAACAAGAAATTATCACCGATGATGTAACTCAAAACCATCAAGGTGAGCAAAAAGCCGATAATCAAACCGAGGAGGTCAGCAAGCCCAGTCTCCATCTTTTCCTGCTCCTACTTTCCCTTCTTCCCGGGTCGTAACGCCTTATAGGACACATCCAGCGCCGTGCCGATCAAGATGATGAATACTGAGACCAACAGCCCCAGGCTGTAGGCATCCCAAACCACCCGCGCCGGACCGCTGGCAGCCGAGGCGCTTTCGTAAGCTGCTCCGCCCGCCATCCCAGACACCAGACCCTCGATCTGCCGCGGAAATCCGGCGAAATAGGGCTGCACCAGCGGAGAGGTCTGGGCACTGGCAACGATTGCCATCATCGCCTCACCTTGCTTCAGGACTGGTGCTACCTGTTCAACCCAGGCGCGGGCGATTTCTGGATCGCTGACCAGGACGAGGACCAGGCCAAAATCTGCCACTCCATTCACGCTGCTCAGCGGCCCAGAAGCCCAGACATCCACTCCCTGCAAGTCATAAGGCAGGGCCTGGCGCAGAGAACGCGTCAGGCTGAACAAGCCGATACTGCCGCCAGGGACGTAACCGAGGTTGGCATAGTCGGAGTTGTTCAGGTTTGCCATAAAGCGCTCTGCCAGAGCGGGACCGGTTGCGGAGGTGGAAACCAGCGCCAGGGCAGCATTGCGGCTCATAAGATGCTTGAGCACCGCGGTTGCCGCCGGATCCATCTCGCCCGAATATCCAGCTTCATAATCAAATGCCACCAGGACAGGCGCATCTTCCGGCAGGCGTTGGACCAGGTTATACATCGCCATCACGCCGGGCACGGCAGAAGCGTCGGGCAATGGCGTCAGGCGTCCCTTACTCACCACTGCCCACAGCACAGGCAGCAGCAAAGCCAGAGCAATCACCAGGCGAAAGATGTATTGAGCGGTGATGACCGGGGCAGCAGGCAAGCTTTTGGGTTTAGGCTCGTCAGCCAACAACTGTTCCAGTAAAGCAACGCGCTGCTTCTGTTCGTCTGTCACGTGCAGTTTAAGCGAGTATGCTGCAGCCCGCCGCATGCGGATCTTCATCGGTTCCACCGATAGCACACCGCGCAAACCGATCAATGGACCGCTGCTCTCTGCTGCTACGCCGGTCAAATCTTCGGTTGGGGCAGAAGGCTGGTCTTCTTCAGTTGGACGCATCGCCTCCAGCCAGCTTGGCAACTGGGCAGGCGCCAGTTCTGCCTCACCTTCGGCGCTTTCAGTTTCCGCCTCTTCGGCAGTGACATTCGCTACCCAATCCGGCAGCGTAGAAAGCAGGCCTTCTTCGCTTTCCGGCTCGCTCTCGGGGGTAGCTGGTTTCTCCGGTTCTTCGAAGGCGTCAAATGTAAAGGCCGGAACACTGGGCGGGGGTTCGCCCTCCGCCGGCTGTCCACCAGCAGGTTCAGGCTGCTCAGCGGTCCCTACACTAAATAAGTCGGCAGTCCAATCTTTCTCTTCACCAGAAAAAGGAGCGGTGGGTGCGGCAGGTTGTTGAGAGAGCCAATCCGGCAGGTCAGTGGACAGAGGCTCACCAGACTCATCTTTGATCAAATCTGCCAGCCAATCAGGCTTCTCCACTGCGGGCTCGGCAGGGGCTTCTGCAGGCTGCTCCTCCTTGGTCTCGCCGCCCATGCCGCGCAGCCAGTCGGGAACACTGGGCTGCTCCTCGGCAGGACCGGTGACCGGGAATGCACTTTGATCAGCATTCAGGCTGCGCAGCCAATCCGGCAGGTCAGATTCCTCATCAAAATCGGGGGTGAAGGCAGTAGTCTTGAGCGGTGCCTGGCAGAACTGACAGGTTTCTGCCTCGGGGGGGTTCGGTTTTCCACAAACAGGGCAAAGGATATCTGTCATGGCTTAACCCCCATACGGTCGGTCAGCGCCCATCAAGACGCGTAAGCCTGCCGCAATCGTGCCAAGCGCCACCCCCAGGAGCAGACCGCGCGCCCCGGCAACCGCCAGGATATCCGAAATCAACGAATGCAGCGAGTTGAGTAACGGCACCTCGCCGATCAGATACAGTGGCGCGGTGCTCAATAACACCAGCAACACCGTAACCAGAAATACACCTGTGTACCAGGTCATACGACGGCGCATTAAGCGTACCGCCACATAGACCAATACGATCGCCAGAACTGCCAGCAGGCTGATCTCAATCGGCACCTGCAGGTTGTTGTAAATCCATAGCGACCATTTGCCCGAAGGCCCGCTGAGACCGGTGACCAGCAAGGTGACGACCAGGGAGGCAAGCACGACGAGGCTATAGACTGATTTGGGCTGTTTGGTGGTCACCTTGTGCCAGTGGGCTTGCAGGAGGTTGATGATACCGACCAGCAAGGCAAAAGCCGCCAGGATGACTGCCCACTGCAGCAGCATCACCCGGACGCTACCCAGCAAGTCTGGGAAGACATAGCCGAGAAACACCAGCGCCCCCGCTGCGATAGCAATTATTACATTAACAAGGGAGAAGATGGTTTTCATCAACCACCTCCGATGAACAGCCGCACTAGCGCGCCGATCAGGATCAGGGCGATCAGCAGCCAGCGGAGGATATCCTGCATGCGCAGGCTGGCAGCGTGGATGGGACCGGCGCCCAGGTATGCCCCGCCGGCATAAAGTTCCTCACCAATCAGGGGTTCCTGCGCTGAAGCATATAAGACCGCCTGGGCGGTGATATTGTCGCTGCCCGCCACGGTCAGGCTGCCGCCTCGTTCACCTGCTTCGGTCATTAAGGCAACTTCACCGCCAAAATGCCCGGCGAGGATATTAGAGGAAATTTGTTCGTCGTGGATGACGGGCAAGGCGCCAGCGGTAAATGCCAGCGGGGTGAGCCCGCTCAAGCGCCCGCTGGTAGGCTCATACAGCCGCTCGGCGCCCAGGCTGTGGTAAGTGCCGCGCAGGGTATCCTGGCTGAGGATTGCCAGCAGCGGGTCACCAGAAGTAGCTACGGGCGGGCGGTCGCTGATCGATGCGGCCCGGGCGCAGCGGTCGAGCATGGTCAAGCCGACAAAAGCCGAACCGGCTGGGAGATTATTGATCCCACCGTGACCCAGTGAAATATGCAGGCGCTTGCCCGACTCGACTGCCAGCCCCACCTCTCGGCGGAAGCGCAGGAACGCGGGGATTTCGCGTAAATTGCGGCCCGGCTTGTTACGCCCGGTGGCGACGAACAGGATGATCAATCCCAGGCAGAACAGGGCAATCAGCAAGCCCAAGATATTACCATAGGCATCCAGCAGTGCACTCACGTTATGACGCCTCCCGTAAGATTTTGACAAAAGCCTTGGTCTGTGCAGGTTCTTCGAGCATAGTTACCAACGCAGTCATAGAGTCAGATGAAACCAACTTTCCCAGCAAGGGCTGGCCAATATACACAAACTGGGCCAGCAGCATGGTCAGCGGCCCGGCAGCATCCAGCAGCACCGCGGCTCCATCCTTTATCCCCCAGCGATGCAAGTTTCTTGCCCAAACATGCCAGATGTGTGGGTATTCAACCATGAAATAAGTATAGCACAAAAGCGAACACCAGCGCTGATTAGGCAGCAGACCTCACAGGTTTTGAAAACCTGTGAGGTCTTTTCAAATGTGACAGGGGACATCTAATTTTCATGCCATAAATAACTATATAGATTGACTGAGTCCGGCTAAACTAATTTCTTGGTTATTTCCCGATATTTTTTCGCGCCATAGGCGCGCCAAACCAAGATGGAGTAGCGAAAATGACAAAACAGATGGTTAATCTCGACGGCAACGAGGCGACCGCTTACGTTGCGCACAAGACAACGGAGGTGATCGCCATTTACCCGATCACTCCCTCCTCGACGATGGGCGAGTTCGCCGATGAGTGGTCTGCCAAGAAACGCCCCAACCTGTGGGGCACCGTACCGCTGGTGATCGAGTTGCAGTCCGAGGGTGGCGCGTCTGGCGCAGTGCACGGCGCACTGCAGGCTGGCGCCCTGACTACCACCTTTACCGCCTCGCAGGGCTTGCTGCTGATGATCCCCAACATGTTCAAGATTGCCGGCGAGCTGACTTCTACGGTCTTCCACGTCTCGGCGCGCTCGATCGCAGCCCAGGCACTCTCGATCTTCGGCGACCACTCGGACGTAATGGCCTGCCGTCAGACGGGTTTCGCCATGCTGGCCTCCAACTCCGTCCAGGAAGCGCATGACTTCGCCCTCATCGCTACTGCTGCGACGCTGGAAGCACGTATTCCCTTCCTGCACTTTTTCGACGGCTTCCGCACCTCCTCCGAGGTGAGCAAGATCGAGCTGCTCAGCGATGAGCAGATCCGCGCCATGATCAGTGAGGAGCTCGTCCAGGCCCACCGTGCCCGTGCCCTCTCGCCCGAGCACCCCTTCATTCGCGGCACCGCCCAGAACCCGGACGTTTACTTCCAGGGTCGCGAGACGGTCAACACCTTCTATGCCGTCTGCCCCGGCCTGGTACAGAAGGCGATGGACAAGTTTGCCAAGCTGACCGGACGCAGTTACAAACTGTTCGACTACTCCGGTGCACCCGATGCGGAAAATATCATCGTTATGATGGGCTCCGGTGCCGAGACGGCGGGTGAGACGGCTGATTTCCTGGCAGTCAAGGGCCAAAAAGTAGGCGTGGTCAAAGTGCGCCTTTACCGGCCCTTTTCCAATGAGGACCTGCTCAAGTCTATTCCCGCCACGGTGAAAAAGATCGCCGTGCTGGACCGCACCAAAGAACCCGGTTCCGCCGGTGAGCCGCTTTACCTTGACGTGGTCAATGCCCTGGCAGAGGGCGAGCGCCAGCAGATCAAGGTGACCGGCGGGCGCTATGGCCTCTCTTCCAAAGAATTTACCCCCGCCATGGTCAAGGCGGTCTTTGACGAAATGCTCAAGGCAAAACCAAAGAGCCATTTCACCGTGGGCATCATCGACGATGTCACCCACACCAGCCTGGATTTCGACCCTTCCTTCAGCATCGAATCCCCCGAGACCCGGCGCTGCGTGTTCTGGGGATTGGGCGCGGACGGTACCGTCGGCGCCAACAAGAACTCGATCAAGATCATTGGCGAGGAGACGGATTTCTATGCCCAGGGTTACTTCGTGTACGACTCGAAGAAATCCGGCGGCATCACCATCTCGCACCTGCGCTTCGGCCCCAAGCCAATCCGCGCTCCCTATTTGATAAGCCAGGCGCAGTTCGTCGCCTGCCACCAATCCAACTTCCTGGACCGCTTCGACATTCTAAAATATGCCATGCCCGGCGGTGTCTTCCTGCTCAACAGTTTCTATGAACCCGAAGAGGTATGGGACAACTTGCCGCGCGAGATCCAGCAGGGCATCGTTGACAAAAACCTACGTTTCTTCGTCATCAACGCCTACGACGTCGCCAAAGCCACCGGTATGGGCGGGCGTATCAACACCATCATGCAGGCCTCCTTCTTCGCCATCTCGGGTGTCCTGCCTGCCGACGAGGCTATTTACCAGATCAAGAAAAGCATCGAGAAGACTTACGCCAAGCGTGGCGAAGCCGTCATCCAGAAGAACTTCGAGGCAGTCGACGCCACCCTGGCGCACCTCCACGAGGTGAAACCCGGCAAGGTCAACAGCACGCAGACCCGCCGTCCCGCCGTGCCCGCCGAGGCGCCCGATTTCGTAGAGAACGTGCTGGGCAAGATGATCTCCCTGGATGGAGACCTGGTTCCGGTAAGCGCCATGCCGGTCGACGGCACTTACCCCTCTGCTACCACGCGGTGGGAAAAGCGCAACATCGCTTTGGAAATCCCCGCCTGGGAGCCAGACCTGTGCATCCAGTGTGGCAAGTGCGTTTTCGTTTGCCCGCACGCGGTAATCCGCGCCAAAGTCTACGATCCAAGCCTGCTGGAAGGCGCCCCCAAGACTTTCAAGTCCAAGGCAGCCAGCTGGAAAGAGTATGCCAATATGCGCTACACCATCCAGGTGTCGCCGGAAGACTGCACCGGTTGTGCCTTGTGCGTGGAAATCTGCCCCGCCAAAGATAAGACGCAGGTAGGACGCAAGGCGCTCAACATGGCGGAACAATTCCCGCTGCGCGAGCCAGAACGCGAGAACTGGGATTTCTTCCTCAACCTGCCCGATTTCGATCGCTCACAGCTCAATATTCGTACACTGAAGAACAGCCAGCTTCTCACTCCCTTGTTCGAGTTCTCGCTGGCATGCACGGGCTGCGGTGAGACACCTTACGTGCGCCTGCTGTCCCAGCTCTTCGGCGACCGCGCCCTGATCGCCAACGCCACCGGCTGCTCATCGATCTACGGCGGCAACCTGCCGACCACCCCCTGGGCGGTCAACAAGGAAGGACGCGGCCCAGCCTGGTCGAACTCACTCTTCGAAGACAACGCCGAATTTGGCCTGGGATTCCGCCTGACGCTGGACAAGCAGGGTGAATATGCCCGCGAGATCCTGCCACATTTCAAGAAACTACTGGGCGGTGACCTGGTCAACGACCTGCTGACCGCCGACCAGAGCAACGAGGCTGGCATCAAGGCACAGCGCGAGCGGGTAGCCCTGCTCAAACAGCGCCTGCAAACTTCCAAGGAACCGTTGGCGCGTGACCTGGCTTCGATCGCCGACACATTGGTGAAAAAGAGCGTGTGGATCGTGGGCGGCGACGGTTGGGCCTATGACATCGGCTACGGCGGTCTGGATCATGTCCTGGCCTCGGGCCGCAACGTGAACGTGCTCGTCCTGGACACCGAGGTGTACTCCAATACCGGTGGACAGGCCTCGAAATCGACGCCGCGCGCCGCGGTCGCCAAGTTTGCTGCCCAGGGTAAAGGCTTGCCCAAGAAAGACCTGGGGCTGATTGCCATGGCTTACGGTTATGTCTACGTAGCCCGTGTCGCCATGGGCGCCAGCGACCAGCAGACCTTGAACGCCTTCCTCGAAGCGGACACTTACGATGGGCCATCCCTGATCATCGCCTACAGCCACTGCATCGCTCACGGCATCGACATGCGCAAAGGGCTGGAGCAGCAAAAGCTGGCAGTGCAATCCGGCTTCTGGCCTCTCTACCGCTATAACCCGGCCTTTATCGCCGAAGGTAAGAATCCGCTGACCATCGACTCAAAGGACCCATCGATACCGCTCGACCAGTACATCTACAACGAGACCCGCTACCGCATGCTGGTGCAAAGCGACGAACAGCGCGCCGAAGACCTGCTCAAACTGGCACAGAAAGACGTGCGCTCGCGCTGGGAATACTACAAGCAGATGGCTGCCATGCACTACAACGGCAGTGAAAGCAACGAACAATAGGAGACACGATCATGGTAGACCTGACCACCAAATATCTTGGCCTGACCCTGAAAAACCCCATTGTCGCCTCGCCTTCCCCGCTGTCCGAGAAGGTTGAGAACGTGGTGCAGTTGGAAGCGGCTGGCGCTTCAGCAGTCGTCCTGTACTCACTGTTCGAGGAGCAGATCATCCACGAGAGCCTGGAGCTGGATCATTTCCTAAACCGCGGTACGGAGAGTTTTGCCGAGGCGCTGAGCTACTTCCCCGACAGCGGCAAGTATACGCTCAAACCGGATTTGTATATTGAGCATGTACGCAAGGTCAAGAAGGCCGTACACATCCCCGTCATCGGCAGCCTGAACGGCGTATCCACCGGCGGCTGGATCCACTACGGCAAGAAGATCGAAGATGCCGGAGCGGACGCTTTGGAGCTGAACACATATTACCTGCCGACCGACTTTGACCTGAACGCGGCTGAAGTGGAAGACAACTACGTCCGCCTGGTGAGCGACCTGCGTAAAAAGGTCAAACTGCCGCTGGCGGTCAAGCTCAGCCCGTTCTTCACCGCCCTGCCCAACTTTGCCAGGCGCCTGGTGGATGCGGGCGCGGACGGTCTGGTACTCTTCAACCGTTTCTACCAACCTGACTTTGACCTGGAAGCGTTGGAAGTGGTGCCGCACCTGGTGTTGAGCAACTCCAATGAGCTGCGCCTGCCGCTGCGCTGGATCGCCATTCTTTATGGCAAGATCAAAGCGGACCTGGCACTGACCAGTGGTGTGCACACTGCCGAAGATGCCCTCAAGGCCCTCATGGCGGGTGCCAGCGTAGCGATGACCACCAGCGCGGTGCTCAAGCACGGTACGCCTGCCATCAGCAAGATCCTGGCAGACATGGAGGCCTGGATGACCGAGCACGAGTATGTCTCGGTGACGCAGATGAAAGGCAGCATGAGTCAGGGCGCGGTTGCCGAACCCGCCGCCTTCGAACGAGCTAATTATATGAAGGTGCTCAACTCGTTCAATCCTGATTTTATGTAAAACTCGATCCCCACTATAATGGCAGCGGGGCGTGGCAGGATAACCCTGTCGCGCCCCGCTTGATTCTCGTATCTAACGAAGAAAAAAGGCAGGTGCAGGCTGTTCTTAGGCTTCTTCGAAATGCTCCGATTGTGCTTTTTTGTGGCGATAAACGATCCGCCCGCGGGTCAGATCGTAGGGTGACATCTCCACGCGGACGCTATCTCCGAGCAGGATGCGAATGTAGTACTTGCGCATCTTTCCAGAGAGATAGGCGAGCACTTCATGCCCGGTTTCGAGACGCACTTTGAACTGCGTCGCGGGCAGAGCCTCGACTACCGTTCCCTCCACAGTTATCTTATCTTCCTCTTTAGCCATGCACTCCTCCAAGACCAATACCCAGGCAACGGGCGTGGTCACAGCCCCAGACCCCTAAGGTTGAGGTGACTTACTCCATACTCTCGCGCTGCTTTCGCCTAAAACGGCGGATAGCCTTTTTCTTTTGAATGCGGCGCAATTCACTCTTCGAAACAAACCAACGCTTGCGGCGCACGGTGCTCAAAATACCGCTCTTGGCGACTTTCTTGCGGAAACGCTTGAGCAGTTGATCCTGCGACTCGTTCGGGCGTAAATTGACTGAAGTCACTTCTTCTCACCTCCTTCTGGGTGGGATTACTCCGGCGTAACGATAGGGGCAAAGGGCAATTTATTAAAACAAACGCTCGGCTGCATTCGCGGACACAGCCGAGCTTAACAGGGCTCAAGAACGATCACTTCAGGAAAAAATCCATAGTGTAATTCTCATTAGTACCGTCTAGTACGAACACTGAAGCGCCAACCGGTCTGCGAATAACAGATAAATTATACCGCAGGGGTGGGAATTTGTCAAAATGTAGAGACGCATCCGGAACTTCGTTCCGGCGATTTTACGTATCTACATCAATCCAGCCCGATTCTCGGATTTTCCTCGCTTAAAATCTCGTACCGCGCCGTGCCGCCGCAGTATTTCTGCACTTGAGCGGCAA
>Ga0299915_10003733_pt1 | contig 11005 bp, 10 predicted proteins | sample RVTome_13_FD_200263 | JGI IMG/M metagenome (GOLD analysis project Ga0299915, IMG submission 200263) | Soil microbial communities from uranium-contaminated site in the Upper Colorado River Basin, Wyoming, United States - RVT92D227 (version 2) ... | reverse complement strand
AGGTGGATGTGGCGATTTCCATGGAACATATCGTGCTGGCGGCCACAGAAGAGGGCCTCGGCACCTGCTGGATATGCGCCTTTGATCCGGCCTCGGTTCGCAAAACCCTCGGTCTGCCCGCAGAGATGGAACCGGTGGCCATGACCCCATTGGGCTACCCCGCCACCGACCCTCTCCCGCGCAAGCGCAAGTCCTTGGACGAAATCGTCACCTGGAAATAGCGGCTCAGATTCGCAGCGCGGCCAGGGCGGCCTTGACGGAGGGGGAGTTGGGGTCGAGGCTGGAGGCCCTTTCATAGGCGAGGAGAGCCTTCTGGAGCACTTCCGGGTCGCCGGCCAGCCTTCCCAGTCGGGCGCAGACCAGCCCCAGAAGAGACTGCGCCCCCGGACTCCGGTCGAGCCGCACCGCCAGGGGTTCGGCCAAAAGGAGCGCCTTCTTCAGCAAGGCGGTTCGCTTCTTCAGCACTTCCTCGTCCTTCTCATCCGGCTGACCGGGCCGGACTCCCCAGGCTTGCTCCACGGCGAGGCAGGCATTTACCAGGGCGGCGGTTGAAACCAGATCGCTCCTGGCGGAAAGCGCCCGCGCCCGCTCACACTCGACGAGCATTGTCTCCATCTCGGCGCAGGCGCTCTGGTGGGCCTCGGAGACTCTGCCCGAAGCGAGGAACTCGTTCAGCCGCGCCTGAATATCCAGGGAGAGAAGGAGGGCCCTTGCCTCCGGGGTGGAAGCGCAGCGCGCGACGGAATTGCGAATCCTCGGCTCCTGGATGAACTCCCCGGCTTCCTTGCCGAACTCCGCCTGGGGAGCGAAGCAGGCGAGCCAAGCCGCCTGGTAAAAGGCGGGAAAGAGATGGGCCGTGGACTGGCCGGCGAAGCGAGATTCCTGGTAGTGCGCCTGGGAGAGAAGCGCGCGGGCGCGAAAATCGAAGCGATTCCGCCGCAGCCTCGTCTCCAGCAGGGGAATCACCGCGGCGCCGTTGCCCATTTCGATTCTGCGCTCGATATCCGACAATTCCTGGGCGGAGCCGGCCCAGGCGGGAGAAAGAGAAGGGCCTGGCGCGGGCGCCTGGGGGGAAGCGCCCTCGCTTGGTTCGAGCGAGGGCCGGAGGAGCGCGCTGGGAGGAATCTCAATGTCTCTCCCTTCCAGGAACTTCTTTACCACGCCGACAGAGATGGCGAGATGCAGGTTCGGGGAATTCCCTTCCTTGTTGATGGGCCGCAAGAGGCCATAGGCAACTCCCAGGACCTTTCCCTCTTCATCCAGCAGCGGCCCCCCGCTGATTCCCGCCTCGGTTGGGGCGGAATGTTGAATCCTCACCACCTCCCCTTTTTCCGCGCCGACGACCAGAGGGGGGCATCCCTCTCCGGGGCGGCTCCTCACCCGTGCCGGCTCCAGGACTCTTTGGCCGCGAATCAGAGACTCCACCCTCCCCCGGGTCACCTTGAGGCCTTCTGCGTTGTAGCCGACCACGACGATGGGCAGGCCGACCTTGAGCCGGCCGGGGTCGGCGAGTTGTAAAGGCAGGAGCAAGCCTTTGGGGTCATAGCAATGAAGCAGGGCGAGGTCTTTTTCCAGGTCCAGGCCGACGACCTCGGCCGACAGCCGAAGCCGCCCGCCGGCATAGGAACCAAGGCTTATCCAGGGCCTCATGGAAGCGATTATTTCCGCCTCGAGGGAAGCCCACTGCTCCGGGCTGAGCCTTAGTCCTGGATAGCGGGCGCCGGCAAATATTACGTGAGCATTGGTGACCAGCAGGCCGGGATAGATGCAGAAGGCGCTGCCGCTGGAGCCGTTTTCGAGCCGTCTGAGCAATTCCGTCTGGAAGGGGGAAAGGGAGGCCTTGCGGTGGAGTTCTCTCACCAGTTCGGGCGCGAAGGAGAAGGGGTCAAGCACCACTTCCACCCGGGCGACCCCGGAGAGTTCGCCGGTCTCGAATTCGGCGCGGCCTTGGGCGGCAGAGAAAACGAAAAGGAAAATTCCCACCCAACGGGCAAGAGCGCGAATCTGCATCTTTCTTTCCGACACTGCCGATCAGGGGGAGGTGCGGCCTCACTTCCAGATGAAGCCGACTGCAAAAGGACACTGCAGAACCGCCCGGCCCGGGTGTCCGTTTTCCCCTCCATACCAGGCGCCGATCTTCACAAAGAAATCCTGCACGGTTCCGGAAAGACTGCCATCGTGGTTGGATTTCCAGGGCTGATATTTTTGCCTGGGATTCAGGGCGACGACAAGGCAAACGTCATTCCTCCGCAGGCCTTCCTTGTCCACCGCGGAAAGCCGGCACAGGGCCTTGTGCTCTCCCCGCACGGTATGAGAGTGAAAGTCGCCAATGAGATTCAAATGATGAAGGTTCTTGAGAAACACTTCCATGCGCCGATGGGCGGGCTCATTGCGCTGCACCCAGGAGGTGTGCCTTCTTGCGGTCTGGTAAGGAACTGCATACTGCACCACCACCCCGCGGGTAGTGGTCTGGCCGAGCAGCAGGCCATAGGATTCCTTTCTGAAGGCCTCCAGGGCCGCCAGAACCATTCCAGTGAAGGCCATTTCGGAAAGGTGAACTTCCATTTCGCCAGCACCTGCGCACCCAAGGGATTCAGATAGATTCTAATCCCTCCCCTGAGCCAAGACAAGTAAAAAGATTTGGGGATTGGACAAGGAGGTAAAAGCAAACGGCTATTTACTATTTCGGGTAAAGGGGAAGGCGCCGGGGCCGTAGGATGCACTCATCCGTTTGCAGCCTGGGTTAGCCTTTCGAGGAGGGGGGCAGACTCGCCCCGAGTTCGCTGAGGGCGCGCCAGAGGATCACCCGCAGCCTTCCCTGGGAGAGCCCATACATCTCTCGAAACCTCTTCACCGCGGGCCGATAGCCCATATCCGCCAGGGTGATCACCGCCCAAAGTTGGACTTCCTGGCTGGTGGAATCGAGTGCGGCAACCAGGGAGGGGGCGGCCTCGTCCCCCATTTGGACAATCGCCCGAGAGGCATAAAGGGCAGGCGCGGGGTCGGGGCTGGAGAAGAGGGAATGGAGGGTCGGCAGGGCGGTAGGGCCGATTTCCGCGAAGGCGGCAATGGCGGCGTCAACCACCATCCCGTCTTTGTCGTGGAGAGCCTCCAGGAGGAGCGGAATGGCGGCGACATTTCCCCGCCAGCCCAGGGCGCTGGCGGCGGAGGCCCTGACTTCCGCGTCCGGGTCGGAGAGGGCCTGGCGAAGAGCGGGAATGCTCGCGGGCACGGCGTCTCCCTGGAGCGAGCGCGCGGCAGCGCGGCGCACATAGAGATCCGGGGAGCGCAGCTGCTCCACCAGGAGCCCGGCCGCGGGCGCGCCGATGCGCTGCAAAGCCAAGATCACGGCACTGCGATAATCGGCGTTCTCTTCGCCCAAGGTGGAAACCAGGCGGGAGGCGGCACGCGGGTCTCCGATCTGGCCCAGGGCGCGCGCGGTGGCGGTGCGAATCCCGACATCGGAGTCGGACAAGAAGGGAATGAGGTCTATGGTGGCATTCGGATCGCCGATATCTCCCAGGGCGACAATTGCGTTGAAACGTATATCTCCCACGGCGAGCGCCTTCCGCAGGGGCTCCAGTGCGGCTTTCACCTGTTTTTCGCCCAGAACCGGGAGGGCGTCATTGGCGAGGTCATAATCGGGACCGGAAACGGCGTGGATGAGAGGCCTGAAGGCCTCCTCCGCTTCTTCCGGAGATTCCGCCGAGGCGCCGACATTGCCCAGGGCGATGCAGGCATTTGTGCGAGAAGCGGGATCGGAGATGAGCCGGCGCAAGAAGGGCACGGCCGGCGGCCCCATGCGGCCCAGCGCTTCAAGCGCGGCTTTCTTGGCGTTCTCATTGTCTGTAAGCAGCACCGGGCCGAGGGCGGGAAGCGCGGACGGGCCTATCTTCACCAGCGCCTCCCTCGCCCAGCGCCTGGGAGCGTCTTCGAAGTCGCTGAGCAGGCGGAGGAGGCAATCTATCGCCCTCTGGCCGCCGACCTCCGCCAGCGCCTTCGAGATCTTGCTGCGGACAATCACTTCCTGGGAGGGCAAGGCGTCGGGGATTACGCCCCGGTCCAGCAAGATGCGGGTCGCCTGCACTCGCACCCTCATATCATTCGAGTTACCCTGCCGGAAAAGCGCCGCAATCTTCGCCTGGCGAACCCACACCAGGGCGATTGCCGCCGCCGCCAGCCCGAGAAAAATGATCCTGCCTTTTCGCCTGCTCATTATCCGCCTTCTCCCCTTCTTGCCGCGAACCGCCGGGGCCCGCCCCGCTCTCCTTTTCGGCGCCCAGCCCCCCTTTCCTCTTCCCCAAAGCCCCCCCTTCGAAGAGAAGGGAAATATGGAATAGATATTCCGGCAGATTTGCCGGAGCAGAGGCAGAACAAAACCAAGAGGAGATCACCTCTGATGATTCAGGGCGAGTTTCACGTTCTGGTCGTGGACGACGAAAAGAATATCTGCGATTTGCTGCAACAGGCGATGGAGCACGCGGGCTGTTCCGTGCAGACTGCCTGCGACGGCCGACAGGCGGTCGAGCTGGTGAAAAAGAGCCGTTTCGACGCCATTTTTCTCGACATCAAGATGCCGGGGATGAATGGCGTGGAGGTGCTGAAGAGACTCCGCGAGACCCAGCCGGAGGCGGCCTTCGTGATGATCACCGGCTATGCCACCTCGGAACTGGTGGACGAGTCTCTTTCCAGCGGGGCCTTCATCTGCCTGAGCAAGCCCTTCAGCCTTGCCCAGGTGCTGGATGTCATAAAGACCCTGCGGGAAGAGAAAGAGGTCGTCAAGGCCTGGAGCTCCTGAAAGCCTCCGCTCCTATTCATAGCCTTCCCACTCATCTCTCGCGGGCCTGCTCATGAGTTGAGCCACGGCCTGGGGAGGCGGCACGTCTTCGAAGAGCACCCCGTGAAGATGGCAGGCGATCGGCATCTCCACCTGGTATCTGCCAGCAAGCGAGACCGCGGCCCGTGTGGTCGGCACGCCTTCTGCGACCTGATCCATGCTCCCCAAAATCTCGGAAAGCCTTTCCCCTTTGGCAAGGCGAAAGCCCACCTTGTAATTGCGGCTGCGCGGACTGGCGCAGGTGGCCATCAGGTCTCCGATGCCGGAAAGCCCCTGAAAAGTGAGCGCCCTCGCCCCCATCGCCACCCCCAGCCGGGTCATCTCCGCCAGCCCCCGAGTCACCAGCGCCGCCTTGGAGTTGTCTCCGAAGCCGAGCCCGTCGCTGATTCCCGCGCTGATGGCGATGATATTTTTCAGCGCACCGCCAAGTTCCACCCCGATTACATCCGAGTTCGTATAGACCCGAAATCTGGGGCCCATGAAGATCCCCTGGATATACCTGGAGAGGGCTTCGTCTCGGCTTGCCACGACAGAAGTGGCGGGGATGCCGGCGGCGACCTCGCTGGCGAGATTGGGCCCGGAAAGGACCGCCAGGGGCTGTTTCGGCAGGAGTTCGGCGATCACTTCCGACATCCGCTTGCCCGAATCCGGCTCAAGCCCTTTGGCGACACTGAGAAGAGGCTGGCCCGGGGAAAGATGGGGAGCCGCCTGGCCGGCGATTTCTCTCATCCCCTTCGCCGGCACGGCCAGGAGAACCAGGCTGCTGCCGGAGAGGGATTGCTTCATCTCTGCGCAAATCTCGACCTCTTCGGGCAAAGGAACCCCTGGAAGGTAGAGGAGGTTTTCTCTCCTTCGGGAGAGTGTCTCCGCCTGTTCCCGGCGGCGGGGCCGAAGCCTCACCCGCCGGCCTTCCCGGCCCAGGAGCACGGCCAGGGCCGTCCCCCAGGAACCCGCCCCAAGAATGGAGATGACGCACTCTTCAGCAGCTTTCATTTCTACTCCGCAGGAGTCTCCGGCGCAGCCTTTTCGCCGAATCTGTGTTCAGTGCCGGCGAGCAGGCGGCGGATATTGGAGAGATGGCGGACTGCGATCAGGAGGGCCGCCAATGCAGTGAAGGCGACGTAGGCGAGCGGCTGTCGAAAGATGATCATGAAAAAGGGAAGGGAGACGGCTCCGACGATTGAGCCCAGGGAGACATACCGGAAAGCGCAGATGAGCGCCAGCCCGACCGCCAGCCCGGAAAGCGCCGCCTGCCAGGAGAGGGCGAGCACGACTCCCAATCCGGTGGCAACCCCTCTCCCTCCGGTGAAGCGCAAAAAGGGAGAAAAGGTATGTCCCAGCATTGAGGCGAGGCCCGCCGCCACCGCCAAAATGGGATTGCCAGAGAGCGATTTCGCCAGCAGGACGGGAAAGAACCCCTTGGCCGCATCGAGAAAGAGCACCGCAAGCCCGCCCTTCCAGCCCACCGCGCGCAAGACATTGGTCGCCCCGATATTGCCGCTGCCCAGCCGGCGAATATCTACCCCGCGGAGCACCTTTGCGACAATCAGCCCGAAAGGTATTCCCCCGACGAGATAGGCCAGCAGCAGAGGCAATGTGATAATCATTGCGCTTTCCGCTTGCCCGCCTTCGCCGAGGCTGCGGGGGGCTTGCCCTCAGATTTTCTTACCAACAAGCGCAGGGGAGTTCCTTCCAGAGGATGCTTTTTCCGCAACTCATTTTCCAGGTAGCGAAGGGTGGAGAAATGCGCCAAGTCGGGATTATTGACAAAGAGGACGAAGGTGGGCGGCGAGGTCTTCACCTGAACGGAATAATAGACCTTCAACTGGCGGCCCTTGTAAGAGGCGGGATGGCGGACGAGGGCGTCGGAGATGAGGCGGTTGAGTTCCGCCGTGGGAAGCTCCAAGGAATGGGCCTGAGCCGCCTTCACGACCTCTTCCAGCATCTGCGACAAGCCCTGGCGAGTGAGCGCGGAGACGGCGCCGAAAGAAGCATAAGAGGCAAAAGGCAACTCCTCTCTCACATGATGCAGGAAATCCGCTTTCCTACTTTTCTGGCTCTTTTCGGTTTCCTGTTGGGCCAGCAAATCCCACTTGTTGGCGACTATCACCTGCGCGCTTCCCTCATCATGGGCATAGCCGCTGATGCGTTTGTCCTGGTCCGTCACTCCCTGGGTGGCGTCAAGCACCAGGACGGCCACATCGCTCCTCTCTATTGCCCCCAGGGCGCGCAGCACGCTGTAGTAGTCAAAACTCTCCTTCACCTTCGACTTGCGCCGGATGCCGGCGGTGTCTATCAAGACAAACCTCTGCCCGCCTAACTGGAAGGGGCTGTCTATTGCATCCCGCGTCGTCCCGGGGGCATCGTCAACAATCACCCGGTCTTCCCCCAGGAGCGCGTTTACGAGAGAGGATTTGCCCACATTCGGCCGGCCCACTATCGCCACCCCCACCCCCCTCTCTTCCGGCTCCGGCTCTGCCTCCGGCAGATAGGGAAGGATGGCCTCCAGGAGGTCGTCCACCCCGATGCCATGCAGGGCGGAGACCGAGATCGGCTCTCCCGCCGCCAGGGAGAAGAAGTCTCCCGCCTCCTGCAGGCGTTTTTCGCTCTCTATCTTGTTGACCACCAGGAGGGCGGGCTTTCCGGTGCGCCGGAGGAGTCCGGCGACTTCGTAGTCAACCGAACTCACTCCTTCTTTGCCATCCACGAGAAAGAGAATCAAGTCCGCCTCTTCGATGGCGAACTGCGCCTGTTTGCGAACCTGGGCCAAAAGGGCGCTCTCGGACTTCGGCTGCAGCCCCCCGGTGTCAATGAGGGAAAAGGGCCGGCCGCGATAGATGCAATCCGCATAGATGCGGTCACGCGTAATCCCGGGCGTCTCCTCCACCACGGCGATTTGGCGGCCCGCCAGCCGATTGAAAAGCGTGGACTTGCCCACATTCGGCCGGCCTACAATGGCAACTATGGCGCGATCCAGAGCCATCTTCCTATTCCATCGAGATCTTATCACACTGCTTGGCGATGAGCGCGGCGGCCTCCAGCGGGGCGCGGGCGAAGGCCACTGGAGCCCCCAGCCGCCGGGCAAACTCCCTGCGGCTCACATCATCCAAAAAGAGCCCCTCGAAATTCAACGTCTGGCGGGGGAGGAGAACCAGGTCCGCCTGCGGAGCCTTGCCCAGCGCCTCCAGCCAATCGGCCCCGGCAATCAGTCCCGCGCTGGTGACTGTGGGGCCGAAGAGGTGATTTGCCGCGGCCACCACATTCGCCTTCAGCCCGACTTCATTCAGCCTGGCGGCCATCTGGGCGGCCAGTCCGGAGGCGGCCGCGCCTGTGCCCAGCACAAGCCGCATCGGCTTCTTGCGAAGCAGCGGCATCTTTTCCCTCAATATCCGCTTGAACTCCGCGGCTTCGACTTCCTCCAAAAAGAGCCGGGCCTCGCCGATTCCATTCGCCCGCTGGAGGAATTCCTCGTATTCCGCCGCGGGCGGAAACTCCCGGCCGGCAAGCAGGTGCATTTCGTCCGAGGCCCAGACCAGTCTCGTCCCCAGCCGGCGCAAGAATTCCTTCTGCCAGCCTTTCACCTGGTGCAGGATCTGCCGGGCCAGGGCCTCTCCCACCGGGTGGAGGCCGCGCTCGGCCGCCAGGGCAAGGTTTATCCCGGCCGGAACCACGCCCACGGATTTCACCGCAGGATGCAAGGCGGCAAGATCACGAACCGTCTTTTCCAAGACCGGGCCGTCATTCCAGCCCGGACAGACGACGACCTGGGCGTGGAATTCTATTCCCCCGTCGGCGAGCCGCTTCATCTGGGCGAGAATGTCAGGAAGGGATTTGCCGCCCATCAGACGCGCCCGCACCTGGGAGTCGCTGGCGTGAACCGAGACCCAGAGCGGGCTGAGACGCTGGCTGAGGAGGCGGCGGAAATCCGCCTCGGTCAGATTGGAAAGGGTGATGAAATTTCCCTGCAAAAAAGAAAGCCGGTAGTCATCATCCCGCAGATAGAGAGAGGGGCGCAGCCCCGGCGGAAGTTGAGAGACGAAGCAGAACTCGCACCGGCAGCGGCAGGTGATCACCCTGTCGAAGACATCGCTGGAGAACCTGAGGCCGGGGTCTTCGTCCGCGCCTTTTTCGATATGAACCATCAGGCTGCCGCCTTCCGCGCGGCGGAGTTTCAGGCTGATTGATTCGACCGCGATCAGATAGCGATAGGCGATGTAATCCCGGGGGCGTCGCCCATTGACGGAAAGGAGAAGATCTCCTTCCCTCACCCCGGCTTGAAAGGCAAGGCTTCCTTTTCTCACTTGCGCAATGGTTGCTTCTAGGGATTTCGGCATAGTGGCAAGCAAGGGTCGTCAGTTCTGAGTTGACAGTTGTGAGTTGTGAGTGACCTCGGCCCCTTACTCGCAACTCAGAACTCACAACTCAGAACTCTCCTGTCAGTCTCTCTGTCACCTCATCAATGACCCACTGCGGGGTTGAGGCTCCGGCGGTTATGCCGACGCGTTGCCGGCCTTTAAGCCAGCCGGGCGAGATCTCCGCCGCAGTTTCGATGTGTCTCATCTCCACTCCTGTGCTTGCGCAGACTTCGGCCAGCCGGCGGGTGTTGGCGCTGTTGCGCCCTCCCACTACAAGCATCAAGTCCACCTGGCGGGCGAGTTCGAGGGCGGATTTCTGGCGCTGCAGGGTGGCCTCGCAGATGGTGTTGAAGGCGCGCAGTTCCTGGCATTTCTCCCCCAGCAGGGAAAGCAGTTCCTGGTAGCGGCCGATCTCTTGCGTGGTTTGAACGACTACGCCCAGTTTCTGGCGAAAAGCAAGCTCTTTGGCTTCTTCGACATTCTGGATTATCCTCGCCTTGCCCCGGCCATAACCTTCCAAACCCATAACCTCGCGGTGGCCGCGGTCTCCGAAGATCACAATCTCATAGCCCTCTTTTGCCAGCAGGCTGACCAGTTTCTGCGCTCGGGCGACAAAGGGGCAGGTGGCGTCAATCACTTCCAGGCCGGCCTTTTCCGCCTCTTCTCTTATCTCTGGGCCCACGCCGTGACAGGAGAGAATCAGGGTGCCGGCTTTCATCTCGGTCGGGCTTTCCACCTGTCTCACCCCGGCCTGGCGAAGCCGTTCGACCACCTGGGGATTGTGGATGATCTCTCCCAGGGTGGCGACTTCGCCGGGGCGGCTCTTGCGCGCCTCCTCCGCCAGTTGAAGGGCGCGCTTGACCCCGAAACAGAAGCCCGCGTGCTTGGCGATTACTACTTCCAACTTCTCTCCTCACCGCCAGTATAGCAGAAAGCCTCACCCCTCACTCTTCGGCGGCGAGATGCGCACCCGGCGGCCCTCCACCTTCACCCTTCCCTCGGCGATGAGTTGAATCGCCTCGGAATACTTCTCATGCTCAAAGGCGAGGACGCGGCTGCTCAAGCTCTCCGCGGTGTCCTCCTCCAGCACCGGCACCGGGTGCTGCAAGATGATGGGCCCGGCGTCAACCTCCGGCTCAACGAAGTGAATGGTCAGTCCGGTCACCTTGACCCCAAAATCAATCGCCGCCTGGTGGACCCGCAGCCCGTGCATGTTCTTGCCGCAGAAAGCGGGAATGAGGGAGGGATGGATATTGATGATCCGGCCCGCATAGGCCGCGAAGATGGGCGCGCCGAAGATTCTGAGATAGCCGGCGAGGACGACCAACTCGGCGCCGTGGCTGCGCAGAGTCTCGACAATGGCCCGGTCGTGGGCTTCCCGGCCGGGGAAAGCGCGGTGGTCGAGGACGACGGCCGGCGCCCCGGCCTGCCGCGCCCGCTCCAGGGCATAGGCCTCCGCCTCATTGGAGATAACCACGGCCACCTCCGCGGAGAGCCGCCCATCTGCACAGCGGTCCAGGATTGCCTGGAGATTGGAGCCTCTCCCCGATACCAGCACCCCCAGGCGGAGTTTTCCGCCCATCTTTCCCTCCTGCAAGAATGCTCCTGCGTCTTCCCGAATTCCTGTGCTATAATAACATAGCGGCACTTGATATTGAGGCCCAGGCGACGAGCCGAGGCCTTTTTCGGCAGGGGACACGATCTACTTTCTGCATCTCGAATCGCCCACTGGGGGAGGTGGGAAGACATGCAGATTGCCTGTCCGAAGTGTGGTGTATTGAATTGGCTGGAGAATGAGAAGCAGTGCCGCGCC
>Ga0299915_10003732_pt1 | contig 11006 bp, 13 predicted proteins | sample RVTome_13_FD_200263 | JGI IMG/M metagenome (GOLD analysis project Ga0299915, IMG submission 200263) | Soil microbial communities from uranium-contaminated site in the Upper Colorado River Basin, Wyoming, United States - RVT92D227 (version 2) ... | reverse complement strand
TTTCCGGGATTGCTCCCTTGCCCTGGGCGGTCATGGCCACCGGCGCTCCCAGGGCTTCAGCCAGATCTTTCAATTCGGCGGAGCCATCCGAGATGATCGCCCCTCCCCCGGCCCAGATGAGCGGTTTTTGGGCCCGGACCAGAAGCTCCGCTGCCCGGCGTACGCTCTGCTGATCCGGCTCTGCGGGTCGAATATTCTCCCGGGGGAAGAACTCCACTTCCCCGCTGGACCTCATGGTGTCCCAGGGGATTTCCACTTCCGTGGGGCGGGGCCGCCCTGTCTTCATCTGATGCATGGCCTCCCGAATCGCCCCGGGAATCTCCTCCACTTTCATCACCCGCTTACACCACTTGGTTACCGGCCGGACCATGTCGAGCTGGTCATTCACTTCGTGGAGAGCCCCTCCGTCTCTTCCCAGATCTTTCGTCTCGATCTGTCCGGCCAGGAGCAGGACCGGAGAGGAACAGGCATAAGCGGTTCCCACCGCGGCGAGGGCATTCTGCACTCCGGGCCCCGGGACCACCAGGCCGACTCCGGGTTTTCCCTTTACCCGGGCATAGCCGTCGGCCATGTAGAGAGCGGTCTGCTCATGCCGGACCACAACCAGGCGAAGATCCTTCTCCCCATAGAGAGCGTCAAAGACACCCATGATCTGAACCCCGGGGACGGAAAAAAGATATTCCACCCCTTCCCGTTTCAACGTTTCAACAACGGCTTCTCCTCCGGTCATCCGGGGCATACCCCCTCCTCAGAATCAATTTTAATGGGACGCAGATTTACGCAGATTATTTTTTTCTTGCCTTCTGATAGACCGCCTCAACCTTCCGGTCCCTTTCCCGTCGCAGCCGGTCCAGATCGAGGTTCTTTTTTTCCTGGTCCTGGACTAAAATCTCCACCTCGGCGAATTTCGCTTTATACACCTTGCGGATTTCCGCAATTTCCTCTTTCTCATCGGAGCTCAAGGAAGGGATCTCGTCCCCGCCCATTTTCTTGGTTTTTTCCATGGCCAGTTCCCACGCGCTCTTCAGCTCGCTCCCCATAACCCGTTTCCTCCTTTCTGAATAACATCCAGCATTTGCTGCAGGCTGAACGCTGAAAGCTGATCGCCATCTTTTATGGCAAGAGTTTATACCAAAATCCCGCGAGGGATCAATAGAATCTAGCTGGCTTCCTTGGATCTTGCCCCCTTTCCCTTTTCGCCAAGGAAGCGTAAGATGGATTCAATTTCAGGCGTTGCCCGGCCCGAAAGCAAGGGCATTGTGCGAAAAAACCATGAGGCACGATTCATTTTCTGGGTCGGGCGGGCAACCCAAATGCGGAATGCCGATTGCGGAATGCGGATTGAAAAAGAAAACCAAAAAATCCGAAATCCGCAATCCGAAATCCGAAATAACTGGGCCGATGCTTTTTCCGCACAATGCCCTTGCTTCCGGGCCACAAGCTTGCTTTTTCGCAGAAAAGGCAATCGAAAAAGTGACGGTGGGCAGGAATCTAGCTGGCTCCCTCGGATCTTGCCCGCTCCAATTTTTAGCTCGTTGGGGGTCAGGGTGGAGGAATTCGAATCATCAGGCTCGGCGGGATTATACCTTTCTAATCACCTTTCCGCCTATCCTCCTCAAAGAGAGGCCTGCGAGCAACCATCCCCAAAGGGAAGAGTGTGCGAAACCGTCTCATCTTTCGAATTTCCTCGGGAAAGGCCCGCTCCGATGGAAGAATAACTGCCTCAGGATGATGATCCGAATTCCTCCACCCTGAACCCCATGGGCTCTCTTTCCCTCCTCCCGGAGTCTTCCCGACGAAGGGCTCTTTCCTCAAGAACCGGGGGTTGGCAAGTCCCCCGGATGATTTGACAGAAAAGGAAAAGGTCGAATATGATAAACGGATGTTGAAGAGGGCCACGGACATTGTTTTGGTTTCCCTTTTTGCCGCCCTTACGGCCGTGGGGGCGTTCATCAAAATTCCCATCCCCCACGTCCCCTTTACTCTGCAGACCCTGATGGTCATGTTCGCCGGCCTGATCCTGGGCGGCCGGCGGGGGGCTTTGAGCCAGGTCCTTTATCTGGTTCTCGGCCTGATGGGACTTCCCATTTTTGCTCAGGGAGGAGGGCCCGCTTATATCCTGCAGCCCTCGTTCGGGTTCCTTCTGGGTTTCGCTCCCGGCGCTTTTGTCATCGGGAAGATCCTGGAGGGTGAAAAAAGCCCTTCCTCCACCAGAATCCTGATTGCTCTATTGCTGGGACAGGGGATTATTTATCTCTTTGGCCTTCCCTATCTCTATCTCAATTTGAATCTCATTCTTCATAAACCTTTTCCCATATCCTCGGTATTTATGGCCGGCTTTCTGGTTTTCCTCCCCGGAGACATCTTGAAAACGCTCATCGCGGTCCTGGTGGCAGCTCCGGTCCGAAAGAGGTTTCTCTCCAGAATATCATCTTAACTATTTGAATTCATTAAATATAATTTTTTATCATAATTCTTGACAAAGGAATCCTTATCTCCTATGTTAAGGAAGGACTGAGAAAAAGAGAAAAACCCTTCCACGGTTTTCCCAATTTCCCCGGCCGGACAAAAAACCGTTTAATATCAAAACCTTTGAGATTTTCCTGGCTCTCGAGGGGTGGTAAGCATGTCCAGCAACGCCAAAGACATCTTGAATAACTGGGAAACCAGGCTGATGGAGTGGAATAAGCCCATCAGCGAATTGGGCCTGAGAATCGAAGATTCTGCTTTAGAAAAAATCAGATCCCGCCTGTACGGAGAGCTGGAACGGAAGGGGATCCGTTTTAAACCTAAATTTTATCTAACCGATACTTGGGGTTGCCCCAATAAAGTCCCGGTGATCGGGATCCCTTTTTACTACGCTAACCCGGTCCTTTCCCAGATCGAGGACCGGATGAACGGAGCCCTCGAAGACGACCATGAGCTCATGATGACCTTCCGTCATGAAGCGGGGCATGCCATCAACTACGCCTATCGTCTCTATGAGCCGCCGGAGTGGCAGGAGGCCTTCGGACGGTTCGATGAGCCCTACCGTGACTTCTTCCGTCCCAATCCCCAATCTCGGCAGTTCGTCAAACACCTCTACCAGCAAGTCGGTTCCTACGCCGGAAGGATCTATGCGCAGAAGCACCCGGATGAGGATTTTGCCGAAACCTTCGCTGTCTGGCTGACGCCCCGATCCAACTGGCGCGAAAAATACCGCAACTGGAGCGCGGTGAAGAAGCTCAAGTATGTGGACCGGCTGATGAAGGAAATCGGGCCGAAGAAACCCCTGATGACCGACGGGGATTTGATTAACCCCATCGAAAGCCTCAACCTGACTCTCCTGGAATATTACAACAAGAGCGAAGAAAGGTACCGGGAGAAAGCCCAGGGGTATGTGGACGATGTCCTGATGGAAATCTTCAGTACCAACGGGAAGGGAGAAAAGCGTATTCCGGCCGCGGGCTTCATCGATAAGAATCGGAACCACCTGGTGGGGATGATTTCCCACTGGACGGGAGAAAAGAGCTCTTCGGTGAACGCCTTGATGGACAAGCTGAGCGATCGGGCGAAAGAACTCGGCCTCAACCTCAGCCCCCGCCGGCAGTCACGCAAGCTGATCGAATTCACGGCCCTCGCCACCGCTCTGGTCATGAATTACACCTACGAAGGAAAGTTCACCCTCAATTGAAGGCCCGTCCTTATTGCGGAATGCGGATTGCGGATTGCGGAATGAAAAATTCATAAAAATATTCCGAATTCCACATTCCGAATTCCGCATTTGAAAGCGCCCCCGGGCCACGAGCCAGGCATCGCGGAAATGTCAGACTTTATGAGTCCCCCGTAGAGCCGGCGGTTTCCCTTAAGGGAATTATCCTCATGATCTATGAGGATACAGAGAGGATTCGGGTCTTTTCATTCCGCAATCCGCCCTGCACTACATGGAGTGCAGGGCAGCCCTGAACCTTACATGGTTCAGGGCGCATTCCGCATTTAAAATGAAAGGATCTCGGGTTCTTTTTTCCGCCTTTTAATTCCGCAATCCGCATTCCGAAATCCGCATTCCGCATTTGAAAGTCAGTGGCTTTTCCTCAGCCATTCATCCCGGTAGCCATGAAGGTCCCGGATGTAGGATTCGATGAGCTCGATGAGGGGCTCTCGGGGAAGGAGCGCCCCCGCCAGGGAATAGACCTGGAGGGAGCGCATAATCTGATAATAGATGCTCTGGCCGTCGAAGCAGATTCTTTCCAGCGGGCAAAAGGGGCAATGGTCTTTGTAGTCCAGGCAGAAGATGATCTTGGTCGAGCCGCACTGGAAGGCCTCCCGGTACCGGTCCGGGCCTGCTTTCCGGTTAAGGAAATCCCGGATGCGGACCCATTTTTCAATGGCCAGTTCAAAAGGGTCCTCCCCTTCCTTGTGGCGGCGGACCATCTCCTCCAGGTCGAGCAGCGTGGCCATTACAAAAAATTCACCCCTGCTTCTAAAGCTTCTTTTTTCCCTTGCTGAAAGCTGACCGCTGAATGCGGCCTCAATCTTCCATCACCTTCCGGGTAATCTCATAGATCACCCGGGTATCCGGGTCCGGGCACTGGAGCGTGTAGACCTGATCCCGCCCGAAATCCTTGGGATCTTTGGCTTTGCTCATCATGAACAGGGAATACTGGATAGCGCCGAGGGCTACGACGCATACGTTCTTGGACTCTTTCAGGTTCAACATATTGTTTTCGATCACGATCGGGTCCCCCATTTTCACCAGGGGGCACTTGCTGTCTTTCGCTCTGGCGACCACTTTGTACTTGGCCATCATTCCTCCCTATTTCTCCTTGGGCATCATAATCAGGGCTTCCCCTTCGAGGACGGTTTTCCCTTCCTGGTTGGTGACCGAGGATTTGACGGTCATCCGATTCTTTGCCGGATCCTTGCTCAGGACTTCGGAAACGACGGTGACTGTGTCTCCGATGAAGACCGGAGCCATGAACTTCACGGTCTGGGTCAGATGAATGGTTCCCAGTCCCCCGAGGTTGGTGAGGGTCTGGTCGATCAGGCTGGCCGAGAGCATCCCATGGGCCACCCGTTTTCCGAAGAAAGAATTCTTGGCGAATTCCACGTTCACATGAATCGGGTTGAAATCTCCCGTGATTCCCGCGAAGGCAAAAACGTCGGCTTCGGTAATGGTCTTTCCGAAAGTCGCCTTCTCTCCGATCTGAATGTCTTCGAACTTCTTCTTGACCATCTTCCCTCCCAGGTTCGGGATCGAACTTCCAACGAACGGGGTGCGAAATTCGTAGGGGCAATCCCCCGTGTTTGCCCAGTTTGCGGGCGGCCGCGGAGGGCCGCCCCTGCATTATATCGATTCAAAAATCCAGGTCCCCATGGGCATATCCAAGCATGAATTCAACCGACTTCCAAGATCATCTCAATTTCTACGGGGATTCCGTTGGGAAGGGCCTGCATCCCCACCGCCGACCGGGCGTGTTTTCCTATCTCCCCAAAGACCTCCACCAGAAGATCCGAACATCCATTGATCACTTTGGGCTGGTCTTTGAAGTCCTCGGTGCACTGGACCATGCCCAGCAGCTTGACTACCCGTTTGACCTTGTCCAGGTCCCCCATCGCGGCCTTGACCGAAGCCAGGCAATTCACCCCCACGTTGCGGGCCACCTGGTATCCCTCATCAATGGTCAGTTCTTTTCCCACCTTTCCGGAGGTCTTGATTTTTCCGTCATGGTAGGGTCCATGCCCGGAAACGAAGAGAAGATTCCCCACGCGCACTGCACGGACGTAGTTGGCGATGGGTTGGGGCGGCGTGGGAAGGGTGATTCCCAAATCTTTCAGCTTTTTCTCGGCGCTCATCGGATCCTCCTTTTATCCATTTATATCCACCATAGAGAGCACAGCGCGGCGTGGCCGCAACCAAAAACGATGAACCACAGAGCACGCAGAGATTACAGAGCTACAGGAAAAAAATCCAGGAAACCCTAACGAGGTATCTGGGTTGCGGCCAACGCACTCTAAGCCATCCTTGGTTCAAAATAACCCCCTTCCCCCGGAAAGTCAAGAAGTTAGGCCTCCTCCTCCAAATTGCGGAATGCCGATTGAAAAAAAAGAAATAAGAATTCCGCATTCCGCATTCCAAATTCCGAATTGAGGAACGCCCTTGCTTCCGGGCCGGGCAACGCCTGAAATTCAATCGGTCTTACGCCCACTTGGCGAAAAGTGAAGGTGGGCAAGGTTAGGCCTCAAAACCTCCGGCTCGAGCCTTCCGATCAACGTTCGGACGATTGTAAAAGGGCTTGTTGCATGTCCCAACCATTTTCCTTATAATTCAACCATAAAGAATCCGACTCCGTGGAAGGGATCCCCGATGAAAATATTCATCACCCACATTCAGGAAGAGTTCCAGGTCGCCATGGTCTTGAAAAAATGGATCGAATCGGCATTCCCCGAACATTGCGAGGTGATGGTCAGCACGGACCCCGAGAGCATCCCCGCGGTGGCCCAATACCTGGAAAAAAACGAACAAGCCCTGGAAGAGATAAAAGCCCTCATCCTCCTCTGCAGTCCCCACTCCATCCAGAAACCCTGGATCCCCTTCGAAGCCGGATGCGCCTGGATCAGGAAAATATTCATCATCCCGGTCTGCTATTCGGGAATCAGCCGGGAAGAGCTCCCCCAGCCCCTGTCCATCTTTCCCGGGTTTGATCTGGAGCAGAGGGATTTCGGCCAGAAACTTTTTATGACTCTGGCGAAGGAACTCGGCGTATCGGAGTTGCCCGCCATCCAGTACCGGCAGATGAGGCAGGAAATCAATCAAGTCATAGAAACCATTCACCCGGGGGCAGCCGACTTTTCTGGCCCCGGGGCACCGAAAGAAGCCGCCGATCTGCCCCTCGAGTCCCTTCATGTGCAGATCTTGCTGGTTCTGAATGACGGTTTCGGATATACCTCCGCGGTCCTGGCCGAGCATTTTCAGACGGAGGAGAAAAAGATCCTGCCTCTCTTGAAAAGGCTGGTTGAGGAGAATTATGTGTACGCCAGTCCCGCCGGCATGGGCCATGTCCGTTACAACATGGCCAAACGAGGAAAATCCTACCTCGAGGAACACGGATTACGATAGGGTACACCAGACTCCTGGGATTGTTTCTCGCCCCTTTCCTTTTTTTATCCCCCCGGAGGGGACTTTGTTTAATTGTTGACTATCTAAGCCGCACACGTCATGACCTCCGGCAGAGCCGGAGGCTTGGAAAATGGGGAACCGCTCAAAGCGGATGATCAATGGCCACCACCTAAAGGTGGCCTTCCCTCTGTTGCCCAGCCCTGGCATCCCGGAAAGGACAAACCATTGCCTCGCCCTTGATTTCCCAAAGAACGAATTCAATGGAAGGAGATGGGAGTGGAAAGCAGTCTGGGGGTTTTCCTCAACCCTCGAAGCGTGGCGGTGATCGGGGCCAGCGAGAAGCCCGGCTCCTGGGGATCCTTCATCATGGAGGGCCTTCTTTCCCGGAAATATCCGGGAAAGATCTATCCGGTCAATCGCCGATCCTCCACCATTTACGCCCTCCCCGCCTACCCGGATATAAAGGCGGTCCCGGGTGCCGTGGACCTGGCCGTGTTCACCATTCCGGAAGATTCGGTGGAAGAGCTCATCCGGGAATGCGGGGTCAAAGGGGTCAAGGGGATCACCATCGTTACCGCCGGTTTTGGAGAAGCGCTGGAGGGCGGCCGTGCACGAGAAGAGGCGATGACCAGGCTGGCTCGATCCTACGGAATGCGCCTCCTGGGTCCCAATGTGAGCGGTACCTTCAACCTCCACGCCCGGTTCAACGCTTCGGCTTCTCCCGCTGAATATTTGACCGCCACTCCCCTGGCTGCGGTCTGCCAGGGAGGGTATGCCATCTATGATCTTTTGGCGCGGGGACATGCCCAAAGGATGGGCGTGGGAAAGTTTATCCATACGGGGAATGAATGCGATCTGCAGGTAACCGACTTTTTGGAAATATACGGGAAAGATCCCCAGGTCCAGGGCATCCTGATGTACCTCGAAACCATCCGGGACGGAAGGCGTTTCCTGGAAGTGGCCCGCCGGATAGCCAATGATAAGCCCATCATTGTCCATAAGGCCGGAAGAACCCCGGGGGGGACCCGCGCCGCCCGAAGCCACACCGGGGCCATCGCCGGCGCGAAAGAGGTTTTCCAGGGGATCTTCGAACAGGTCAACATGGTCCCATCCCCCACCATGGAACTTCTCCTGCCCTTAGGCCATGCCTTCATCGAACATCCTCCCATGAAAGGCAGGGGGGTGGCTATCGTAACCATGGGAGGTTCATGGGGAGTCGCCCTCTCGGATGCGTTGGAAGAAGAAGGGTTGTCCGTTCCGGAATTGGATCAAAAGATTCAAGCGGAGCTGCGATCCCTGGGGATGCCCGTGCGAGCCTCCACCCGGAACCCCGTGGACATCGGGGCGGCAGGGTTTGTAAATCTTTCCTTGGACGGGGTCATTCGGATGGGTCGGCTGATTCTTTCTTCCCCGGATATCCATGCCCTCATTCTTTACGGGTTCGGCCGCCCCGGCTTGGTCCGCGAGGATACCTCTCCGGGCAGAAAACTGTTCCTGGAACTGGAAAGGCAGCTCCTGCGGAGCTACCATGTCCTTCAGCAGGAAATGGATAAACCCGTCATCTTGGGTTGCTGTTCTTCCAAATGGGAAAGCCAAGCCGTTTTCGACCTGGAACAGGAAGGGATCCGTATTCACCATCGCCTGGACGAGATCGCCCGCATATTATCCCGGATGCATGGCTACTGGAAAAGGAAACAGGAATAGAAACCTTTTCAGTTGGAGTCGAGGGTTGGACCGCTTCCCGCCCCGGCGGGAGAAAATCCGGCGGGTAAAAGCTCGCTTTCTCCTCATCCCCTTGATTTCCGCAAAGGAACGCGGACCCGGGGGCTACACCCTCGTAAGTGCGGGTAAACCCAATCCGATTGGGATATGTAAAGTAAATTCCCCGTGGGCATCGGAGGGACCAGCGCCTATTTTGTCCCGCCGGGGCGGGAAGTGGCCCAACCTTCGATTCTTGCGGAGAGATTCCAAGGTCGGCGATTTATTTCCAAGACGCGATACCAGTAAGGTCTATCAGGAGGACCGATGGAAAATAAGGAAGGGTCTTTTCAAGGGATCGGTGGTCTTGAGCTATTTTGCCAGTCCTGGCGGGGAGAGGGAAGATCCCGCGCCGCTCTGGCGATTATTCACGGATTTGGGGAACACAGCGGGCGATACACGAATGTGGTGAGCCACTTGGTCCCCCAGGGCTATGCGATCTATGGGTTCGACCTTCGGGGGCATGGCCGATCCCCGGGTCAACGGGGACATATCGAATCATGGGAGGAGTACCGGGGGGATGTGAAGAACTTCCTGCACATGATATTCAAGCAAGAACCGAAACAGCTGGTTTTCATGCTGGGCCACAGCATGGGCGCCCTGATTGCCCTGGATTATATTCTTCGAGACCCGACAGGGCTTCGCGGCGCCATCATCAGCGGATCCCCTCTTGAACCTGTGGGGGTGGCCAAGCCATTCCTGGTGCTGCTGGCCCGTATCTTATCGCGAGCCTGGCCCCGCTTTTCAATGCCCCTGGGGCTTGACCCCAAGGGGATCTCCCGAGACACGGAGGTGGTGAAAGCCTACCAAGCCGACCCGTTGGTTCATGGAAAAACAACCGTTCGCTGGGGAACGGAGATTCTGAAGACCATAGAGTGGGTAAAGACCCATGCGGCAGAGGTGAGCATTCCCCTTCTCATGATCCACGGCGGCTCCGACCCCCTGAATTCACCCGATGGGACCCGAAACTTTTTTGAGAAGGTCACTTTCCCTGATAAGAAAATGAAGATTTATCCAGGAAGCTATCACGAGGCTCACAATGACCTAGACTATGGGCTGGTAATGAATGATATGGCTCAGTGGCTGGAACGGCACAGATAACTTAAAACGCATCTTTTATCTCCCATCATTTCTCCACACCTTTACCTCGCTCCCTACTCCCCTGGTGAGGGGGAGGTGGGGAACGAAGAATTATCATGATTTTACTGAGGAAAACGTAACCCTCCTATGGTATAATTCGATAAAATTACTTCCTGGACATATTGCCTATATGGCAGCCTTTAATTTGGCCAAAACAATTGAATACTGGCTTGATAGCGCCGCCTACGACCTTGATACCGGAGGCAGTTTACTAGAGGCCAGGCGATTTCCCTATGCTCTTTTTTTTGCTCATTTGGCGCTCGAAAAAATATTGAAAGCAATCGTCGTAAAGGCCTCTGAGGAACATGCCCCCCACACTCATTCCTTAATCTTCCTGGCCAGCAAAGCAAAAGTTGACATACCAGAGTCCATACTCGACCGGCTGGCGGAATATACCGAATTTCATGTAGAAGCCAGGTACCCAGATGAAAAAAAGGAGTTTTACCAAAAATGCACGGAAGAATTTACACGCCAGAAATTTGCTGAGATGGTAGAGGTCTATCAATGGTTGATCCAGAAATTAGAAAAATAATTTCACGCTTTGTCCATATTTTAACGGTAACTGGGATTCGGGTGGAAAAAGCCATCCTCTATGGGTCCTATGCTACCGGAAGGGTTCATTCGGGAAGTGACTTGGATCTAGCCATTGTTTCCCCGGATTTTGGAAAAGATAGATTCGAAGAGGGGAAATTGCTCCACCGTTTAGCCTGGCGAGTCGATCCAAGGATCGAACCCATTCCCATCTCATCGGCTTCTTATGAAAATAACACCTGGATTCCCCTTATTTATGAAATAAGGCAAAAAGGAATCGAAATTCACCCAGCGTGATATTTAGCCCTCACTATATTTCCTTTTCCAGATTTAGAAAAATCCTCACGAAATTAAGGCTAGTTCTTTCTCATACCTGCCCACCCATCCATCGGCACCGCATTCCTTCAGAATTTCTATCGCCTCCCCCAGGTTTTCCCGCGCTTTTAAGCGATCCCCTTTTCGCTTAAAAAAGTCAGCA
>Ga0299915_10003731_pt1 | contig 11006 bp, 11 predicted proteins | sample RVTome_13_FD_200263 | JGI IMG/M metagenome (GOLD analysis project Ga0299915, IMG submission 200263) | Soil microbial communities from uranium-contaminated site in the Upper Colorado River Basin, Wyoming, United States - RVT92D227 (version 2) ... | reverse complement strand
CAGGTCATCCACTCCTCGATCCAGGGCCAGATCCGGGAACTCCTGGCCGGACTGGATGAGAAAGAGGCCCTTGTGCTAAAATTACGGTTCGGCCTGGACGACGACAGGCCGCGGACGCTGCAGGAGATCGGCGAGATTCTCAACGTGACCCGGGAGCGGGTCCGCCAGATCGAGCAAAAGGCCAAGCGGAAGCTGGCCCAGTCGAACAAACTCCAGCAGCTCAGAGGGTACCTCAATTGACGCCTGAATCGATCTGTCCCATCTGCCAGGGCAACCGCTGGGTCTTGGAGGAATCGGGCGGCTCCGTCCGCGCCCGCCGCTGCGGCTGCCTGGCCGAGCGCCGGTCCAAGATCCTGCTCGAACAGGCCCGGATCCCGCGCCGCTACCAGAGCTGCTCCTTGGCCAATTTCGACGTCCGGAATGAATTCCTCCGCAACGCCAAAAAGGTATCCGAAAAATTCATCAAGGATTTTCCCGGCCAGGAGGCCGGCCTCATCTTCCTCGGAGGCTGCGGCGTGGGAAAAACCCACTTGGCAGTCGCCATCATCCGCGAGCTCCTCCAAACCAAGTCCGTCCCTTGCTTGTTTTATGATTTCCGTGAGCTGATCAGGGACATCCAGAGCACCTTCTCTCCGGATTCCCCCCTGAACGAATCCGATATCCTGGCGCCCGTGTTCGAGTCCGAGGTCCTCGTTTTCGACGAGCTGGGGGCCAAGCGGACGACGGCCTGGGTCGAGGAGACCGTTTTCTACATCATCAACCAACGCTACAACGATAAAAAGCTGACGATCTTCACCTCGAATTACCCGGACAGCGCCGACGAGGAAGACGATGACCGTCGCGACGCCTTCTACAAGAAAGGGGAGGAGAGCCTGGTCGACCGAATCGGGATCCGGCTCCACTCCCGAATCTATGAAATGTGCAGGATCGTCCGGATCGAGTCCGAGGACTATCGCAAAATCGCCAAGCAGGCCAACTACCGGCCCGAGAAGCGCTGACGCGTGCCACACGCGTGCCGCACGGCGTGCCGTTGCTTGTTGCCCTCTTTCAGTTTTTATGCTAAATTGTCGTCCCCTGCTCCCCGGTAGCTCAATCGGCAGAGCGGTTGGCTGTTAACCAATAGGTTGCAGGTTCGAGTCCTGCCCGGGGAGCCAAAGCATTTCGCCGATTTCGGCCGTTCCTGTTTTATGCGGGATCCCGGGGGACGTCCGCTGACGCTGAAGGATATTAAGCATGAACGAGACCGTCATCAGCTATAACCCCATCGGCGTGATCTACAGTGAACATGTCGTCGCGCAGGAGACGCCCATCCAGCCGACCTATGCGAAGGGCTGCAAAGGACGGGCGGAAATCTTTCCGGAGTTTGCGGAAGGGCTGCGCGACCTGGAGGGGTTTTCGCACCTGGTCCTGATCTATCACTTCCACCGGGCGGGAGCTGCGAGGCTGATCGTCAAGCCGTTTCTCCAAGACGTCGAACGCGGCGTATTCGCGACACGAGCGCCTTGTCGCCCCAACGCCATCGGGCTGAGCGTGGTTGAACTGGTCCGCCGCGAAGACAATGTGCTCCATCTCGACAGGGTGGACATCCTGGACGGCACGCCGCTTCTCGATATCAAGCCCTACGCGGCGAGATTCGACCGATTTGAAACCTCCCGCAACGGGTGGCAGGATGATGTCGACGAGGAAACGGCCCGACAACGCGGCAGTCGGAATTACAGCGGCGGAGGAACCACCTGAGATACAAGGCGGGGCTCCGAGGCGAACGGGTCAAGGGCGGAACCGGCAAGACAACAAGCCGCGTCCGATATTCCTATGGACCCGTTCCATCGCGCCGTCTGGGAAAGAGTTTGGGAATTAACAACATTCCGGCTAAGGTGTGCCCCTATTCCTGCGTCTACTGTCAGGTGGGACGAACCACACGGCTGGAGAATGCTCGCCGCTTCTTCTATGAGCCCGAAGACATTTGTAGGGATGTGCAGAGCAGGTTGGCCAAAGCGAAGGAGGCATCGGAACGGGTCGATTACCTGACCTTCGTGCCGGATGGGGAGCCGACCCTGGACGCGAACCTGGGCAAGGACATCATACTTCTGAAGGCGTTGGAGGTTCCTGTCGGTGTGATCACGAACAGTTCGCTTCTATGGCGCGAAGACGTGAGAGAAGAGCTTGGCAAGGCCGACTGGGTTTCAGTGAAGATTGATGCTGTTCAGGAAGTCATCTGGCGACAGATCAATCGGCCTCACAAAGCCCTGCGGCTGTCCCTGATTCTGGATGGGATACTTGCCTTTGCCAAAGCCTTCGCCGGCAAACTGGTAACGGAAACGATGCTCGTCAGGGGGCTCAACGACAACGATGAATGCATGGAGGAGGTCGCCGGTTTTCTCCACAAGTTGCAGCCCCATCAGGCCTATCTGAGTATTCCCACGCGTCCGCCGGCGGAAAGGTTGGTGCGCGGCCCGGATGAAGAGGCCCTTAACAAGACATATCAGATCTTTGCTGACAAAGTGAGCCGGGTGGAATACCTGATCGGCTATGAGGGAGATGCCTTTGTCTTTACCGGCGATGTCGAAAAAGACCTCCTGAGTATAACCGCTGTTCACCCGATGAGAGAAGAGGCTGTCCGCGCGCTTCTCTCTCGGGCCGGATCTTCGTGGGAGGTTGTTGATCGGCTGGTGGCCCAGGAGGATCTCGCGGAAACGAAGTACGATGGACATGTCTTCTATCTAAGAAGATTCACAAAAGACCGCGGGGCTGCAACATGATACTGCAGAGATCGGCCTAACCGGTCCCATCCCCCGCGAGACAAACTTCGAAGACACGGGCGGGCCGTTTTACCTTGATCCACAAGGACAGTGCGCAGATCCGATTGAGGACGACCTTGCCCTCTGGATTCGGACGGACGAGCGGCCGATCATTCCCTTTCCCCTTCGAAGGAAAAGGATCGTCGAGCCCCTCTGCTGAGCGATTACCTATCGATGTCCTTACGGCTACCATCCATGCTTTAAAAGTCTTCTCAAATGAAGGGGGGGCGCCGGCTGGTCGGGTTAGATAGGCCCGTTCGGGATCGTTCATTCCCGGCCGGGCTCTCCGCCCGGAGGCCGGTTTCTTCCGCCGCGCGGCCGCCGGCGCCGCCTCCGGCGCTTCCCGGGTTCGGAAGCCGCGCCGGACGGCTGGGATTCCCTCAGGAGGGTCTCAAAACTCTCTCCCGGCCCGGGGGGCCGACCTTTCTGAATCAGAAAACAGAGGCGGCCGGCCTGTCCAAAATGGCTGCGCTTAGCCAGTGACCAGCGCATCCGGCCCGTGCGGAGGGCGCGGCCCATCGCTCCCAGAATCGTCAAGATCTGGATGAAGTCGGCTTTGAGCTTGCGGGGAAGAGTCGCCTTCATGCCGGCCCGGTCAAACGCTTCATGGAGGGCATTGTGGATGTCTTCCGGCTCGGCCCCAAAGAGCGGCTCAACCCAGGGCCAGAAAATGAGCGCGTACATCTCCTCGGCCGCCAGCTTCAGCCCCGCTCGCCGGGATCTGTCCTCGACTTCGAGAAGGCGCTCGAGCCGCGCATAGAGGGCGGAGTCGGACTCGTACGTCTCTCCGGCTCGGCCCAGGATGATCCTGAGCAGCCCCCGGCTGCGCAGAGCATCAAAGACGGGCCGCGTTTCATAGGCCAGGTCTTTGTTGAGCTCTTCATATAAGCGCGCTCCGGAGCTGGCGGCCAGCAGGTCCCGCTGGGCGGGAATCTCGCGCTCGGTCGCGGCGTCGACGTTGAAGCCGAGCCGGGCCGCGTGGCGCAGAACCCGCCAGACGCGGACGGGATCCTCGGCGAAGCGGACGGCTGGGTCGCCGATGACGCGGACCACACGACCGGTCAGGTCTTGGACTCCCCCGACAAAATCGATGACGACGTCGTCGTCCGGGTCGTAGAACAAGGCATTGATCGTGATGTCACGGCGGAAGGCGTCCTCGCGGGACGTCCCGTAGAGCAATTTCGGGTCGACCGGCGCGTCCGGCGCGAGCTCTTCGCCCCGGTCCGGGACGCGCCGGAAAGTCGCCACCTCGATCAGCTTCCCCTCCGGGAAACGGACATGGGCCAGCCGGAAGCGGCGCCCGATAATGAAACAGTTCGCGAACCTCTTGCGGATCTGGCCCGGCCTGGCGTCCGTGACGATGTCGAAATCCTTGGGAACCCTCCCCAGCATGAGATCCCGGACCGCGCCCCCCGTCAAATAAGCAAGGAAGCCGAAGCGGTGGAGGCGGCGGATGATCCCTAGGGCGTCCGGGTCGACGTCGCGGCGTGAGATCGGGTGGTCGGGTTTTTCAAGGACGACGGGCCTGGCGGAATCGGCCGTTATGACGGGCTCTCCGGGAAAACCCTCGCGGCCCGTCCCGCCCTGGGATGGGGGACTGTCCGGGAATTGATCGTCGCCGTTTGTCATCGGAGAGTGAATTGTAGGGTCTGACCCTTCAATTTGTCAAACCCTCGACTCCCCGGCATGAATGCCGGCACACATACTAAGCCGGAAACGGCTTAGTATGAGTACTGCAAGGCTGGGCTTGGTCAGGGCACAAGCTCCACACTCATGAACCGTTTCCGATTCATGAGTGTGGAAAGGGGGTTTAGCGTCGGCGAACGGGTCAGTGAGGCCCGGAATTTAGGTTTCATCTTTTCTTCATACATTCTTCATCGGTTCTTAACAGAGGTCTCCTATCATGGCCTTGATATTTTTTATGAAAGGAGATTGCATGAACACTCGGAAATCTATCCGAACCACCCTTGTCCTGGCCGGGCTTCTGGCCGGGCTGAGCGGCGGGCTCCACGCCCAGCAGACCTTCGGGACCACGATCTACTTCGACTGGACTCACTTCCTGTCCGACAACGGCCCTAAAACGACCGCCCCGGCCAACACGCCGAGCTTCAAGAACGACTTCTTCGCCTTCCGGCGGGCCTACTTCACTTACGAGAACAAGATCAACGACAACCTCAAGTTCCGCTTCCGCTACGACGCCGACAACACGGCCAACCTGACCTCGGTCGATTCCTCCTTCAAGACCAAGAAGGATGACAAGCTCCGCCCCTTCATCAAGCACCTCTATTTGGAGTACGCCAACCTGATCCCTAGGTCCGTGCTGAGGGTCGGGATGGCGGAGACCCTGACCTTCAAGCCCGCCGAGGAACGCTGGGGCTACCGGAGCGTGGCCAAGACCCTGACCGACGGCTATAAGGACATCACGGGCGTCGAGATCGACGCGACCTCGGCCGACATCGGCGTCAGCCTGACGGGTTCCCTCAACAAGTATGTTCGCTACGGCTTCCAGGTCACAAACGGAACTCATTATTCCCACGCCGAGACAGACAAGTGGAAGAAGCTGATGGCCCAAGCGACGCTCGTCCCCGTGGCCGGCTTCTCGCTCGTCGGCTACTGGGATTACGAGAAGCAGGCCGCCGACAAGGACGCGCAGACCTATAAACTCGACGGATTATTCGAGATGGTCAAGAACCTCGTGATCGGCGCCGAGCATTTCGTCTATCAGAACGACCTCTACCTGGCCGGAACTAATCGTTTCGACGTTTCGGGCTTCTCCCTGTTCGGGCGCTACATCATGACGCCTCAGATGGCCATGTTCGCCCGGTACGATTCCTACGAGCCCAACTCCAAGGCCGACAAGGACAAGACGAGCTTGATCATCGCCGGTCTGGATTGGGCGCCCTGGCACTCCAGCATCAAGTTCCAGCCCAACATCTGGATTTACAGCTACGAGGACTCCGCCAAGAAGAACGACATCGTGTTCAACATGACCTTCTTCATGTCCTTCTAAGCCCGCGGTAACATAGTTAATAAAGCAGACCAAGGAGACAATGAAATGAAAAAAGCAATGCTATTGATCGCCGGCCTGGCCCTTCTGGGCGCGCTCCTCATGGGCGCCCCGGCCAAGAAAATGATTCAGATCAAGGGGTCCGACACCCTGGTCAACCTGGTCCAGATCCTGGCCGAAGAGTTCATGGCCAAGAATCCGGGCACGGCCATCGCCGTCCTGGGCGGCGGGTCCGGGACCGGGATTTCCGGCCTCATCAATCAGACCTGCGATATCGCCAACCACTCCCGCGAGTGGAAGTCGAAGGAGATCGACCAAGCCTGGGAAAAGGGCGTCGCGCCGCGCTTCTTCGTGGTCGCGGTCGACGGCCTGAGCCTCATCGTCAACGAGAAGAACACCCTTAAGAGCCTGAGCATGCCGCAGGTGGGCGCCATGTACCGGGGTGAGGTCAAGAGTTGGAAGGCCGTCGGCGGGCCCGACAAGGCCGTTTCCCTTTACGGCCGGCAGTCCAACTCCGGAACCTACGTCTTCATGCAGGAGCACGTCCTGGGCAACAAGAACTACTCGACCGACATGAAGGAGATGAACGGAAACGCCCAGATCATCGAGGGCGTCATCCAGGATGAGGGCGGCGTCGGCTACGTCGGCGTCGGCTACCTCTTCGACAAGGACGGCAAGATCCGAAAGGGGATCAAAGTCATGACCATCTCCAGGAAAGAGGGCGGTCCGACTTTTTCGCCCCTGGACAAGGCCGCCGTCGACTCCGGCGATTATCCCGTGGCGCGGCCCCTTTACCAGGCCACCAACGGGAAGCCCTCCGCAGACATCGTCAGGTTCATCGCCTGGGAGACCGGGCCCGAAGGCCAGGCCATCGTCGAGCGCGAAGGATTCTTCACCATCGGAGCCCCGCACAAGGCCGCCAACGACAAGAACCTCAAATAACTCCCCCAAACCCGGCGGGTCGGGGGGCGGCCGCCCCCCGACTCGCACTTCCGTTTCGGGTAGGGGAGTCACGCGGGTGGGGGAGTGACCTCAATGAACACACACATCATCCGGCAAACGACTCCGAAATCCAGGATTAAGGAATCCGCCATTAAGGCGTTCTTTTTCGCCAACGGGATACTGGCCGTCCTTGTTCTGGTCGGAATCTTCATGCTGCTGGTGACGACTTCGATCCCCGCCTTCAAGGAGGTCCGGATCGGGGAGTTCCTGGGCTCGCCCCGCTGGGATCCGACCTCGCCTGAGAAGGCCGAATACGGGATCCTGTCGATGCTGGCCAGCACGCTGCTCGTTACGATCGGGGCCATGATCATCGCCATCCCCGTTGGCCTCGGGGTGGCCGCTTATCTCTCGGACGTCGCCCACTGGCGGGTCCGGGAGATCGTCAAGCCCGTCGTCGAGATCCTGGCGGGAATTCCTTCCGTCGTGGTCGGGTTCCTGGGGATCGTGCTCTTCGGACCCGCGATTGCCAAGATCTTCGGGCTCGGAAACGGGCTCAACGCCCTCAACGGGAGCTTCCTGCTGGCGATCATGGCCCTGCCGACCATCATCAGCATCTCCGAGGACTCCCTGAACGCGGTCCCGCGCTCCTACACGGAAGCCTCGCTGGCCCTGGGCGGCTCGCGCTGGCAAACGCTCGTCAGGGTCAAGATCCCGGCCGCGCTGTCCGGCATTATCGCCTCGTTCATGCTCGGGCTGGGGAGGGCGATCGGGGAAACGATGACCGTGTTGATGGCGACCGGGAACGCCCGATCGTTCCCCCGCGGGCTGACGAGCTCGGTCCGGACCATGACGGCCGGGATCGCCATCGAGCTGGGGGAAGTCCCTTACTACACGACTCATTACTACGCCTTGTTCGCGATCGGGCTCGTCCTGTTTCTGATGACCTTCCTCGTCAACCTCGCCGCCGACGTCATCCTTCGCAAGTACCAGGAGAGAGAGCAATGAAGAAGAAACGGCTCTCTCAAACCCTCGGGTTTCTCCTCCTCCGCGGCTGCCTCTTTTTCGTCCTGGCCGTCCTCCTGCTCTTCCTGTACGACATTGGAGAGAAGGGCGGAGGGTCCATATCCTGGGAATTCCTGAGCCAGTCGCCGCGCCGGGGCATGACCCAGGGCGGGATTTTCCCGGCCATCATGGGGACCGTCCTGGTGACGATGGTGACGGCGCTGTTGGCCGTGCCGCTCGGCATGTTCGCCGCGATCTACCTCAACGAGTACGCCCGCCAGACGCGCCTGACCCGGATCATCCGGCTTTCCATCCGAAACCTGGCCGGCGTCCCCTCGATCGTCTACGGCCTGTTCGGCGTAATTCTATTCGTCAATACCATGAAATTCGGGACCTCGATCCTCTCGGCCGGGCTGACCCTAGGCCTGATGACGCTGCCCTGGACGATCACCGCCAGTGAAGAGGCCCTCAAGACCGTTCCCAATTCCTATCGGGAAGGCGCGCTGGCCCTGGGCGCCACGAAGTGGCAATCCATCCGGACCAATGTCCTGCCCTATGCCGTTCCCGGCATGCTGACGGGGACCGTCCTGGGTCTGGCCCGGGCCGCCGGAGAAACCGCGCCCATTCTGTTCACCGGAGCCGCCTTCTTCCTGCCCTATCTCCCCAAGTCCCTGTCCGACCAGTTCATGGCCCTCCCATACCATCTTTACATCATGTCAACCCAGCACCATGCCATTGACGCCGTCCGGCCGCTGGCCTACGGCACGGCTCTGGTCCTGATCGTCCTCGTCCTGGGGATGAACATGACCGCCGTCATCGTCCGCTTCCGGCTGCGGCGCAAGAAAAGAGACTAAATATGACCGAACCCGCTAAAATCGAAATCCGCGACCTGAGCTTTTATTACGGGTCCAAACAAGCCCTCAAGTCCATCAGCCTCGCCTGTCCCGCCAACCGGGTGACGGCCGTCATCGGGCCCTCCGGCTGCGGCAAGTCGACCTTCATCCGGACCCTGAACCGGATGAACGACGTCATCCCGGGCGTCCGGGTCGAGGGCCGGATACTCATCGACGGCGAGGATATCAACGCCCCCGAAGTCGATGTCATCGACCTCCGGCGCCGGGTCGGGATGGTCTTCCAGAAGCCGAATCCCTTCCCTAAGTCCATTTTCGACAACGTCGCCTACGGTCTGCGCATCAACGGCCTTCGGAACGCGCGCCGGATCGAGGAAATCGTCGAGAAGAGCCTGCGCGAGGCGGCCCTCTGGGACGAGGTCAAGGACAGGCTCGGAGACAACGCCTTCGCCCTGTCGGGGGGGCAACAGCAGAGGCTGTGCATCGCGAGGGCCATGGCCGTCGAGCCCGAGGTCATCCTGTTCGACGAGCCGTGCTCGGCCATCGACCCGATCGCGACGGCCCGCATCGAGGACTTGATTCAGAAGCTGAAAATGAGCTATACAGTGGTCATCGTGACCCATAATATGCAGCAGGCCGCCCGCGTATCGGACTTCACGGCCTTCATGATGCTGGGCGACCTCATCGAGTTCGGCCGGACCGACGTGCTCTTCACCAATCCGGCCAATAAGCTGACCGAGGATTACATCACGGGCCGCTTCGGATGAGGGGAAAACCCCGGCCCGAAGCGCGCCAGGAGAGGAACCCATGGAACGACACTTCGACGAGGAACTTAAAGACCTCAAGGAGAAGCTCCTCCGGATGGCCGGGTTGGCCGAGGATTCGATCGCCAAGGCCGTCAAGGCCATCAAGGACCGCGACGAGGCTCTCGTCCGCCAGGTCTTCGAACAGGAAGAGAAGATCAACCTTATCGAGATCGAGATCGACGAGGTTTGCCTGCGCTTGTTGGCCCTCCGGCAGCCGATGGCCGGGGATCTCCGCTTCATAACCTCGGCCATGAAGATCGGAAGCGAGCTGGAACGGATCGGCGACCAATCCGTCAATATCGCCGAGCGCACGATCGAACTGCTCAAAGTACCCCCGCTCAAGCCTCTCATCGACATCCCCCACATGGCCGGTCTGGCCCAGGCCATGGTCGTGGACTCCATCAACGCCTTCATCAACCGGGACGCCGATCTGGCCCGGCGGATCTGCGAGCGGGACGACGAGGTCGACCAGATCAACCACCAGGTCTTCCGCGAGCTCCTGACCTACATGATGGAGGACCCGGCGACCATCTCCCGCGCCGTCGAACTCATCCTGATCGGCCGGCATCTGGAACGGATCGCGGACCACGCCACCAACATCGGCGAGGACGTTATTTACCTCGTCAAGGGCAAATCAATCAAGCACCACATCGAAGAGCGCGGCTGCAAGACTTCATGAGGGCGGGGGAGCGGGGTTTCTACTTTTTCAGGAGGCGGATATCGACGCCGGGCACGTCCTTGAGGAGCGGCAGGACCCGCGCCAGAAATTCGTCGGTTGAGTGATAGGGAAAGACAATGCGGGGACGGAAGGCCCCGACCGTCTCGGGCGACATGGTGTAGGGGGTCATGACGGGCAGGAATGCGGCGTCGATATTCTTCAGGGCCTTCATTTCGGGCGTTGCCTTCGAATCCCCGGCCAGATAGACCCAAACTTCTCCCAACGTCAGGATGCAGCCGTTGCCGCGCCCGCGCGGATGGAAGGGGACGCCGGGGCTTTGCACGTTGACGATGTTGTAAGCGGGAACGGCTTCGACCGAGATGCCCTGGACCGTCGTCCTCTCCCCGTTTCGGAGGACGGTTCCCTTTCCGAGCTTCTCCCGGCAGGCCTCGGTCAGGATGATGTCCGTCCCCGGCCCGCGAAGAAAAGGGCCGGCAGGATGATTTTCATAGTTTTCATCCCAGAATTGCCATTAGAGATTTTTGAGGAGCGCTTATCCGGCCCGGATGAAGCCTCCGGAGCGAGGGGAGTCAATACAGGGGTCGGGAAGAGACCGGAAGAGCGCTGACCAACTCGATGTCAGCTTTTCGGGGGCTCATCGGACAGACCTCCCCTGATGATGCCTTTCTTTACGCGATGCGTATTGAGATTGGCCAGAACCGGCGGTCAGGAGAAGGCCGCGATGCGGAGCCGCATCTGGAGGAGGAGCGCGAACTTCTCCCGCGAAACGGCCAAGCGGAGGACAAGCCTCCGGCCGTGGCGGATGAGGCGGCCGGCGACGGCGATCAGTTGCCAGCGAATCGTGGCGATCGTTTTCGTCTTCCAGTCCGGATCCAGGAAGAGGAGCTTCTGAGCTTGCGTCAGGTTGTAGGCCAGGACGCC
>Ga0299915_10003730_pt1 | contig 11006 bp, 14 predicted proteins | sample RVTome_13_FD_200263 | JGI IMG/M metagenome (GOLD analysis project Ga0299915, IMG submission 200263) | Soil microbial communities from uranium-contaminated site in the Upper Colorado River Basin, Wyoming, United States - RVT92D227 (version 2) ... | reverse complement strand
ATTCCCAGCTTGTTGGTATTTTTCGTTTTTTGCATTTATCCCATTTCTCTATCGAATTATTCAAACCACACCAGCCGAGTCACTTCGCTTGGGGTTTCTTTTTGGTATCTCCTTCTTTACCGTTTCAGCAGCGGATGCTTTTCTGATTTCTCCCTTTATGTTAATACCCAAATTACTTGTTGGCACGAGTCTTTTCGCCCTCTTTGGCTGGTCCATCGGGTGGGCAAAAAAACGCTGGGGATTTAATCCCTCCATTGTCGTGGTATTTTGGGTGGGATTGGAAATAGTGCTGATGAAACTTGGCTTTACTGGTGGACTTTTAGGAAAAATTGAATTCTCTAATCCACTCTTACATGGTTTGGTTGGACTTTTCGGCTTTTTGATTGTTTCGGCCATTATCGTTCTTCTCAATTCTTTACTAATTCTGGCAATTGTCAAAACATTGGAAGCAACCAGACCCAAAGAAAATACTGAGGATGAAGTAAAAAGGAAATGGCTGCTTTCCTTTACTCGTAATTTTTCTATTAAGAAAGTTTATGCAGTACCCGAGGGGCGCGCCCCGCCTCTTATATCCGAAACCGCAAGCGTAAACATTTAGTAGGTTAGCATTCCCGCTTTGGTGAAATGTCTTACTGAAATGGTTTTCTATCCCGCCAATGGTGGTGTAAACCTATTATAGTCAGAAATCACAACCTGATAAGCATTGAAGGGAGTAAAAAGTAATGACGAACAAATACTGCAAGCTTTTTGTAATAGTAATCATAGCCATGATAGTTGCCTTGAATTACACTAATGTCCAGGCAGGGGAAGTAAGATCTACCAATGCCCAGACTAATGTGAAGGTGGCAACTGTCTTAAAGGGCGCCAGCGGCTGTCTTCAGTCCTCTGGTTGGGTTCCAGGGCCAGCGACACAATTTTGCCAGTCCGGACCTAATGGAAATGGAAGCTGGATTTATTCCAATGCCAGAGGTGCTACTCCATGGGACGCATGGGTTGCAGACCAGGCACATGTTTGGTCGACTGATTGGGCTATAGGTTTAAAGGGAGAACCGGCATTCTTTCTTGACGCCTATGATTCAATCCGTGTTACATTGGTGTCAGCTGGGGGAAACAACTATACCTTAAGTATAACCGGAAAATTGAGCCTAAACTACCATGGTCCAAATGTGAGATCTGGATTTCATGCCTATGTTTACGGTGCTGCCGGCGCAGAATTAGCTAATCTATGGGCTATGTTGCAAGGTGACGAGAAGTCCCCATTTTATGTGCTGCAAACAAACATCCCTGCTGGTTCAATTACCATCACACAACCTGGCGGGTGGACCATTGCTACTTTCAACTATAGCGCCAATATTGTATATGCCGGGAATCCAAACGATCTTGAGGTTTACCTCCGGAAAACTGATTGGGTAAATTACAGCCCGGGTGTTCCCGTTATGACTGAAATCGGCATCATTATCCTTGCGGTTACTTTGGTCATGACTGGGGTGGGATTATACTGGTGGAGGAAAAGAAGACAAGCTACAGCTATAGTTTAAGTAAATCTTCTGGGTTTCCTTTTGTTGGGGCAGGGACAAAATCCCTGCCCCAACCGTTATTATGTTGAATGCGGAGCCATCTGAAATGGCAAAAAGGATATCTCGGATATTGTGGACTTCAACAACGGCATTGTTGCTGCTCCATCTGCCGGTCTTAGCGCAGAGAAAGAGCAACATTATCAGGTGCAGATCACTCATGATATGTCCGGGTTGCATGTAGCTCCATGCCTGCTTCTCGGAACTTTGGGTGATACGTGGAGATTTACCAATTCCGCATCGGATACTATTTACCTGTTCATCCTTGGTAGTGCGATTTGTATCATGTTAAGGAGAAGAAAAGCAACAGCATCGGCATAAGTTTATTGGAACCAAGACAGATAAAAGGATTTCAAGGGGGAGCAATGCTCCTTTCGGAATATTCCGAAAGGAGCTTTTATTTTTTCTATAATGCGTAGCTCAATAAGTGGAGACAAACCGTATTAAAAACCGATCGATAAATTGCTTGCCATCAGATAGTTCTGAATATATATTTGGTAATTGAACTGGCTAAAAAAACGGAAACTCTTGGTATTTCATTATGCCTCTCAACATATAGAGCATGATCAAAAAACTCATAATTGAAAAATCGGATAAGCTTCAAAAGCTTCCGCCGTCCCCGGTCTTAGAAGCGGAAAGAATAAAACATAGGTTAACTCGTAGAGGGGTTGAGGTAATTGATCTGGGTGAATTCAATCCCGACGCCACTTTGAGAGACCATTTGATCCCTCCGTTAGACCCCGGTGGATTTTTCGACTTTGCTGACACCCTCATGATAACGGGATTAAAGAAGGAAATAGCCAAATGGTTGGAGCAAAGATACGGGATAAGGGTAAACAATCAGAAAGAAATCTTCCCCTATTTTGGCAGAAAAAAGATAATCTATCATCTCCTTTTAGGTCTTCTGAATTCAGGGGACAAAGTAGCCATAACCGATCCATGTGACCCCTCATACAAAACAGCTTCCACCCTGGTGGGTGCCAAATGGGACACCATCCCTCTGCTGGAAAGGAATGATTATCTCCCCAATTTGGATGTCTTATTTTACGCTCAAGCGGATTCGGAGAATCCGAGATCCAAGTTCAAGATCCTAAAGAAAGCCGGGTCAAAGATTGAATCCCTGCCGGCATTTCCCAAGATGTTTTTGATGAATTATCCCAACAATCCTACCGGTGCGGTTGCAGATTTTGCCTTTTTCCGGGAAGTGGTGAAATGGGCCGGGTCGAACAACGTCCTGGTGATAAACGACTCTTCCGGAAACGAAATCTGTTACGACGATTATACTCCGGTTTCCCTGTTGCAGACCAAAGGTGCGCGTAAGTTGGCAGTAGAGCAGTTCTCCTTCTTTCATTTGACCGGGATCGACTTTGGCTTTCTGATCGGAGATAGAGGGATCATCTCGCTGGTGGAATCGATTCATGAAGCTTTGGGCTACCGCATATCAAAAGCCTCGGTTTTATCGGCGATGGAAATCTTGAAAAACTACACTGTCATCGCCCAGAGGAATAATCACGAATTCAACCAGCGCAAGGAAATATTGATTGAAGGTTTGGCCAAGCTAGGCTGGAAGGCAAAAAAACCTAAAGCAGGACCGTTTGTTTGGGTGAACATCCCTCCTAAATACTCTTCCGTGGGATTTTCCCGCATGCTATTAAGGAAAACCGGCGTGCTGGTTACCCCCGGTTTCGGATTTGGGGAATACGGGGAAGGATATGTCCGCCTGGCATTGAACCTCCCCGCTGATCAGATTCAAAAAGCCCTGGAGCGCATGCAGAAACACTCGCACGTATGGCAAAGAAGGTATAAACCAAAAACCGATGACGAATAACGAATGACGGACGATGAATAGTGACGGATATTTGTCATTCGTCATCAGTCATAAGATTTAAATTTCATGGGGATTATCAGATTACATAACATGACCTTCTACGGGTATCATGGCGTATCCGCAGCGGAAAGACAAACCGGTAGAAGATTTGAGGTGGATGTGGAGCTGCTGGTCGACATGGAAAAACCAGCCAAAAGCGATAAGCTGAAGGATACGGTGAACTATACCGAAGTATACCGCACGGTCGAGCAGATCGTGCTGCAAAACAGCTTTTCCCTATTGGAGACCATCGCGGTGAGACTGGCTAATCAGATACTTAAGAAATTCAAGCCTCAAGAGGTTACGATCCGGGTGAGAAAGAGGATCCCTCCGGTCCCGGGTAATTTGGATGATATAGAGGTTGAGGTAAAGAGAAAGTACAAAGATGCAAAGACCAAATAGTTCAATATTGAAAACCTGATGCCGGAATTGAATAAGTCGAGTATCTTGGATACATGGTGAATAGTTTTCCGTATTCCGCCCACAAAGCATTCATCGTAAATAGGTCTATATATTCAGAGGTTTAATTTGGCAGAGGTATACCTAAGCCTTGGGTCAAACTTAGGGGATAGACTTCGATTTTTAAAAAAGGCGATCGAAAAAATCGGGGAATCGGATTCCGTGGCAATCCGAAAAATATCCCCGGTATATGAAACCGATCCGGTAGGAAATCCGGATCAACCCCGGTTCCTAAATCTGGTGATCTTAATTGAGACCACCTTAAAGCCTCTCCGGCTGCTCGATTATCTTTTGGATATCGAAGAGAGACTGGGCAGAGAAAGAGATGAAAAATGGGGACCGCGAACCATCGACCTGGACATACTGCTCTACGATGAGCTGATTACCAGTTCGGATCGACTAACCCTCCCCCATCCCCGAATGCACCAGAGAAGATTCGTGCTGGTGCCTTTGGCACGGATCAATCCAAATCTCTTTCATCCTTTGTTGAAAAAGAGCGTAGAAGAACTTCTGAGATTGTGCCCGGACCAATCGAAGGTCAAATTATCTGCAGAAAAGGTATAAATTCTCTTTACAGCTCCCTCGCCCTATGCTTATATTGAAGCGTTCGGATAATGGATTTTGCCTGATGAGGTAATTATGAAAGCACAGGTAGATTACATCAGCATAGAGGGGGTTATCGGTGCGGGAAAGACCAGCTTGGCCAAGATTTTGGCGGAGAGAATCAACGCCAGGCTGATTCTGGAGGAGACGGAAGCCAATCCCTTTCTCCCCGACTTCTATAAGGATACCAAGAGATATGCTTTCCAAACCCAGCTTTTTTTCCTTTTGTCCCGGCACAAACAACAACAGGGGTTGTTTGCCACCGATCTTTTTCACAAAAAAACTGTCTCGGATTATCTTTTCGACAAGGACCGGATTTTCGCTTCGGTGAATCTGGATGAAAGGGAATTTTATCTTTACGAAAAACTGTTTTCTCTCTTAAGCAAAGACATACCTAAACCCGATCTGGTCATCTATCTGCAAGCCTCCTCCGAGGTTTTATTCAAACGGATAAAAAAAGGTGGGCGTCCTTATGAAAAAACCATAGACTCAGGTTATCTAAAAGCTTTGAACGAAGCATTCAATCATTACTTCTTTCATTACACCCAGACCCCCCTCTTGGTGGTGAATACCGATCAGATCGACTTGATCCACAATCAGAGAGAATTGAACGGCCTTTTGACTTTGCTTAAAACCCCGTTCGGGGGAACCAAATATTATGTATCTATGGGAGGGACATAGAACCCATCCTTTGTTTTTTTCGAAGGTGAAATCGGGTAACTGTATATGGAAAAGATCACGGTCAGGAGTTTCCTCAAATTCAAGGAGAAGGGGGAAAAGATTGCGGTTCTGACTGCCTATGATTTCTTTACCGCCCGAATACTCGATCAGGTCGGGATGGATGCGGTCTTGATAGGCGATTCGGCCAATATGGTATTTTATGGTTCCCCCAGCACCCTCTCCATCACCATGAATCAGATGATCTACCATACCCAGGCGGTATCTGCGGCAGTCAAAAGGGCTTTGGTGATTGCCGACATGCCTTTTCTCTCATACCAGGCCGGCATATCCGAGGCGGTAAACAATGCCGGCAGGTTTTTGAAGGAAGGAAATGCCGGTGCGGTCAAGATCGAAGGGGGAGTGGAGATGGGAGATACTATAAAAAGAATCATCCAGGTGGGGATACCGGTGATGGGGCATATCGGTCTGACACCACAATCGATCAACCGGTTTGGTGGATATGTGGTTCGGGGTAAATCCGAAGAGGAGAGGAAGTATCTTTTGGAAAGCGCCAAGGTTTTGGAGGAGGTCGGTTGTTTTTCCGTTTTGCTCGAGTCTGTGCCCAAGACTCTGGCGCAGGAGATCACCGATTCCCTTAAGGTTCCTACCATAGGAATCGGCGCCGGCGCAGGATGTGACGGGCAGGTGCTGGTGATAAACGACATATTGGGATTGTTTGAGGACTTTCAACCCAAGTTCGTCCGGAGATATGCCCATCTGGCCATCGAGATAAGAAAAGCATGCCAAAGCTATTTGAACGACGTGAAATCGGGCAAATTCCCAACCGATGAGGAAAGTTATTAGAGGAAATGAACTGCCTCGCCGCAAGCGGACGAGGTATCCTAATGGAAATTATTTCTATACGCCGCAAGCAGCGGGGAATTAGACCCGAAGAGCTTAAAAATGCAAAATTACTTATGGTTTGTAAAAAACCCGCTTTGCACTTGAATCATTGCGTAGGGACAGGGCTTGTCCCTGTCCTATCTCCAAGAAGGACAGCCACAAGGGCTGTCCCTACATTAACTCCAATTCCTATTTCAAATTGTAACTTTGAATTTTTAATTTATGAAGATAATTAGATCTCCCAAAGAGATGCAGAAAATATGCGGGGAGTTAAAAAGACGGGGGAAGAAAATCGGCTTCGTCCCCACCATGGGCTATCTTCACAAAGGTCATTTGAGTCTGGTTAAAATAGCCGGGAGGAAATCGGACGTAGTGGTGGTAAGCCTTTTCGTCAACCAGACGCAGTTCGGACCACAGGAAGACTTCCAAAGATACCCCCGGGATTTTAAAAAAGACAGGCTTTTGTTGGAACAAGTCGGGTGCGACTACTTGTTCGCTCCCAGCAATAAGACAATGTATCCGGAAGGTTATCTAACCTACGTGAACGTGGAGAGGCTCACCACTCATTTGGAGGGAGCAGTACGATCGGGACATTTCCGGGGGGTGACCACCATAGTGGCAAAGCTTTTCAACATCGTCCAGCCGGATATGGCAGTGTTCGGCCAAAAGGACGCCCAGCAGGCGGTGGTTCTGAAAAAGATGGTGTACGATTTGAATTACGGGATAAAGATGATAATCGCTCCCACTGTCCGGGAATGGGACGGGCTGGCCTATAGCTCACGCAACAGTTATCTTTCCAGGGAGGAGAGAAAGCAAGCAAAAGTGCTGTATCAAACTTTGCAGCTTGCCAAAAAGATAATCGGAGAGGGAGAGCGAAGTGTTTTCAGGATCGTCTCCAAAATGAATAAATTTATTGACAGGCAACCATTAGCCGAGATAGATTACATTGCTATCACCGATGCTAAGACTCTTGAGCTTTTAAACAAGCTTAAAGGTGAAGTGTTGATTTCCTTGGCAGTCCGATTCGGCAAGACCAGACTGATAGATAACATGAAGATAAAAGTGACGTAGCCAATGTTTTACAGGAAATCCTGAACCAATAATGAAAAATATCTTGGTAGCTGGAACCAACGGTTCAGAAATAACTTCAGTAAATGTGTTCAAAGAAGCAAAAGGTCAAAACGTAGAATAAAGTGGCCGCTGGTATGAACCGCATGGTTCCTACTAGGGCAAGAGAACTCTCTTGTACAATATTAGCGTTAACCGATAGAGTATACAGCGGAGAGAAATCTTTCATGTTAGTAACAATCTGCAAATCCAAAATCCATCGGGTTACCGTTACGGATGCCGATCTGAATTATGAGGGGAGCATCACCATCGACGAAAAGCTGCTTAAAGCCGCCAGCATTCTCCCTTATGAAAAAGTACAGGTAGTTAATTTAAATAATGGCGAAAGATTCGAAACCTATGTTCTGGTGGGCAAATCCGCTTCGGGAATCGTATGCTTAAACGGTCCGGCAGCACGTTTGGGACAGAAGGGGGACATGTTGATCGTCATCTCCTACTGTCATTTGGAATCGGGGGAAGCCAGAAAACATAAACCCACCATAGTCTACGTTAACAATAAAAATCGAATAATAAAAAACGAAATCCACAAACTATAGGTTGCGGTAAATCCTCATCTACTGCTGAACGTTAAAAATCATTACGAACCACCCTCATCCTGAAGCCAATATGCCAGGGGACTAATACATTCAACCACCTCTTGGCAAAAGAATAAAATGAAAGATACAAAATCTATTGCCGTAGTGATTTTAGCAGCGGGGAAGGGAACCAGGATGAATTCCGATCTCCCCAAGGTTCTGCATAAAATAGGCGGGAAGCCGATGGTGGAATACGTCATAAAAACCGCCGGGCAAATAAAAGCAGCAAGAATCATCCTGGTGGTGGGTCATAAGTGGGAACAGACTAAGGACTTAATAGATCGCTATAAAGTCGAGTTCGCCATTCAAAAGGAACAGTTGGGTACCGGGCACGCGGTGCGGCAAACCCAAAAGCTGCTATCCGGTTTCGACGGTGACGTTTTGATTCTATATGGCGACGTTCCTTTGCTTACTGCGGAAACATTGAATAAGCTGCTGAAGGCGCACAGAGAAAAAAAAGCGGCGGCAACGGTATTGACTGCCGTTTTGGCCGACCCCTCTCATTACGGACGTATAATCCGGGATAAAAGAGGAATGGTGCAGGAAATAGTGGAGGCCAAGGACGCTTCTGCCGATCAAATAAAGGTGAAAGAGATCAATACCGGTATCATCTGTTTTGACCGGGTGGCGCTTTTTTCGGCCCTCAAACGCATAACCAATGATAATAAACAGGGAGAATATTACTTAACCGATGCGATAAAGATCATCCGGGGTCAAAACCTTACGGTCGGGGGAATGGTAACGGCTGACCCGGTGGAAACGCTGGGGATCAACTCACCGGAGGAATTAAAAAAGCTGGAAAGAATCCTTTTGGAACGGCAAACCCGCCAAACGGAGGTTTCGCCCTAGTCGTATCAATTTCGTAAAAGAAGTAGGCAGTAAATACAGCGGGGAATCTTGAGATCCCGGGAAAATTGATTTTCGGTATAATTAATCCATAAAAATCAAATCATATCAATCGATTCGTTTTTTGAAAACTTAAATAGACTTCCGTTTTCTGATCTTCGGATGGGAACTAAAAGTCAGGTGAATCGTATAATAATTTGAGGGTTCCATAAAAAGGCATTAAAAAGGTATTGACAGGTCCAAAGGCAATTTTTATATTTGTTTTCGTGGTTCAAGAAGCGAGGAGAATATGAACACAATATCGAAAATTTTCATATCTGCGTTGATGCTGATTTTTCTCATCTCAGTTTTGACTCCGATTCAAGCTCAAATAACTACCGATAATTCTGCAGTCATTAATCCGCTGGGATCAAAATCGAATGCCCAGTCCTTCAGCCTGCTTGATCCCTCCAGGTTCAAGCTGTATCAAAGCTACACCTTCTCCTATTTCTCCGGCGGCAGCACCAGCAGCAGCCTGGGAATCTATACCACCACGTTAAACTATCGGATATCCAACCCGTTGAGTCTTACTTTAAGCTTGAATTACCTGCATCAGCCCTTAACGGTGGTGGGGCGAAACAATGCGGGGATAAAAAACGCCGTGCTGCCCAATTTCCAGTTGTATTACCGACCTAACAGCAGTTTCTCTTTTATGATAAACGTGGTTACCTGCCCTTCACCCAGCGATTGGGGGAATTACTATCCCTGGTATGAGCATAAAAGATGAGGTCTGGATGACCCGATGATATCCTCTCCCCTTCAACTCTTTGTTGAATCTCGCATAAATACGGAAACCTTTCATACTCAATAGCTATATATCTCCACTTGTTAAGATAATGTTCGGGAAGAACAAAAGAAGAACCCATAGGTACTACCGGAGAAGCAGAAGAATAAGAGTCAACTTCTGGACTAAAATAGGCTCCAAGTTGCTTTGGTTCACCATTGCTTTTTTGACCATCCTGCTGCTCATATATGCTTTTTCCTTTTACAAAAAACTAAGCCAACCGGAAGCATCCGAATTTGGCTCACCTGCAGACGACCCGGGAAAGCTCTTTTCCGCTCGGGTTCAAATACTTAACGGATGCACTACATCAAAGGACCCCGAGCTAGCCCAGAAGATGGCAAGAAAATTGGAACTATTCAAAACCAGCCGTATCCGGTACGAAGTGGTGGATGTGGAGAAATGCGATTTCGCTTCCGCCGGGCTGGAAGATTCTCTGGCCAATGAAAGCATGATCATAGACCGCACGGAAGCCGGAAAGGATGGCTCGCCTTCCGAAATCGCCTTTTTGACCGCGAGGGGACTGGGCATCAAGCCGGTAAACGTCATCTGCCGAAAGCTGAAGGACAATTACGAGGACGTCACTTTGACCGTATTGATCGGAAACGACTATAGAACTCTTCTTTCGAGTCTATCCCGATAGTTGAATTCAACCAAAAACAACGTGTCTGCCGTTTAAAACCATGTAAAAAAGGAGGTACAAAGCTCTTTGAAGATAATGCCCAAGAGGTTGGCTCATCTGGCAGGCGAACTGGCTTTGGAGAAAAAAGCTTTCGACGTGAAAATCCTCGATCTGCGCAAGCTTTCTCCGGTGTGTGATTTTTTCGTGATATGCTCCGCCAGCGTGGATATTCATGCCAAAGCGATAGCCGAATGGATCACCGAAAATCTGAAGAGAAAGGGAGTTCGATTTTGGCATCACGAAGGATACCAGGCCAGTCGCTGGATTCTTTTGGACTATGTGGATGTGGTGATACACATATTCTTGCCGGAAGTAAGAAAATTTTACGCTTTAGAGAAGTTATGGGGGGATGCAAAAGTAGAAGAGCTTACCGAAGAGAAGGTGGCAAAGGAGCCCGTAAAAACGAAAAAACGGAAATCCTGATTGAGTTGACACGGGTGAACCTTACCCCATCGTTCCACCAATAAGTTCTTTGGAAAGGTTTAATCAGTTTTATCTCTCTTGTTTTCCTGTTAAGTCGAAGTTAGAAGCGATTTACAGGGGCATACCAGACGGTGTCCGGTGGAGGGAAGACGATTATATATGCGAGAAACTCGCCGACCCGCTTAGGCTACCAAGCTGGAGATTCCAGCAGCCGGATTATTATTCAAACAGGAATAATCAGAGAAAGAAAACCAGGTTATGACCGTAAAACCGGGTGAAGCCCGAACGGAAAGATGCCGATAAAACCGATAGGCAATCCATTATAAGAGAGGATGAAACCAAACTCATAGAGCAGCTCCGTTTAGTTGAAAGATTACTGCTATCAAGGTCTTCCTCGGAACATAAACTCAATTTCATAAAACAACTTTTGTCCAAATTTTCAATCCCGCCTGTGGCGGTAAAATAT
>Ga0299915_10003729_pt1 | contig 11007 bp, 10 predicted proteins | sample RVTome_13_FD_200263 | JGI IMG/M metagenome (GOLD analysis project Ga0299915, IMG submission 200263) | Soil microbial communities from uranium-contaminated site in the Upper Colorado River Basin, Wyoming, United States - RVT92D227 (version 2) ... | reverse complement strand
GATGGAGTGGATGTGGATGCGGCCTTCGGTTTGGCCGCGGGAGGGAGAGGCGCCTGCGTCGCTCTGCGCCCCCGGTTCGGCGGGGTTCGGTGACCCCGCCCTACAGCCCGTCGCCGCTTGCATAAGCTTGGCGGTGCGGAGGGCGGTGCCGGAGGGGGCGTCGAGCTTGCCGACGTGGTGAAGCTCGATAATCTCGGCGGCCTCGAAGTGCGGCGCTGCGTGGGCTGCGAACTGCATCATGAGCACCGCGCCGATAGCGAAGTTGGGGGCGACGAAGGCGGGCGTCTTGCGCTCCTGGCAGAGCGCGGCGATTTCCGACAGGTTGTCCTCAGTCAGGCCCGTGGCGCCGACCACGCAGGCGACGTCGGCCTTCAGGGCCGTCTTGACATTGGCGGCGACGGAGGCAGGGAGTGTGAAGTCAACCACAACGTCGGGCGATGAGGCAGGGATCGCGACAGAGAGCGAATCGGTGATGTTGACACCCACGGAAGGAATGCCCGCGACTGCGCCCGCGTCCTCCCCTACCCGATTGCGGTCAACCGCGCCGACGAGGGTCATATCATCGGCCTTGCTGATCGCGCGCACGACCTCCGATCCCATGCGTCCGGCGGCGCCCACCACAAGCACGCGGATCTCAGCCATCCTCGCCTCCCTCCCCGTCCAGCGGCCCGATCGCGACGACGGCGCATCCATCGGGCGCCAGCGCCTGCTGGCTTAGCTCGTGCACGTCTTCCACGGTTACGCGGTCTATGCCCGCGGCGATCTCGGCGAAGGGAAGCACCTCCCCCCAGTAGGCCTCCGAGGTCATGAGGTGGTACATCCTGTACCCCGTGCTCTCGGCGGCGAGCGCGAGCGATACCTTGATCTGCACCTTCGCTCGCGCCAGCTCTTCCGCCGACGGCCCCTCGGCCCGCAGCCGCGCTATCTCCTGGTCCACCAGGTCGAGCACGAGCTGGAACTTCGACGGCGCCGCGCCACCCGTGATGACGAACAGCCCGCTGTCGCGGTAGCTCTGCAAGTAGGAGCTCACGTCATAGGCGAGGCCGCGGTTCTCGCGTATCTCCTGGAAGAGTCGGGAGCTGCTGCCGCCCCCGAGCAGCGTGTCGAGCACAGCGAACGCGTGGCGCGTCTCGTGCGTCCGCGGGATGCCGGGTGAGACGCGGCAGAAGTGGACCTGCTGCCCGTTCTGAGGGATGAGCAGCCTGTCGCTGTTGAAACGCGGAGCCGGCTGGGTCGCTCGCGGCGGACCGGCGCGCAGATCCCCGGCCAGTCTGGCGGTCAGCTCGACGAACCGGTCATGCTCGACCCGACCGGCGGCGGCGACGAGCAAGCGGTCGGGGACGTACACCTCCTCCGTCAGGAACCGCCGCATCGAATCGCTGCCGATGGCCGCAACTGTCTCGCTCGTGCCCATGAGCGGGCGCCCGAGCGCGTGGTCTGGCCACACGGTGGGCGGCACCATCTCGTGCATCCAGTCCTCGGGGGCGTCCTGGACCTGGGCGATCTCCTGCGATACCACCTCGCGCTCGCGCGAGATGTCCTCCTGCGTGCACGTAGAGTTGAGGAGCAGGTCAAACAGGAGCTCCAGCGCGACCTCGGCCTGATCGTGCGTGGTGCGCGCGTAGAGATGCAGCTCCTCGCGGTCGGTCACGCCGTTGGCATTGCCGCCGATGTCGTCGGCGGCCTCGGCGATCTGACGGGCGGTGTGAGAGGCGGTTCCTTTGAAGAACATGTGCTCGAGGAAGTGGGCGATGCCCTCGCATCCGGGCGGGTCGCTGCGCGATCCGGTGAGAGAGCAGATGCTGAGAGATACCGAATCCACGTGCTCGAGTCGTTCGGTGACGACGCGCACGCCGTTAGGCAAGACTGTCTTCCTGGCATTTGGCGCCGAGCGGCTACCTGGCACGGAGAACTCCTGGCGCATCCTGCGACATGAGAAAGAGGCCCCGGCGGCGGGCCGGGGCCAAAGGTCACCGCCGGTCGCGGCCTCCGCGTGGTCGGCCGCCGTCGCCGCTGCGCCCGCCGCGGCTAGGCTCGCGTCGCCTGGAGCCGCCGCTGGTCCCTTCGCCACCGGGGAGAAGATCCTTGCGGCTGAGGCGGACCTTGCCCTGCGGATCTATCTCGATGACGCGCACCTCCACCTCATCGCCCATGTTGAGGACATCCTCGACTCGCTCGATCCGCTCGGGAGCGATCTGGGAGATGTGCAGCAGCCCGTCGCGGCCAGGGAGCAGCTCGATGAACGCGCCGAAAGGAGCGATGCGGACGACCTTCCCGGTGTAGATTTCGCCCACTTTCACCTCGCGGGTCAGGTCTTGCACGGCACTCAGCGCGCGTTCGCCAGAGAGCTGGTCGGGGGCAGCGATGAAGACGCGGCCGTCCTGCTCGATATCTATCTTGCAGAGGAAATCGGCCTCGAGCTTGCGGATCATCTTGCCGCCGGGGCCGATGACATCGCCGATCTTCTCCGGGTCTATCTGGAGAGTGAAGACGCGCGGCGCGTGCGGCGCGAGCTCCGGCCGCGGCGCTGCCATAGTCGAGCCCATGCTGTCGAGGAGCGTAGTGCGGGCGCGCTTGGCCTGGTCGAGCGCCTCTCTTACGATGTCCGTCGAGAGGCCGGATAGCTTCGTGTCGAGCTGGACCGCGGTGATGCCCTCCCGCGTGCCCGCGATCTTGAAGTCCATGTCCCCGTTGAAGTCTTCGACCCCCTGGATGTCGGTAAGCAACTGGTGCCGTTTCCCGTCAGTGATCATGCCGATCGAGATCCCTGCGATGGCGTCGCGGATGGGGACACCCGCGTCCATGAGCGCGAGGCTGCTGCCGCAGACGCTCGCCATGGAGCTGGACCCGTTGCTCTCCAGCACCTCGGAGACCACGCGCACGGTGTACGGGAAGGCCTCTTCGTCCGGCAGAAGGGGCAAGAGCGCGTGCTCGACCAGCGATCCGTGCCCGAGGTCGCGCCGGCTCGGCCCTCGCATTGGGCGCACTTCGCCGACGCTGTAGGCTGGGAAGTTGTAGTGGTGCATGAACCGCTTCGACTCGACCACGCCTAGGTCGTCAATCAACTGCTCGTCACCCACCCCGCCCAGTGTCACGACGGACATGACCTGCGTCTGTCCGCGGGTGAAAAGGGCCGATCCGTGGGCGCGAGGCAGCAGCCCGACCTCACACGAAAGCGAGCGGATATCCTCGGCTCCCCGCCCATCGGGCCTTCTGCCCCCGTCCAGGATCAGCGCTCGCAGCTCCGCCTCGGTCTGCTCCTCTACCGCGGCTCGCACTTCGGCCAGGCGCTCCGGGAACTCCTCCGCCAGGTCGGTCTGAAGCTGCTCCAGCACCTTGGCGGTGGCGTTCTCCCGCGCTTTCTTGTCCGGGTCCTGGATGGCGCTGCGGATGACCGCGGAGAAGCGACTGACGGAGGTGCGCACGTCGTCGCCGATGGTGAGGGGCGCGAACTCGATCTTCGGCTTGCCTGCGGCCGCCGCCAAGCGGCGCTGCGTCTCGACCAGGTCCTGCGCGTAGGGGAGTGCGAACTCGATGGCCTCGGCAACAGTTGCCTCTGGGAGCTGGTCGGCCATGCCCTCGAGCATGATAAGCCCGTCGGAAGTGACGGCCACGATCAGGTCGAGGTCACTCGTATCGCGCTCGGCATAGGTGGGGTTGAGGACGAAGCTGCCGTCCGTCCGGCCGACGCGAACCGAACCGACGGGGCCGAGGAAGGGCACTGACGACACGCAGAGCGCGGCCGAGGCGCCGATCATGGCGAGAATGTCGGCCGCATTCTCGAGGTCGGCCGAGAGGACGGTCGCGACCACCTGGATATCTTTGTTGAAGCCTTTGGGGAAAAGCGGTCGGATGCACCGGTCTGTCCGCCGCGCGGAGAGGATTGCTCCCTCGCTCGGGCGCCCCTCTCGGCGGATGTAGCGAACGCCGGGAATCTTGCCGGCGGCGTACATCCTCTCTTCGAAGTCAACCAGAAGGGGGAAGAAGTTAACGCCCTCACGGGGGGCCGCCATGGCGACGGCCACGAGAACGATAGTATCCCCCAGACGAACACACACCGACCCATCGGCTTGCTTGGCAAGGGTCCCCGTCTCGATGGAGATGGGCCTGCCGCCGAGGTCACAGCTTTCTTGCGCCACTTGGCATCCTATCCGGGAAACGGCTCAAGGCCGCCTGAGCGTTCTCGGCACTTCCCCGGTAGGAACACCTCCTGCTCCCTAGGTCGCAGAGCGACCAGGATGGCGGTCGGTGAAGACCTCGCCACACCTGTGTCTGCCGGCCCGCCATCGCATTTGCGAAGGCCAACAACGGCACACACGGGTTCAGGATCGTTCCCGCGAAGAAGGCCGGGCCCGCCTGACGTCAAGCGCCTTTCCCTGTTGGGCAGGAGCTTGGCTCCCGCCACTATGTTGGGCAGGAGTAGAACTCCTGCCGGTTATCCGCGCCGGCCAGCCTGAGGCGGGCCGAAGCGCGGCGATTCCCTATAGCCGCCGCGTCTTGGTCTTGTCGCGAAGGCCGAGCTTCGCCACGAGCGTTCGGTAGCGTTCGATGTCGGCCGTGCTGAGATAGTCGAGCAGCCGCTGGCGCCGCCCGATCATGACCAGCATACCCCGGCGGGAGTGGTGGTCTTTCTTGTGCTCCTGCAGGTGCCCCTGCAATTGGTTGATGCGGGCGGTGAGAAGCGCCACCTGAACCTCGGGAGACCCGGTATCACTGGGGTGAATGCGGTTCTCCACGACGATCCCTTGCTTCAGCTCCTTGACCAGCGGCACGGCTGCTCCTTTCGGGCACGTCCTATCGCTCACGGGCCCAGGCGCGAGCCCGGGCCAGCAGGCCACGATACCACATCCTCAGGCCTCCTGTAAAGCGCCAAGCACTACACGCGCCTTAGCGGAATCGGCTCGCATCTGGGCGACAAGGGCGCCAAGGGAGGTGAATCTGCGGTCCCGGCGTAGGCGAGACACGAGTTCCGCCCTCAGCGAGGCACCAGGGGCTCCCACCGGTCCGCGCCGCTCCAGCAGATGCACCTCCACCCGTCGGGCGCCGTCGAATTCGACAGTCGGCCGGGTGCCGATGTATGCGACCGCCGGCCATACCCTTGCCGAGCGCTTTCCGTGGCGGGAGCGGGCACCTGCCCAACAGGCGTAGACGCCGTCGGCGGGGATGAGCTTCTCGGGTGGTAGCTGGAGGTTGGCGGTGGGGAAGCCCAGCCTGCGGCCGAGGCCATCACCGCGGACGACGCGGCCGTGGACGCCATACGGTCGCCCCAGCAGCCCGTTTGCCTCCCCAATCTTGCCGCTCAGGAGGAGCTTGCGGATCCACGTGCTGCTGACCGGCTCGCCTTTTGCGATCACTGCCGGGACGACGGTGACGCCACAGCCTTGGCGTGGGGACAACCGCTTGAGGAGCGCGGCGGTTCCGCTCCCGCCCGATCCGAAGCGCCAGTCTGCACCTACCACGACGCACCGGGCGCGCAGCCGCCCCACCAGTACCTCCGCGACGAAATCCTCCGGGATCATCTTCGCCAGGCCACGGTCGAACCGCGCCACCACGACGAGCTTCACCCCCAGTTCTCTGAGGAGGGCGAGCTTCTCCCCGGTGGTGGTCAACAGCGGCGGCGCGCCGGCGGCACTAACCACCGCCGCCGGATGTGGCTCGAAGGTGAGCACCGCGGGAACTGCCCCGTTCGATCGCGCTTGTCTGACGGCGCTGGCGATGACCTTACGGTGACCGAGGTGGACGCCGTCGAACACCCCGAGCGCAAGGCAAGAGGGTCGAGCGACGCTCTTGTCAATGCCCCACTGAACCCTCATCTCGGCAGCTCCTGCTCCGAGCGCAGGACGACCCGCGGCTGGAGAACGCCTTCATCGGCGATCTCGCCCAGGCCGAGGAACAGCGCGCCGGGGCCGTAGGCTCGAACCTGGCGCGCAGGCTCCGCCGCAGCCGGGACCCTCTTGCCGCGGACGAAGGCGAGCGCCTCGAGCTCGGTGAGAACCACCTCCGGTAGAGCGCCGAGAGGCCAGTCCGGCAAGAGGATGAGGTCCTCCACGGATCCGGAGCCGAGACGCTCGACCACCTCCTCCAGCGTGTGGGACTGCGCGAGGTCAAACCGACCGGCGCGCGTGCGCACCAGGAAGCCGAGGCAGGCGCCGCAGCCGGCGGCGCGACCGAGGTCATCGGCGAGCGCCCTGATGTAAGTGCCGCCGGTACAGACGATGTCCACGAGAGCGTACGCCCGGCTGCCAGGCGCGAAATCCACGAGGTCCAGTTGCTTGATCGTAACGCGCCGTGGGGCGCCTACCACCCGCGTGCCTGCCCTTGCGCTTTCGTGAAGTCGCCGGCCGCCGACACTCACCGAGGAGAAAGCGGGAGGGATCTGCTCGATCTCGCCCATGAACTGCGGCAGCAGCGCGCGAAGCGCGCTTTCGGTGAGGCCGCTCGCGTCGGTGCGGGCGACGACCGCGCCTTCCGCATCGAGCGTGTCGGTCTGGAGCCCGAAGGCGATCTCGGCGCAATAGGCCTTGTCCGGGCCGGAGGCGTAGTCGAACAGCCGGGTCGCCTTGCCCAAGGAAAGCGGCAGCACCCCGGCCGCGGCCGGGTCGAGGGTCCCCAGGTGGCCGATGCGCGCGATTCCGAGCCGCGATCTCGCCCAGGCGACGACGTCGTGGGAGGTCATGCCCGGGGGCTTGAGCAGGTTGAGGAAACCGTCAGGCGTCACGGCCGGTCTCCGCGGTCGGGAGCGCGCCAGCAAGGGCGGCGAGGATGCGCTTCCTCACCTCGTCGGCTGTGCCTGCTACCGTGCAGCCGGCGGCCATCGCGTGTCCCCCGCCGCCGAACTGGAGGGCGATCTCGCTGACGTCCACGCTGCCGTCGGAGCGAAGGCTGACGCGCACGCCATCGTGATCCGGTTGGACGAACAGGAGAGCGACACGCGGCCCCCCGATCGCTCTGAGATGACCAATGATACCCTCGGTGTCGCTGGGCGCGGCGCCTGTCTCCAGGAAATCCTGTCGCGTCAGTGTCGCGGTGACGACGTGCCCTTCGAGTTCTGAGGACAGGCGGGAGAGGGCGACCCCGAGCAGATGAGTGGCGGCGATGGACCGCCTTTCGTAGATCCGGCGGGCGATCGGCTGGGGCTGGGCGCCGGCCTTCACCAGCTCGGCCGCAACGCGGAGCGCGCTGGCGGTGGTGTTGCCGAAGCAGAAGCGCCCGGTGTCGGTGAGGATTGCGGCATAGAGGCAGGTGGCTATCTCGGCGTCAACCGGAAGGTCCAGGCGGCGCAGCAGATGGTAGACCATCTCGCCGCTGGCGGCCGCGCCGGGGTCAATGATCTGCACTTCGCCGAAGAGCCGTTCTGTCTGGTGGTGGTCAATGTCTATCAGGTGAGGGAGACTGCTGAATGCGGGCTCCAGCGGGCCGATGCGGGAGAGGCCGTCGCAGTCCACGACAATGCCGACGTCAGCGCGCCAGTCGGGGGGCTGGTGGCGGATGCGGTCGGCGCCGGGAAGGAAGCGGTAGTTTGCCGGAACCGCGTCTGGCAGGAGAGCGGCGACGCGGCGCCCGCTGTTCTCGAGCGCAAGCGCCAGGCCGAGCAGCGACCCGAGAGCATCGCCGTCAGGGCGGATATGCGAGGCGAGGTAGAAGCTGCTGCTTTCGCGGATCAGCTCACTCGCTCGGTTCAGCATCCGGGCGGCGCTGGTCTTCCTCATGGCGGATTCGATCCAAGATATCGAGCGTGCGGGCACCCCGGGCAAGCGAGCGGTCAACGGTGAACTCCAGCACCGGCATGGGCCGAAGGTGCAGCACCTTCATCAGCTCCGAGCGGATGAACCCGGCGGCGCTGCGCAGCCCGGCCAAGGCGGTGGACTCTGCCTCCTGGTCGCCGAGGGTGCCGAAGTAGACGCGGGCGTTCTTGAGGTCAGGGCTGGCGTCCACCTCGGTTATCGTGATCATGCTCACCCGCGGGTCCTTCGTCTTGCGCTGCAAGATCGAACTGATCTCGGAGCGCAGCAGCTTCTGCACGCGCGCTATGCGTTGGGAGGCCATCTCTACAGGAACTCGACTTCTTGCTCGAGCAGCACTGCCCGCGGTTCGCTCTCGATCAGGTCAACGACCTTGCTGATCACGCGGTCAAGGAAAGGCCGAGCATTGGCCACCGCCGCCACCGCCAGCTCCGCGTACCTCACCGAGTCATTCTCCCCCACCTCGGCCGCGCTCACGTTGAAGCGACTGCGGATCCGGTCGAGCAGACTGCGGATGACCTGACGCTTGTCCTTCAGGGTGAGGCCGCTGGTGATCTCCACCCGAACTCGGAGAGCGACGATGTGCATGGCAACGGCAGCCCTAGAGGACGGTCCGCCGGATCTCCCGCTCTTCGACGCACTCGATGACATCGCCGACTTGCACGTCGTTGAAGCCGTCGAGCACGATGCCACACTCGAAGCCCTGCTGGATCTCCGTGACGTCCTCCTGCAAGTGGCGCATGGAGGCGATCCTGCCCTCCCATACGGCATCGCGTTGCCGCCTTACCCGAGCCACTGCGCCGCGAACCATGTGGCCGTTCAAGACGTAGCATCCCGCGATGGTGCCGAGGCGCGAGGACTGGAAGAGCGCCCGGACTTCCGCCTCCCCGACCACAACCTGTTCGCGCTTCACCTCGAGCATGCCGAGCATGGTGTCGCGGACATCGTCGAGCAGGTCGTAGATGACCTGGTACAGGCGGATCTCGACGTGTTCGTCTGAGGCGAGCCGCCTTGCCTGGGCGGCGGCGCCCACCTGGAAGCCGATGATGACTGTCGGCTTGGTGGCAGCGGCGAGGCCCAGATCGGATTCAGTCACATCGCCGACCCCGGAATGCAGGATGTCGACCGATACCTCATCGCTCTTGATCTGAAGAAGGGCGGCGGCGATTGCCTCGACGGTGCCCTGGGCGTCGCCCTTGAGGATCAGGTTCAGCACCTTCGCCTGTCCGGTGGCGAACAGCTCGGAGAGGTCAGCCATCGAGGTCGGCCCCACCGCACGGAGCTGGGTCACCCTCTGCTGCTGCTGGAGATCGGCGGCGAGCGACCGCGCCGTTCTGTCGCTCTCCACCACGCGGAAGAGCTCGCTTGCCTCCGGCACATCCGCCAGGCCGATGACCTGGACGGCGGTCGAGGGCCCGGCCTCGGGCACCCTATGGCCGGTATCGTCCATCATCGCCCGGACCTTGCCGGCGACGGGGCCGATGACGACCGCGTCGCCGACCCGGAGCACTCCCTCCTGCACCAGGAGCGTCGCCACGGACCCGCGGCGCTTGTCCAGCTCGGCCTCGAGCACGACGCCTTCCGCGGGCTTGTCCCTGACGGCCCGCAATTCCCGCATCTCAGCCACCAGCAGGATCATATCGAGCAGATCGCTGATGCCGATCCGCTCGAGCGCGGAGGTGTTGGCGTAGATGGTGTCGCCGCCCCATTCCTCCGGCACCAGTCCCTTCTCGGAGAGACGTTGCCTGATCGCGTCCGGCGCGGCCGTCGGCCGGTCAATCTTGTTGACTGCGACGATGATCGGCACGCCCGCGGCCTGAGCGTGGTCAATGGCTTCGAGCGTCTGAGGCATGACGCCGTCATCGGCGGCGACGACCAGCACCGCGATATCGGTGACCTGGGCGCCCCGGGCGCGCATGGCAGTGAAGGCCTCGTGGCCCGGAGTGTCAATGAACGTGATCGGCTTGCCGTTCACCTCAACCTGGTAGGCTCCGATGTGCTGGGTGATGGCCCCCGGCTCCTCAGCCGTCACGTTGGTCTTGCGGATGGCGTCGAGAAGCGTTGTCTTGCCGTGGTCAACGTGCCCCAGAACGGTGACGACCGGCGGCCTGAGGGGAGCGTCAGGCGGCGCGACGCGACGCGGGACCACGCGGATAGGGGGCGGAGCGGGCCTGGCTGGCGCCTTCGGCACGGCGCCCTTCGCCGCTTCCGGCACCTCCTCCTCGGCTGGGGAAGGCTCCGGCGCGGGCGGCGCCTCCTCGACGATCTCCGGTTCCTCGATCTCGATAGTGTATCCCCATTGCTCGCCGATGAGGGTGGCAAGCTCCGATGGGATAATGGCGTCCGCCGAGATCGTCTCGCCGAGGTCGGCCGCGGCCTTGGCGATGTTCTCCGCGTCCGTATCAAGGGCGGCAGCGAAATCCGCGACCGTGAAGGGCGCCTGGAGCCGAATCCGTTCGCCGTCGGCGGCGGCCTCGCGCTCCAACACGGCGGTCGGGGCGGCGGGCTCCTCTGGCTGCTCGGGCGGAGGTGGCTCGGCGGCCTTCGGCGTCGGCTTGGCGGGTGCAACCTTGCGCCGAGCCGGCCCCTCGGGCTTGGGCGCAACGACTGGCTCACCGCTTAAGCGCGCACGTATCTGAGGCAGGTAGACCGGCGGGACGGTAGAACTCGCGGTCTTCCCGCCCACTCCCAACTCCTCAAGGAGAAGGAGGACCTCCCTGCTGGGCACGCCTAGCTGGTTCGCGAGCTCATAGACTCTCATCAGACTCCGGTTCTACCCAACGAACTCCGAATGGCATCCACTACATCGGCGCCGACAGGCACACCGAGCGCACGGCTTAGCTTCTTCTGCTTCACCGCCTCATCGGGGCAGTGTTCGTTGCGGCAAACGTAGGCGCCGCGTCCCGCCGCCTTGCCCGACGAGTCAACCACAATCGCGCCGGAAGGCGTCCGCACGATCCGAAGCAACTCCGCCTTCGGCCGCGTCTGGCGGCAAGCGACGCAGCTGCGCTGCGGTATGTGCGCCGGCCGCCTCATTCCACCCCTGGCGAAGGCTCATTCGCCTCCACAGCAGTCGCTTCATCGGCACCGCCGGCCTGGACTGGTTCCGCGGGAGCGGCCTCCGGCTGGGCCGGCTCTGCTTCGACCGGCGCTTCGCCTTCGACCGGCGCCTCGCCTACGAGCGGCACCTCGCCTTCGACCGGCACCTCGCCTTCGACCGGCACCTCGCCTTCGACCGGCGCTTCGCCTACGAGCGGCGCCTCGC
>Ga0299915_10003727_pt1 | contig 11009 bp, 11 predicted proteins | sample RVTome_13_FD_200263 | JGI IMG/M metagenome (GOLD analysis project Ga0299915, IMG submission 200263) | Soil microbial communities from uranium-contaminated site in the Upper Colorado River Basin, Wyoming, United States - RVT92D227 (version 2) ... | reverse complement strand
TGACCGGCCGGGCGGCGGTGGTATTGCCCGAGGGAATGGCGCCGGACAGGTTCACCCGCTTTCTGGACGAATACGGCGTGCGTTACTGGGTGAACAACACCCTTTTCACGAAGCGCTCTCCGCAGTATCTCGAGGGGCTGGAACAGGCCGTCCGCGCCGCCGGCGCGCAGGAAGTCGCCCGCCTGGGCCCCTACCGCGTCTGGCGCCTGCCACTGGAGCAGAACCGGAGCCGCATGCTCCGAAATGTCGGCGACGAATTCAGCCAGATGAAGTTGCGGTAGACCCAAAATAAAGCTTGCAAATCGGGGTATGATTCTGCGTATCATTTAGGTCCTCACTATCGGGTGTGGGGCTTTTTTGCGGAAACAAAATCCAATTACATTAAAGACCGTCCTTGCGACAGGTGTGGAAGCACTTATTGGCTGATTCGGACAGGGATGACCCCCGTCATAGCATGCGCTCGCTGACCGGAGCGGAGTGCAAACGGTGGGGCATGCACAAGTCACCATCAACAGAGGAGAATGCTATGCAATTTTGTACCAATAGACCCCGGCGGCTGCGCTGGGGAATCGGTACCGTAGCGCTTGCATTCGGCGTATTGCTTTTAGGAATAATCGCTGTAACGGTCCGTGCGGCAGTGGTACCAAGGGCGGAGCAGTCGGATTACGTCGGTTCCGAAATCTGCGTTCCCTGCCATGAGGACGCAGCCCGCAGATTCGGGAACACGGTCATGGGGAGAGCCTTCGCCAATCCGAGAGGGGCGGCGCAGAAGGCAGGATGTGAATCCTGCCATGGGCCGGGCAAGGTACATGCCGAGGCTCCCGCTACCACAGCAATGCCCGTCGCCTTCGGCAAGAATTCCACGAATTCGGCCGCAGAGAAGAGCAGTTCTTGCCTCGCATGTCACTCCCGCGGAGACCACCTTTTCTGGAAGGGAGGCCCTCACGAGTCCCGGGCCATAACCTGCGTCGATTGCCACCAAGGACACCAAGCCTCCGGAGAGAAACCTCTTTCCTCTGAGGTACGCTACAACGCTCCACTAACGGAGAACCAAGGTCTGAAGAAACAGCAGCCTGAACTCTGTTTGGGCTGTCACCAGATGCGGCGTGCACAGCTGCAACGCTCTTCACACATGCCCTATCGCGAGGGCAAAGTCACCTGCACCAGTTGTCATAATCCGCACGGAACTCCCAATCCCAAACAGCTCACCCACAGCACTACAAACGAGAACTGCCTGAGCTGCCACGCCGAGCGGCGCGGTCCGTTCCTGTGGGAGCATCCTCCCGTCATGGAAAACTGCGCAATCTGCCACGAAGCGCACGGCACCAACAACCCGCAATTGTTAAAGGCACGCATGCCCCGCGTGTGCGATTCTTGCCATGTCGCCAGCCGCCATCCGACTACCCCGACGACCACCAACTCGGTCAGGGATTTCAACCGGGCATGCACCAACTGCCATTCCAAGATCCACGGATCGAACCACCCATCTGGGAACTATTTCCTACGCTAGCAAGGAGAGAGCAATGACGATTATAGGAAAAAAGATAATTACGTCGCTTGCGCTGCTGCTCGTTCCAGCTGCGGTGTTCGGCCAGTCAGATCAGCAAGCTGGCGGTCGGAATGGAGCGGTGGAGTTCGGCGTGCGCCACGTTTGGGGGGATGTATACGGCCGTCCGGACCTGCCGTTTTCCCCGAATGTGTTTACCTCGAAACTTAACGAGTACGGCGACCTGCGCAATGATTTCTTCATACGCAGTTTTCGTGCAAGGATGGATGAGGTATTCGGTTCGAAAAGCTACCTGAGTTTGCAGTCCCAGAGTACCTTGTATAAAAACCAGAGCTACCTGGCGACATTCGGCCAGCACAACTGGTTCAAGCTCCAATTCCGCTTCGACCAGATCCCTCATATTTACACCAATACCGCGCGCTCCATTTTCACCGAGATCAGCCCGGGCGTTTACACGGTGCCGTTGATCATCAAGAAGAGTCTGGAGACCGCCTCTTCTACCGGCACGGCCGCCCAAATCGCCAGCAGCTTGCCGAGCATTATCGCCACGCAGGTCGTGCCAAGCTCGAACTTCATTGTGCCGTCGATCACACGCAAGGCGGGGACCGGGCTGGCTGATTTCGCCATCACGCCGGACTGGGTTGTCTCGTTCCAGTTTTCTCGAGAAAAACAGTTCGGCTCACGGCCAATCGGGTTGTTGATGTACACGAGCCCCAGCGCCAGTGCCAGTACGTCGCCAGGCGCTGTTCCGAATCTCCAAAGTCCAGGCACCGGCGTCGAGTTGCCCGAACCGATTTACTACCTTAATAACACGATGAGGGCGCTGACCGATTACGGGAAAAAGAATTGGGGTATCCAGTTCGGCTATGCCGGATCGATCTTCCAGAACAAGATCCAGTATCTTCTGGCAGATAATCCGTTTGCCACAGCCGATGTCCCGGTGCAGATCATCCCGCCGGGCGGCGGCTGCACACCCGTTGCTCCTGCAATCAACTGTGCCGTCAGCGCCATCCCAGCCAAGGCGCGAATGAGTCTCTACCCCGACAACCAGGCCCATTACCTGAACTTTGCCGGGGCATTCGACCTGCCCGGGAATTTGCGCATCATGGGAACGGTCAATCCCGGCTGGTTGCGCCAAAACGACCCATTTCTCCCCTATACCAGCAATAGCGCCATTACGGGACTCCAGCCTCTGCCGGCATCCAGTTTGAGCGGAGAAAAGCAGACGCTGGCCATGAACTGGACGGCAGTCACTCAATGGAAGAGCGTCCGGCTGGCAGCCAAATATCGCCACTACGATTACAACAACAACACTCCGGAACGCACCTTCACCCCAGTGCAGGGTGACGTGATAGTAGCGAATACCATGGCCACGGGCCAGAATCTCCCGGGCGAGGTCCAGAACAAACCCTTCGGTTACCTCAAGCGAACTCTTGAACTGAGCAGCAACTGGTTTTTTGCCAGCAGAAGTTCCGTTAAGATTGGCTACGAAGGCGAGTGGCTCGACCGAGAGCACCGCGACGTCCATCACTCGCGCGAACACTCCGTTTTTGCCGCCATCGATTCGAGCCCAAGGAAGGATCTCCTCCTGCGGCTTTCCTATCGGCACTCGGACAGGAAACCGGAAGAGTACGAGGACGAGGAGGCCTTGAGAATCAACGGGGCAATTCCCGCCGATCATCCCAACGCCCGCAGATTCGACCAGGCCGCGAGGCTTCTGGATCGTGCGGATGCATGGATACAGTACAGCGTGGATAGATTCTCCATTTCAGGAAACTTTCAGACGATTCAACAGGATTACAACCGCCCCCTTCACGTCAATAGCGCGACGCCGCTTAACTTCCTCACCGGGGCCGCGGCCAGCACATCCCCTTACTATCTCTATGGGGCGCTTAAAGATCTGTCTCACATCTACACCTTGGATGCGGACTACGCCCTTGCCAATCAAGTATCGCTGTTTGTGGAATATGCGCACGAGAGATATAACAAGAGAATGATTTCTCGATACCGCACGCCGGCAAGCGGAACATCCACATCCCTGAACTGTGGCGCCGGCCAAGCCTGCGATACTCCCAACAATGACTGGGAGAGCGCCTATCACGACCTGTTCGACACTTATGCGGCGGGCATTGACTTGAATGCAGGCAACAAGTTGTATCTATCTACCTATTACTCGTTGTCTGCGGGCAAGGGCAATATCCTATCACGCGCTCTGGGAGATCCGACCATAACAAGCGGACCCAACAGGTTCCTGCTGACAGGAGCCAACACAGCTCAGGACTATCCGCAGTCGACCACCCGGATTCATGAACTCGCCTTGGTCTTTAAATTCAGGCTCTCGGAGAGGATTACTCCGAAGCTGGAGTACAGGCTCCAACAGTTCGATAACAAGGATTACCAGACGTCACCGATGACTCCTTATATGGGTTGCATCGGTGCCGGCACCACAACTGCGACTCCGCCGTGTATTTACATTGGCTCCAGCACTGCGGCTCAGTATCCCAGCTCTTATTACCCGGGATTCGTCGTTGGCGATACCTCGGCTGCCCGGTATCTCTTTATGGGTGCGGATCAACCTTCATACCGGGCACATGTTCTTGTGGCAACGGTCCAGTATCACTTTTGACAGCGTCGTGCCGTGACTCGCCTGGCAGGCTTGTCTATGGAATGGCCCGGAGGTCGGAACTCAGCAATGCCGAGGCGCTGGCTCACATGCACGCCCACGGACTCGTGCACCATGATATCGAGCCATCCAACAGTGTTTTCGTGGACGGCGTCCCCAAACTTGCGCATATCGGCCTAGTGGCGGGCATCGACGAAACCCGCTCGTATGTGGGCACCGCCTAGACCGAGGCATCATCTGGTTGGTGACCGCGGGGCCCGCCCATCAATGGCCAACCCTTTCAAGATGGGCGCCTTTCTTGTGCATCCCTGACCAGCTTTCGTACTATCATATTGCGTCAATCGCAAGCGTTGTGGAGGAACTGCGCCATTGGATTTCGTTCTCGTCCTGAACAAAATCTCTTCCTTCTTCGAGCGCACACCTTTCCCTTACGCGGTCATTGGCGCCTTTGGCCTGCACGCCTACGGGCTCAGTCGCGCAACCCGGGACCTCGACTTTGTCACGGAGGCCGGGGCGCAACAGGAGTTGATCGATCATCTGGAGTCGCTTGGATACGAAACGCTTTACAGGTCGGCAGGATATTCGAACCACTTTCACGCAGATGCGGCATTGGGCCGAGTGGATTTTGTGTATGTTTCGGGCGAGACCGGTCGCCGGATGTTCGCCGATGCAAGGCCGCTGCTGCATCTGGGGGAACTCGTCGTTTCCGTACCTCGACCCGAGCATATTGCCGCAATGAAAATCCATGCCATGAAAAATGATCCCGAGAGACGTTTTCAGGAACTCGCAGATCTACAATTCATTCTCGGCTTGGACGGCATCGATGAGGAAGAGATTCGCCAATACTTTGACAAGCGCGGCCTGATTCACCTGTACCATGAACTCAAACGGCAAGTGTGAAATTCTCAATCTGGACCGGGACTTACCGACAAACGAGGCCGACATCCTGGCCCTGAGGAAGTCCCGCTTCTACCCGATGCCGGATCTGCAGTCTTACATCGATTTTCTTGCATCCCTCCCGGTCATTCCGGATCGCCCGCGACCAAGCCGCGGCGCGCGCGGCGATGCACCGTTCGAACTCTAGCCCCGCATTTTTCACCAGGTTTCCTAATGTGAACTTATTTTTGCGCGAGCCCCAACCCGTACAAGCCGGAACCAAACAAGTCCCTTATGCATGCGGCACGAATATCAGATGAGTAAAGGCCTCAAGCTTTCAGCTCTTTTACAACAGAACACCGCGTTTCCTCGATTCGGGCGAGCTGATTGCTGACAGCTTTGTAATCATTCGATACAGACCAGCCTAGATTTAGTGTCTTCCGGCACGCAAAGCGTGCCGTCAGACACTAAGCGCGCTGCAAGGCCTGATACATCACAGGAAGTGGTCGAAGCCGGAGGGGGTGAGGAAGGTGGGGGGCATGCCCGGGGCGGATAAAAGCCGCAGGCCCTTGCGGCGCGTGAGTTTTCCAATTCGGGTGATCGGCGGATGACCCTCGGGATAGCAGTTCTCGAGGCGGGAGGCCTTGGCCGGAGGGACTGAAAACAGGAGTTCGAAGTCCTCCCCGCCGTTGAGGCCGAGATCGAGCGGATCGCAGCCCCACGAGCGGGCCGCGGCAAACAGGGGCAGGCACGCGGCGTATATTTCAGCGCCCGTTCGGCTCGCCGCGCACAGGCGCGAAAGGTCGAGCGACAGGCCGTCGCTGAGGTCCATCATGCCGCCCGCCAGGCCGCTCTGCGCCAGCCACTCGCCGGCGGGACAGCGCGGCTCCGGAGTCCGGTGCGCCCGCAGCGCCTGTCGCTCGGCAACCGTGCGCCCGCGCCGTGCGCCATCCGACAGCAGCTTCAATCCCGAGGCCGCCCGCCCGAGCGTCCCGGTTACATAGATCAGATCTCCCGGCCTGCCTCCCGATCGCCGCAGGTATTTTTTGCGCCGGGTCTCGCCGATCGCCGTTATCGTGACCTGAATTCCGCAAGCGGACCGTGATAGATCGCCGCCGATCAAAGCGGCGCCGTACTTCTTGCCCAGCCGCGTCATGCCGCCGAAGAAATCGTCGATCCATTCTTCGGTCACCCCCGACGGAAGCCCCAGGGCCGCGGTATAGAAACGCGGCCGCGCGCCCATGGCCGCGAGGTCGCTCAGATTGGCTGCCAAGGCCTTGTGTCCGAGCTGGGCCGGCGTCAGCCAGTCATTTCGAAAGTCAATATCTTCCAGGAGCATGTCGGTCGTGATCACCCAGCGCTCCCCGGCTCCCCTGGGATGGATGACCGCCGCGTCGTCGCCGATTCCTTCGACGAGCCCGGGGGAGCGGCGCTTGAAGCGCTTCTCGAGGAGGCGGAGGATCTGTGTTTCGGTGATCGGCGACTTTGACATCGCGTCGCAGCAGGCAGTCTAGGCGTCGGTTGGCGATTTCTGTTCAAACAGTTCGTTGATCTCGGTCATGAACTGAGACACGTCTTCGAACTCGAGATATACCGAGGCGAAGCGAAGGTAGGCGACTTTGTCGAGCTTGCGCAGTTCGGAGAGCACCATCTTTCCTATCGCAGCGGATGCCAGCTCCAGGTCGGGGCTTTCCTGCACCTTGAGTTCGATCTGGTCAACGATTTTCTCGAGCTGGGTCATGCTGACCGGGCGCTTCTCGCACGCCTTGAGGAGACCCTGGAGGATTTTGCCGCGGTCGAATATCTCCCTGCCGCCGTCCTTCTTGACGACCATGCATGGGACCTCGTCGATCCGCTCGTAGCTTGTGAAGCGCCGGGAGCAGCCGAGGCACTGGCGGCGGCGGCGGATCGAGTCTCCGGAACGGCTCTCGCGCGAATCGACGACACGGTCCTTATGGTGCCCGCAATATGGACATTTCATACGCCACGGGCTCTCCAAATTGTCGGTTTCAAAGACGTTACGAATAGATAGGAAATCCGGCCAAAGGTCAAGCGGAATTCGCTACAGCGCGCCGGCCTGGAGGCCGGCGCCCACAGGACGGCAAGATTCGTTCATTGACCTTTAACGCGCCATACTGTTGGTGAGAAATGCGGTTCCAGGGTAGCCGGTCACTGATTGAGTTGCGAAATAAATCCAAACGTTGCAAAATGACTTCAGTCGGCAGCGGAAATCGCCAACCAGCTTTTTTTGAACTTTGCGAATGACGGTTTCGTTAGCCATTGGTGAAAACAGGTTGTGCACAAGGAGTTACGAGTGCTCTCCGGCGATCAGAAACTGGTAGAGCGCTGTCTCCAAGGAGACGACGCGGCCTGGGAAGCGATTGTAAAAATGTACGCCAAACGCATCTACAACCTCAGCTACCGATACACCGGCCGAATGGACGAGGCGGAAGACCTGACGCAGGACATCCTGGTTCGTGTCTACCAGAACCTTAACAGCTTCCGCGCCGACGCCGGAAGCTTCCAGAGCTGGATCCTGAAGGTCGGGCGCAACCTGATCATCGATCATTACAGGCAGACGCGCCGGTTCCAGCCGGTGGCCGGCAGCGAGGAAATGGAGGGGATGAAGATCGAGGATGACAAGATCCCCAACCCTCACCGGATCGTCGAGCAGAATGAGGCCTCGAGATTCCTGGGCGACGGCCTGCGCTCGCTTGCTCCGGAGCTCAAGGAGGCCATCATACTCCGCGACCTGGAAGGAATGGCCTATCAGGAAATTGCCGACCTGCTCGGCATACCTGAGGGAACCGTCAAGAGCAGGATCAACCGGGGACGCCTGGAGCTGACCCGGCTGTTATCCAAACGTCGCGCTCAGATGGGGATGCAGATTTAGGGGGTGCGTATGACATGCCCGACTATTGAAGATCGCCTGAGCGAATATCTGGAGCGCAGCCTCGCCCGAGAAGAGATGGAGCAGGTCGCCCGGCACCTGCACGAATGCAGGTCCTGTGCGGCATTGTTGGATGAGATGCGCTCGGTGCTGGCGGTCTGCCAGTCATTCCCCGTTTACGAGCCGGACAACGCCCTGATCGATAAAATCCTGGTCCGGACCTCCGGCCGTCGCCGTACCCGCAGTCTCAGGGAATGGGCCTCGCAGTATTTCCTGCGGCCCATGCTCACGCCCAGGTTCGCCATGGGCGCCGTTTTGACGGCGCTCTTCCTCGTGCTGGTCGCGAACTTCATGCTGCCGCGGGTGTCGGCCGTCGCATCGGCCCTGGCTCCAAGCGAGATTTTCCGGACCATGGACCGCGGCGTCCAGCAGATCTATGGCGGGGGCCTGAAGCTTTACGACAAGAAGAACGAATGGCAGGAGCAGTTCACCTTCTACAAGAACAACCTGCTCAACCGGCTGGGCTTCATGATCGAAAGACTGGACGTTCCTGTAGAGGGCAAGAAAAAACCGGGGGAAACCCAGCAACAGCCGGAGAAAGCCCCCAGCAACGAAAGTAGCCTCCGGCTGTTGCCGGCATAAGGGGCGCGTGATCGCGACCTTCGGAAAGAGGAGAGGACGCTCATGAAATGCTCATATCATGCTACTGAAGAATCTATGGAGCTTTGCGGCACATGCAGCAAACCCCTCTGCCTGTCGTGTGCACACAAGATCAAGGGCAAGACCTTTTGCCAGGACTGCCTCGTCCGGGGAGCGGAGTGGGCCGCCGCCTCGAAGGATTATGGTGTCCGCCTGCCCGCGGATGCACCGAAGCGGGCGGCGCTCTGCGCCGCAATCCCCGGGATGGGCGCGGTCTACAACAGCGACTACCTGAAAGGCGTCACCTACTTTGCAGTCTTTGCCGCGCTGGTGATGATGGCGGACCGCGTCCACGACGTGTTCGGCTTCGGCGCCTTCGTCTTCATAATCTTCACCATGTTCGAAGCCTACCGCACCGCGGAGGCGCGGGCCCGTCAACAGCTGGCTACCGGCATGAAGCCCGAAACGCCCGCCCAGGACAAGAGCGTCATGAGCTGGGGGATATTCCTGATCGCGCTGGGATTCGTTTTCCTGCTGCAGAACATCATCCCCTTTTACTTCCTGAACCGGCTGTGGCCGGTGGTCTTTATTTTCCTGGGCGCTTACCTCGTTTATTACTACCTGCGGGTGAAGGATGAGAAGCCGCCGGGCTCTCCTCCGGCGGCCGGTGACCATAGAGACCTGTACTGAAGACACCAGGAGGAGTGCAATGACTGCCAGAAGACGCGGCGGCGTCCTGATAGCCGGATTGATTCTGATTGCCATCGGCGCGATTTTTCTGATGGAGAACTTATACTTCTCCTTTTCCGCCTGGCGCCTTCTGCTGCGCTGGTGGCCGCTGATCCTGATCGCGGTCGGCCTGCGCAAGATTTACGGATACCTGACCTGGCAGAAGGTTCCACCGGCCCCGGACATCCAGATCAAGGAGTAGCGGAAATGGCTTCGCAAAAATGCTGTCCTTCACTGCTGGCAGGGCTCTTGTGGACCGGCCTGGGAGTGCTCTTCCTCCTGCAAAATCACGGGATCGGGCCGGACATCTGGCGCCTCCTCGGCCGCTATTGGCCTATTCTCCTGATCCTGCTCGGGCTGGGCAAGGTGATCGATTATTACCGCCAGAAGGAGGGTGTTTCCATAAGGGTCGGTGAGATCTTCGGAATATTCTTCATCCTCATCATCGGGTCGGCTATCTCCAGAGTCACCGACAGCGCCGTCGGCGACCTTATCTGGAGGGCGCCCATCCGCATAGGCTCTTCGGAAGTCAGCCTCGGCAATTCCTATTCATACACGCAGGAAGCTTCCTACCCGGTTTCTCCCGATACGCCGCTGGCGATCGAAAACTCCTACGGCTCGGTTACGGTCGCGCCGGGGAGCGACGGGGAGGTCAGAGTCCGCCTGAAAAAGGTGGTCTACAGCGATGAAGAGGCGCGGGCCAAAGACATCGCCGGGCAAATCAGCATCGAAGGCCGCCCGCAGGGATCGGCGGAGGCGACCGCCTTCACCCTGAAAACGAACCGGGAGGACCTCGCCGCCAAAGAGTACCGGTTCAACACTGATATGGAGGTCTTCGTTCCGAAACGGGTCCGGCTGAGGATCAACAACTCTTACGGCGAGGTGAGCGTATCCAGCCTGGAAGGCCAGCTGGATGTATCCAGCTCCCAGAAGCCTGTCGAAATCCGCGATTTCAAGGGCGACGTCACCGCCTCCAACCGCTACGGAGAATCGCGCCTGTCGGATATCACGGGCAAGGTCACCGTGGAGGCGCGCGGGCGCGTGGAGGTCGAGTCCGTCAACGGAGAAGTGAATGTCCGCAATGAATATTCACCCATCTTGGTCAAGAACGTGGACGGGCCCGTCACCCTCCACAACACCGAAAGCAGCATCACCGTCGAATCGATTCTCAAACCGGTGACCATCGACGCCCGCGGCAGCCAGGTCACGGCGCGTAATCTGACGGACAGCCTCAAGGTCACCACAAGCCATGGCCGGATTCAAATCTACGAAGCCGGCGCCGGCGTCACCATCAACAGCCAGTATGCCACGGTAACGCTGGCGGGGGCCAAGGGCGATGTGGTCGTGGAGTCGAACTCCGACCGGCTCAATCTGGAGAACATCGGCGGCAAACTGAAAGTGAAGGGGAAGGGGAGCAGCGTCCGCGCCACGCAGATCACCGGGGCGGTCGATATCGAGTCGTCGCTCAAGGACGTGGTGGTTAATAATTTCGAGGACGGCTGCGTCGTGGCAAACGAATACGCCGACATTACCCTGTCGACGTTCACACTGTCGAAAAACGGCATCACCGCGCGTAACCGCAACGGAGACATCGACCTCTTCCTGCCGAGGCAGGCTACATTCCAGCTTGATGCTGCGGCGAAGCAAGGACAGATCGCTTCGGACTTCGAGGGATTCACCGTTGAAGCGGGCCCGGGCGATCTCCGCCGGATCAGAGGCAGTCTGAAATCGGGCGGCCCCGCAGT
>Ga0299915_10003725_pt1 | contig 11011 bp, 9 predicted proteins | sample RVTome_13_FD_200263 | JGI IMG/M metagenome (GOLD analysis project Ga0299915, IMG submission 200263) | Soil microbial communities from uranium-contaminated site in the Upper Colorado River Basin, Wyoming, United States - RVT92D227 (version 2) ... | reverse complement strand
TTTCACCGACCTTGTCAGGGAGGATATTTTTGAGCTCGGACGGCTCCATGAAGTTCGCAGCATGAGATTGCTCTTGGAGATGCTCCGGAGCCGGGTGGGGTCTCCCCTTTCCTACACCTCGCTCGCTGAGGACATCCAGGTCGCGCCGAACACTGTCAAGAGATACATCGCCATCCTTGAGACGCTATACGTTATCTTTCTTGTTCGCCCCTTCCACCGGCTCATTGCGCGTTCAATCCTGAAGGAGCCCAAGGCTTATTTCTACGATTCCGGGTTCGTAAAGGGAGACGCGGGCAGCCGGTTCGAAAACACGTGTGCCCAGGCACTCTTGAAGCACGTTCATTATCTTCATGATGTGAAAGGAAAAGACGTGGAATTGAGCTACCTGAGGACAAAAGAGGGTCGCGAGGTGGATTTCGCACTGACAGAGGGCGAAAGAGTCTCCGTTCTCGTCGAGGCAAAAACGTCAGAACTTGAACCATCGCCGTCTCTGGTGTATTTCAAAGAACGCATTGACGGCATAAACGCCGTCCAGCTTGTCTGGGAACTCAGGAAAGAAACCCACCGGCGAGGTGTTGATATCGTCCGGGCTGCCGAATGGCTCTCGCGGCTGGAGGCATGATCATGGCGCCCGACTTTTCCTTCCCGGACGAACAGCGGACCGGAACGCCCATCGACGAATATTTCGCCCTGCTCCCCTTTCTCACTCTGCATATGCAGAAGGTCATCCAGTTCGAAAAGGATGGGCCCGAGCTCAAGAAGGCCAGGAGTCGTTACGAGAAACGTTACCGCCCCGGCAAGGACGACGGCATCCTGGACAGCCATTACGTGAGCTGGCTGTATTTCGACCTCCGCTTCGGCAAGAGCCGCAGGACGATCGCCGAGCGCGTCCTCGACGATCCCATGACGGCGCGGCTCGTCGAACCCGGACCGACCTGCCTCAAGCATATGGCCGAAAGCTACGCCACGTTTTACGAGGTCATCGACCCCGGCCCCGACGTCGTCGTCCTTGATGAGCTGGGGACGGGCAGGCACTGGAACGTCCTCTTCTTTCGCGAATTGTTCGGCACCCCTCCAGGAAAGGGCGAAGTCTGGTACACGCGCCTCCTGGGCCCGCCCGAACGGGTGCTGAGCTACACAACGCCCTATGTCTACGCGCCAGAGACACGCGCTCAGTTCGAGCGCGGCGTGCGCGGGCTGACGAACGATTATCTCAAGAGCCAACTCTCTATCGGCGTGCCGGCGGACCGCCTGTTCGCCGAATCCCAAAAGGAGTCGGCCCTGTTCTGGGCGGAGTACATTCGCGTGAGCAACAGCCCCTCACGGACGATGCTGTCCTCCGTGCCGAGCGAATGGCCGGGCACCCGCCTGCCGCACCTCGTCAACACGGACCGCGATGACATCGTCCTTACGGAGATGCATTTCAGGGTCAAAGACGAAGCGGCGGCGCGCCGGAGGCTGGCCGCGCTCAAATCATTCGACTACGATGAAGGGGACGACACCTGGACCTGGCTAAAAGTCAAGAGCCGCGTCTCGCCCGACGAGCCGCGGACATCGCTCGGGACTTTCAGCTTCAAGGAAGGCCGACTCGTCGCCGAGGCGAATTCGCGGGAGCGGGCCGCCCGGCTCGAAGCCAAGCTCCTGGGTCACTTGCGCGGCCTTCTCGTCCTGGAGAAGGCGCTTTATCGCCGGGTGGATGACCTCCCGCCACGGTCTCCGGAGGAATTGGCGGCGCATCGGAAGGAGAACGAAGAGCTCAACGCCCGCCCCGAAGTCCAGGCGGCTCTGCGCAAGTACCTGGAAAAGCATTATTTCGAGAAATGGCCGCGGGAGAAGGTCCCGGCCCTGGGGAATCTGACCCCGCTCCAGGCCGCGAAGACCGAGAAGGGGCGTGAAAAGCTCACAGGGCTCCTCGACTACTACGACCGGATGCAGGAAGGGGAACCCGCCACCCGACCTCGCATAGACATCAACAGGCTGCGCCGCATGCTCGGACTCCCGCCCAAATAGCAGGGAACGCCCTTTTGCCCAAACCCAACCCTTAACCGGCTTGCCGCCGCATTGAGGACAAACCATTTGCCACACGCCATCCTGGGGGATGCTAAATCGAGGGTCCTCGGATGTCAAATTGAGCTCCAAATGATGGCGGGCGAGCCGGGAGCCCGCAGATAAGGCAAAAGAACCTGAAATCCGCCAGAGTTCTCCTCCCCAGGGCAAGAGAAGACTAAGAAAACTATTCAGCCGAGGCCTCTGCGGCCATGAGATATTCCTGGAAGGCCGGCCGAGGCGGCCCTCCGTCACCAGGAAATGGAGGTGGGGGTGGAGATTCATCCGGTTCCCAAATGTCTGAATGGCCGCAATCACTCCGGTCGAAGTAATGGAACAACACCCGATAAAGGACAGTCCGCTCGGGATGCCGGGGACGATACACCCCCGCCATGGCGGGAACAAGGCCTCAAGAAACGGGCCAAGGCTAGGGAAATGAGAACCTCACCCTGAAAAAGAGGGAAGGGGCCCAGATCGGAGGGCAGGATAAGGCCGGAAAGCGTCAACCCGGGTTGACGCCCGGGCGAGAGAATGGAAACGGCGGGAGATGATCCCGATCAGCGGTAGGGGTCTTTGGGTTCTTCGGAAAGAACGGCCGGCTGGATGGTCTCAAGAAGAAGGCGGTTTTTCTCGGAGCGGTCCTCGCCGACGCTTGTGCAGTAAATTGCCGGGTCGTCCATGACCGGACACTCGTTCTCGCAAATGCCGCAGACGATGCAGGGACGGCCGAGGGCATAGGGAATGCTGCTCAGAAATTCCTTGGGCCTCACTATCCCGGTCTTGCTGAGCCTGAGTCAGCAGCTTGAGGAGATCGTCCTGATTGTCTGGGTCATCGCGAGGCGTCGAAGACGCCGTGGCGATCTCACTTTAAGGTTGCTTCGTCACTTCGTTCCTCGCAATGACCTATTCAAAACCCATTGATCTTGCACTTTTTTGAGCGTGCGGGTCTCTGCCGAGCCGGACTTGACCGTCACCTTGATCTCGACCGGCTGCGGGGCGAGCATGACGCGAAGCGTGTACGCCCCTTCCTTTACCTTGACCGCCTCGCCGCCGACCGTTCCCCTCGCCACCTCAATTCCAGCGTTGTCGAGCACGACAAACTCGAGTTTGAGCGTCTGCTCCAGCGCCGAGAGAAGCTCGCCGGAATTCCGGGCGTCGATATACCGGCCCTGCGTCGATTTGGCGATGGACTCCAACTCCTGGCGGGCTTTTTATCAGTGTTCTGGGAGCGGAGGACCAGCTGGATGGCTCCCCCGTCGATCTGGACAAGGGTCTTGCCCGGCGCGTCAATGATCAGCTTGTACCAATCTTCATCGCGTTCCTTTTGAGATTGGCCTCTTACGCTCTCGCCAAGGCAGATTTCTTGGGCCTGATCGCGGCTGTCATTCGGCTCGACCTCGAATTGAGCTTGGGCGGGACAAATTATCATGACCAATGCACAAACACATAAAATGCTTTTGTACGCTGGCTTATTACTCGCCCATTCGCACATGCTAAACACCGTTGGCAACTGAGGCGAAATATTCTTCATCTTATGGACAGATGATGTCAGAGGTTTGCTCCGCCCCAAAAAGAATCAGAGAAACAGCAGCTGCGATTTGCCATGCAAAAACAATCCCGTAAAAGGCTACTTGCGCAAAAACCCCCTTGACCCAGCTGCATAATATGCACATACCTATATCTCCACCGCCTTTAATGCACTTGTCCAAATTAAGTAGAAAAACGGTTCCGAATACCCAGGGAGTCCATATTACGGCTTCCTTTATTTTTTCTACCAAAGCCTGTCCTTTTCCCGCTTGAGTAATGCCCAAGACCTCTCCAGTTTTTGGGTTGATCCGCCACCAGCTTGTGAAAGGAAGATCTTTTATTAAGATTGATTTTTCGGGAACCAGTACAAAATAACCATCTGAGAGGTCTTTCTCTATCGGTATGAATGAATCTTTTTCGATCATGATTCCTTTTGATGCCAATTCCTGGGAGTTCTTAATGAGCTGCCACTTGATATTGAGCGCTTGCGATTGGACAAATATCTCGGCGGTGCTTAACTTGGTGGCATATTTGGAACTGCTCAAAAGTGAGGATTCCGCATTTGAATCTATTACTCCTTGGTATGATTGGACGAAGAATGGATCTGCAGAAGAACCCGGAAGTATGGCCACCTTGTTGGTCACAATGTCAAATTCCTGAACCTCTGTCATTGCCTCCTTGGAATGTTGGCGGAGCCCTTTCGAATAACTCAAAATATTCGGCTCATCTAAATATACGTAACCCCTGAAGCGATTCAGGATTTGTCTATACAAAGCCAGGTTGTAGACAGGACTGGGCGGCGGGATCGTACCTTCGAGAACGGATTCATCGATTTGCCCTTGTGATGTTTCAGGACGGTGAAACAGGCTCAATAATGGCCCGCTGTTCTGCACTGCCGAACTGGCCAGAAAATGGACATAATGATATGGAGAGATGTGACAATTCTGAAACAAGATTTCAGTCTCCCCTAAAAGAGCCAGGCCTCGGTTCATTCGGGCTGATTCATTGATCTGGGGCCGCTGGACCCTGCCTTCTTTCCTGGATGCCGTCCCGATCATGTCAAAAATGGTGCGGCGGATTTTTCGGATAGATTGTTCCGGGGAGTGAATTTCGTATTCGATCCATTCGGCCGTCAGGAAGGAATCTTTCACAGGTTTTTTCTTTTCTTTCTCTTGGTCAGAGGCCTTGAAAATCCCCGTTATCAACCCTTCCTGGCCGGCACCGCCTTCTTCACTTCCCGGGCTCTCGTTGATTTCTCCGCTGTCCGTGAAACTGGATTGGCTGATCCGATCCGAACCCGCGACAAGAGCGGGTTGCCATTCTTTCTGATTCAGGACTTCGGTCAGCAAACGATCAAGGGGCTTTTTCTCGGCGAAAAGGTTCAGGTCCTTTGGCCATTTCAAGGGGATGTGATACAAAATGATCTGCTCCCCTGAGAGAGCCGACGGATGAAAGACGTGTTCAAGGACGGTCTGCTCGCTTGTTTTTCCATTCTGCCACCGTTCGATAATGATCGAAATCTGAATCAAGTGGTTCATGTCCTCAGGGAGATCTTCAGCGCTCAGGTTTTGCTCCTCTTCAGCAAGAGATTTCCCTGGCTTGGAATCTGCCAGAGCGGGATCCAGATCTGACCACTTGTTTTCATTTTCAATCTGAACCCACCAGTGATTTTGAATTGCTTTTCTTTTTCGTATTTCCTCATCGGGACTCGAGTCCTTGCGGAATTCATCAACTGCTTTAAAAATGTATTCTGTTTGGCTGTCAATCTGTTTGTTCAATTTTTTTGTTATTTCTTCTTGCTCATTAACAGTCTCTTTGAGAGCTCTAAGTATCTCGTCTCTATCCAGACCGAGCTCGTATTTCTCTATGTAGTTATCAACAATGTTATTTGTTTCTTGAGGGGCCGTCACTTTTTGTTTCAATGCCCCTTCTCTCGGGACGGGACGAATCCTGCGAAGCAGGTCTTCCGCTTGTTTTTCGGATAACGAACCGTTTGCGAGACGAACGTTATGTCCAGCCAAGCTCAATAACTCGTGAAGTAAAAGAGATCTGTCGAGACTGTTTCCAAGCCGGTCCATTAAAACACCCTTGTAACCACGAAGAGATCCACGATAAGGGACAAAGTATGTGTTGTCCCTTACCCACCTAAAGAGGGCTTCGGGATCATCACCGACCTCATCGACAATGGCTTGGGGATCAAACGTATCTCGGGGAATTTCTTCGACAGCTTCTTCGAGGGCCTGAAAATAGCGATCCAGTTTATCACCCATCATATTCAGTTCCTCTTCAGAGAGCCGCTTTTTTTGCCCTGACGCGTTCACCCCCGGGGGGCAGCCGGCGCATGGATCATCGTTCTTGTCTGATTGAGTGGTTTTGTCTGATTCAGCGGCTAATGGGCTACTTGCCGTTTCTACTGTTGGCAGTTCATTGGCTTCGCCTTTTTCAGTCCGCAAAGATTTTTGGGCGACCTCGGACTTTTCCTGACTCTTCAGCTTTGAGCAGGAGCTGAAGCACGACATATAAAAAAAGGCAAAAATGGTGAAGAAGACCAGGATTTTGTTGTTCTTGAGATGACGGTTGAGATCGGCCATGGCAACCTCCTAATGAAGCAGATTGCTTAGAAAAGAAGAAAATGCCCCTTCCATCCTAGCCCAACGATACTGCCGTTATTGAATAAATGTCAAGAGAGCAGGGAAGCGGTTAGAAGATGTTGGGCTCTCCTATTGAAAAGATAAGAAGTTTCTTTTTTGCTACGCTGCCTGAGCGAGGCTCTTCATCTCGGTTTTCCCATCCAAGCATCATGGAAGGTTTAGAATATGACTCGAAGAGATGTCAAGGAGAGTTGAGGATTGCTCATGGCGGGTCAAAAAGCTGCCGAGAAGCCAAAAAGCGCCCGAAATCACCCGAGCCTCTCCTCCCCGGTAAAGAAGCGGTCAGGAAAGATACTCAGCCGAGGTCTCGGCGGCCTTCAAGAGTTCCTGATAGGCGATATGAGGTGGTGGTGGTCTATAGGCGACAAAGGTCAGCTTTAGGTGGTCGATGATGCGGTCCAGGAAGTCGTCCGGGCGATGAACTCCAGGTAGTCCATGAAATAACAGGTCAAGGACCGGAGAGCGCAACGGCAGAGCTCGCCCAGAAGCCGGCGGTCGTATTTAAAGAAGATGCGTAGCATCTCGTCCCACTGTTCAAGCCGCTTGGCGTGGCAAGAGGGACAGAACCCCCGGGTGCGGCTATCTTAACGCAATGCCCGAGGGGTGTCAAAACGGTCGGACCGACGATCTCCCTTTAGAGCCGCGGCCAGTATACAGAAGACCGATGAATGGACATGTCTCGCGTGGTCGTCCTGGCCATCCATTGTTGTATATTATTATTGTCATTATGATAATATATATTGACATTATGTATATTATACTATACATTATAACGAGAATTAGGGAAGAAAACTAGAATCTAAGGACAACCATGAGAACCACTCTCCGCAGATGCAGATTCGAGCGCGGCGAACTCAGCCAACAGCAACTGGCCAACATGGTCTCGGTCTCTCGTCAGACTATAGTGTCGATCGAGCGGGGCGACTATGCTCCTTCGGTCAAGCTGGCACTGTTGCTGGCAGAAAAGCTTGGGACAAAAGTCGAAGAACTTTTTTGTCTGGAGGACAAAGACCGTGCTTAAAAAAGATCCAATCTTCTGGTGGGCCACCGGCATTTTCGTCCTGGCCCTCGTGCTCATGGCTGTCACTCAGGATCAATTCTGGCTGGTTCTGATTATCGGTTCTTATTTGCTCCGGCCGACCTTGGCTTCACTCGGACTTGCCAGACGCTATGTTGACGAACGGCAGATGAGTATCCAGTATCGCTCGGGCAACATCGCCTTTGCGGTAATGATCATCACGTGCATTATCCTGGCGATCAAACTCAACGCTGATGGAAATCCCGAATGGGAGATGTTCATCGTTGCAATAGTTGTGGGGTTAGCGACCAAGGCGTTATTCAATGTGATTATGGTTACAAACTCCCGCAAAACCGCCGCCAACGTCATCATAACAGCCGGTCTCCTATTAACATTGTTTGTTTCTATAGGTTCAGTGGATAGTGGGCTTTCATTGGGAACTTTTCTAAGAGTGGCTTCGATGCTGGCCATTGTGGGAGTAGGGTTGCTGTCAAAGAAGTTCCCAAGAATAGCCGGGGGGATGACGTTCGTAATAACGGCAGTACTTGTATTCGTCATCCTCAAGAAAGGGCTCACGATCGCCCAGGCCGGGACGGCTCTCGTTGTTGGCGTGCCATTGGCGACTGCCGCAGCCTTCCTCTTCATGCGCGACAAGAGCGAACCCGAGAATGAACCAAAGAGAGTGATATGAGAGGCTAACAGCCGCTGAAAACGCCGCGATGGTCCACGCTAGCGGGTCCCGGGGGAACTGAACCCAGGAAATCAACGAACGAAAGGGGGAAATCGTGACCGCCCAATGGAGAACAAGAAATCCGTTCATCGCCGCCCTTCTGTCCTTGCTCGTTCCCGGGCTCGGACAGATCTATAACGGGAAAGGCGCCCTGGGACTCGTATTTCTTCTCATTTCTATCGCGCTGCCTTTCCTTTGGGGTGTGTCCGGCTGGCCGCGCCATTTTACCGGGCTTGTGGCGTTCGCCCTAGCGGCCATCGTCTTCCGGCTGTTCATAGTCGTCCACGCTTTCATTCAAGCGCGCCGGATCAGGGAGACCGAGCTTAAGACATACCAAACGACCGGCGCCTATGCGTTCTTTATCATCATTTCTCTCAGTTTGACGATTTTCGTCCCGGCAAGGATTTGGATGAGTTCTCTGGGCGTCTCTCCTTACAAGATTTCAACGGCCTCCATGATGCCGACTCTTCAAAAGGACGATCTCCTGATGGCTGACCCGAAAGCTTATAACGCCCAGGCGCCTAAGCGGGGGGATTTGGTCGTTTTTGAGTATCCGAAAGACCCCACGAAGCAATTTCTCATGCGTGTCATCGTCATCGAGGGCGAAATGGTCGAAATTAAAAACAAACGACTTTTTATCGATGGCGAACCTCTCCCGGAATCCTACAAGGTCCACATCGACAGCCACGTCAACACCAAGAACGATTCCTGCGGCTACGAAGATGTCATCCGCGACAACTACGGACCCGTCTCCGTCCCGCCGGGCCACTGTTTCGTCATGGGCGACAACCGCGATAACAGCCTGGACAGCCGCTTCTGGGGTTTCCTGCCCCTCGCCAACGCCAAAGGCCAAGCGCTCTATATTTACTGGGCGAAGGATAATAAAAGGATCGGCCTGACATTGAAATAAACAACGGTCTATTTCTTATCGGCCTTATGCCCGAAGGGAGGAACGATGATCGGAACACTGCCGCAACTTTTCCTGACGACGGTCGCGTCCTACCCGAAGGACGATTACATGATGTACAAGAAAGACGGGAGCTACCGGTCGCTTTCGACCGCGGAATTCGCCAAGCGGGTGCGGCAGTTCTCGCTCGGCCTCGCGGCCTTGGGGCATCGGCCCGGGGACTTGGCGGCGATCATCTACACCTCGGGGACGACCGGGGTCCCCAAGGGAGCGATGCTGACCCACGCCAACTTCGTCAGCAACACCATCAGCGCCTCGACCGTCATCAAGATCTCGGACAAGGAAGTCGGGTTCTCCTTCCTTCCCCTGTCGCACACCCTGGAGAGGATCGGCATGCTCGCCTACCTCTACAACGGGTGCTCCATCGCTTTCGCCGAAAGCATGAACACCCTGCTCGAGAACCTTCTCGAAATCCGGCCCCACCTGATGGTCAGCGCGCCCCGGATCTTCGAAAAGATCTACGCCGGCATCATAAACAAGGTCCTGTCCAGCCCCCCGCTGAAGAAAAAGATCTTTTTCTGGGCCCTGAAGGTCGGAAAAAAGCACGGGGCGAAAAAGATCAGCGGGCGGCGCATCTCTCCCTTCTTGCGGGCGAAACGGAACCTGGCCCACAAGCTGGTCTTCGAAAAGATCATCGGCTTGACCGGAGGGAGGATCCGCCTTTTCCTTTCGGGCGGAGCCCCGCTCTCCAAGGACATCGCCGAGTTCTTCTATGCCATCGGCCTCCTGATCCTCGAAGGGTACGGCCTGACCGAGACTTCGCCGGTCATTTCCCTCAATGCCATCGGGCATATGAAGTTCGGGTCGGTGGGAAAACCCATTCCGGGCGTCGAAGTCCGGATCGCCGAGGACGGCGAAATCCTCACCCGCGGGCCCCACGTGATGAAGGGATACTACAAGATGCCCGCCGAGACCGCCGAAGTTTTCGACGGCGACTGGTTCCGGACCGGGGACATCGGCCGCTTCGATGAGGAGGGTTTCCTTGTGATCACCGACCGGAAAAAGGACATCATCGTTACTTCGGGGGGAAAGAACATCGCCCCGCAACAGCTCGAGAACCTCCTCAAGACCAGCCCCTACATCGCCAACGCCGTTGTCACGGGGGACCGGAGAAGATTCGTCTCAGCCATCATCGTCCCCAATTTCGAGAAGATCGAGGAGTATGCGGCTTCCCGCGGCATCCCAACGGCGGACCGGCCCGGGCTCGTCCGGAACCCGGACATCGTTCGCTTCCTTATGGGCGAGGTCGACAGGGCCACTGTCAATCTGGCGTCCTACGAGAAGATCAAAAAGATCGTCCTTCTCGAAAAGGACTTCGAAATCGACGCGGGCGAACTGACCCCGACCCTCAAGGTCAAACGCAACATCATCGAAAACAAGTACCGGGACCTGATCGACGCCCTCTACGTCGAGACCGCAGGGCGGGATGCCAACTAGCTTCATTCCTGGGGAAGCCGAGAATCCCCGCATGGGCTTTATTCGGATCCGGTGTCCGGACTCCCATACATCGCGGAAAACGAAAATTCTTCTCCTTTGATCGACTCAAAAAGGAGGTGAGTGATGAAATGGATGCGTTTGTCGGCCAGGCTGATCGTGGTTCTGTGGGCGGGCTTCTGGATTTTATTCGCCGTGGGTTCGGCGATAGGCGACGGGGGTCAAACCGACATCCCCGCCAGCGAAAGTCTCAAGGGAATCCTGGCCGTCACCGTGATCGTCCTCTTCGGGGTGGGAGCCATTTATCTCGCCTGGCGCCGGCCGCGCGTCGCCGGGATTTCAGAGATCTTGATAGGGATAGCGGCGATGGGCACTTTTCTCAGTATTTCCGGCCCCGAAAGCGTTATGCTTATTATCGGACTGCCGCCGATCCTTTCGGGGGTCATTTTTCTCCTAAGCCAGCCGCGCCGTCAAGCCGGGTAGATCAGCGGAACCGGTATGCGGCCGATATCATCCGAGCCGCATTTGCCGGGCTTATCCCGGCACGTAGGCTGGGGAAGTTAATCCGGATCTAAAACCGTTCGGGCGGCGCTGTCAATTGCAGCGAAAAACGCGCCCGAAGAATAAGAAACTCCTTT
>Ga0299915_10003724_pt1 | contig 11011 bp, 8 predicted proteins | sample RVTome_13_FD_200263 | JGI IMG/M metagenome (GOLD analysis project Ga0299915, IMG submission 200263) | Soil microbial communities from uranium-contaminated site in the Upper Colorado River Basin, Wyoming, United States - RVT92D227 (version 2) ... | reverse complement strand
CCAGATCGTGGATGATGTACTCGACTTCGTGGGGGAAGCGAGCGAGGTGGGCAAGCCGGTGGCGAGTGACCTGCGCCAGGGCCTGATCACGCTGCCGACGCTGTACTACCTGGAAGCCCATCCCCAGGAGGAGCCTGCCCTGCGCACACTCCTGCTGGGAGAGCTGGAGGAGGCCGAGGTCGAGCGGCTGATCGAAAGGATCCGCAGCTTCGGGGCGGTCGAGCAGGCATTGCGGGAGGCCGAGGCCTACGTTCGTCGCGGCGCCGATCTGCTGGATGACCTGCCCGCAGATGGGCGCGACTACCGTGAGGCGCTGGAGAGTCTGGCCCGCTACATCATTCAGCGGACGACATAGCCATGCAGAACACCTTCGTCTCCCCGCACCCACTGGTTGCCCACAAGCTGGCCCGCCTGCGGGATGAACGCACCGATCCCAAGAAATTCCGAGAGCTCATTCGCGAGATCGCCGGGCTGATGGCCTACGAGGCCACCCGCGACCTGGCCACCACGCCGGTCCGGGTTCGCACGCCGCTGGAAGAGACGGACGGCCAGAATCTGTCGGAGAAGATCGGGCTGGTGCCCATCCTGCGGGCCGGATTGGGAATGGTGGAGGGGGTGTGGGAGCTGATGCCCACTGCGGAGGTTTGGCACATCGGGCTCTATCGCGATGAGCACACCTTTCGCCCGGTGGAGTACTACAACAAGCTGCCGGTCGAGCCGACGGTGTCCGTCTGTCTAATTTTGGATCCCATGCTGGCCACCGGCGGCTCTGCCGTCGCCACCGTGGACATCCTCAAGCGATGGGGCGTCAGCCGAATCAAGTTCGTCGGGCTGATCGGCGCTCCGGAAGGCATCGCCGCCCTGCACGAACGGCATCCGGACGTTCCGATCCACCTGGCCGCAGTCGATCACCACCTGAACGAGCGGGCCTTCATTGTGCCCGGGCTGGGCGATGCGGGCGACCGACAATTCGGCACCGGCTGACGCTGCCAGGCTCAATCCACCTGTGTGTGCCAAAACGAACGGCCGGGGTCACCCGGCCGTCATGCACTCTCCGGTGGATCACGCGCTCAAGGTGCAACCATGGAGGCCTTGAGTCCGTTAAGATGCTTCGTCAGCCACTCGGGCAGCCGGGGCCGGGCCAGGATCCGATCCGCCTGGGTAATGGCCTCGGGCGTCTTACCCTCCGTTTGCAGCAGATCGACCATCACGGCCCCGGCGAGCAAATCCTCGGGACGCTCTGCCAATATCTTCTCCAGCAGCTGTCGGGCTCGATCGCGTTCACCCATGTATAGCCGCGCCCTGGCCTCCAGTGCGTCGAGGCCCGGATAGGGAGGGGACAATTCCGCGGCCGACTGCACCCAGGGTAGCATCTCGCCGGTGGGTGCCCCGAGAAAGAGGGCCTGGGTCAGCAACTCGGCCAGCCGCGGATCCTGGTTTCCCCGCGGCTGTTGCAGCCGGGCCGCGGCCAGCAAGGCGTCGGCCGCACGGGTGTAGGTGCCCTGTTGCAGGAAGAGCTCTCCGGCCTTCGTGAATTCGAGATAGGCCTGGGGGAGCTGGCCGGCGGCTTCCAACGTCTTGGCGAGCTCAAGCCTGGCCTGTGGATCCTCCGGGCGGCCATCCACCGCGGCCTGGGCGGCCTGCACCGCATCCGGCTCGGGTGGTGACTCTGACGGGGCGACCGAGGCCGGGGCGACCGAGGCCGGTCCCGGCGTAGCCGCACCAGATGGGGTTGTGGGAACGGTCCGAAGCTCCTGCGAGGCCGCGACCGCGAAAGTGAGCAGACAGAGCGAGCTCAACCCCAGGCCTCCCAGCACCCAGGGCCAGCGCCGCCGGGCCGGGGCGCGGGTAGCCGCGGCGCCGGGCTGCGGTCTGGGGGCCGGGGCACGGCCGCTGGGCGGCAACGCGGGGGCCACGGCTGGCCTGGCGGCGTCGGCCTGCACGGCGCCACCGGCCGCAAACCTCGAGTTCGCCACCTCGTCTCTCGACGCACCGCCGGCCGCCACGGTGGCGCCCTGAGCGGGAGGCCGAACGGTCTTCCCGGTGAAAGCAGCCTCGAATGCTTTCACCAGATCATCCACCGTCGCAAACCGATCGCGGCGGTCTTTGGCCAGCGCCTTGAGCAGCACGTTTTCCAGCAACTCGGACATCTCGGGGTGGGTCTCGCGCGGCATGGGCAGCGGGGTGTAGATGTGGTCATGGATGATAGAGAATGGCGTGTCGGCGTTGAAGGGCACCCGGCCGACGGTCAGCTGATACAGCACGATCCCCAGTGAGTAGATGTCGGTGCCCTGGTCGAGATCTCGCTCCCCGCGGGCCTGTTCCGGCGAGATGTAGTGCGGCGTCCCTAGCAGCTGATCCCCAGAGAGGGAAGACTGACCCGCTTCGGCGATACGGGCCAGGCCGAAATCGGCCAGGTAGACTTGGCCTTCGGCGGTCAGCAGGATGTTGGAGGGCTTGATGTCGCGGTGCAGCACGCCGCGCTGGTGGGCGTAGCTGAGCGCCGCGCCCACCGATTTCACCGCGTGCAGGATTTCGGTCTGGGTCAGGCTGCGGCTGTCTAGCACCGCTTTCAATGTCTGACCCTCCACGAATTTCATCACCAGGTATGGCTGTCCACCCTGCTGGGCGAAGTCGTAGATGGGGACGATGTTGGGGTGGTCCAGGCTCGCAACTACCCGAGCCTCACGTTCGAAGCGCGCCAGGAACTGGGGGTCTTGCATGAAGGCCGGGTGCATGGCCTTGATCGCCACGTGGCGGTCCAGGGCCGGATGATAGGCCTTGAACACGGTCGCCATGCCGCCCTGCCCCAGCTGCTCGACGATTCGGTAGGGTCCGACGTTTTCACCGGATCGAAATGGCACGCTTACCGCTCCTGTGTCAATCTGGCCGATTATAGAACAGGGCCGAATCGCAGACAATCGGACTGTAGGCCTGACCCAAAACAAAGGGGCCGCCGAAACTGGCGGCCCCGAGAATTCGGTGGGGGCGCTCAGGAAGGCTGGCGCTGCAGGGCGGCCACCCCCGGCAATTCTCGGCCCTCCATGAACTCCAGCGACGCTCCGCCACCGGTGGAGAGATGGGTGATGCGATCCTCTAACCCGGCCTGGTGGATAGCCGCAACCGAGTCCCCCCCGCCCACGATGCTGACGGCTCCCGAGCCGGCGACCGCACGGGCGACGGCCTCGGTGCCGGCGGCGAAGGCAGGGAACTCGAACACGCCCATGGGGCCGTTCCAGAACACCATGCCCGCACCGTGCAGGGCCCGACTGAAACGCTCCACGGTTTGCGGGCCGATATCCATCACCCTCCATCCGGCCGGCACCCCCTGCACGGGAACAACTCGATGATGGGCATCCGCCTCGAACGCGTCAGCCACCACCGCGTCGGTCGGCAGCAGCAGGCGCTCGGCGGCCAGCTCCAGCAGCTCCCTGGCCTGGTCGACGGCTTCCGCCTCGACCAGCGAATCGGCCAGGTCCAGCCCCTGGGCGGCCAGGAACGTATTGGCCATGCCTCCACCGATGAGCAGACGATCGATTTGGGGTAACAGATTGCGGATCACGCCGATCTTGTCGCTGATCTTGGCACCGCCCAGGATCGCCAGGTAAGGGTGGGCAGGCTCCAGCAGAGCTTTGCCAAGGAAGGTCAGCTCCTTCTCCAGGAGGAATCCGGCCGCGCTGGGCAGGTAGTGAGTCACTCCTTCGGTCGAGGCGTGCGCCCGGTGCGCCGAGCCAAAGGCATCCATGACGAAGAACTCGGCCAGGGACGCCAGCTGCCTGGCGAAGGCCGCGTCGTTGGCTTCCTCCCCCGGATTGAACCGGGTGTTCTCCAGCACCAGCACTTCGCCGGGCTTCAGCGCCCGGGCGGCTCGCTCAGCCTCCGGCCCCACCGTGGCGGGCACGAAGGCCACCGGGCCTCCCAGCAGTTTGCCCAGGTGATCCGCCACCGGGCGCAGCGAGAACTCCGGAACGGCCTTGTTCTTCGGCCGCCCCAGGTGCGAGCACAGGATGGCGCTGGCGCCGGCCTGGAGCACATGGCGGATGGTGGGGAGGGAGGCACGAATGCGGGTATCGTCGCCAACCGCTCCGCGCTTCAGCGGCACGTTGAAATCGACCCGGATCAGCACTCGCTTTCCAGCCAGGTCGGCGTCCCGGACCGTGGGGATCTTCGGCATGGCTCCGTCGTCCTAGAGTGACTTGCCCATGAAGGCCGCCAGATCCACAGTGCGCACCGAATACCCCCACTCGTTGTCGTACCAGGCGACCACCTTGGCCATGTTACCGTCCATGACCATGGTGAATTGGGCGTCCACGATGCAGGAGCGAGGATCCATCTTGTAGTCACTGCTCACCAGGGGCTCGTCGCTGATGCCCAGGATGCCTTCCATCGGTCCAATCGAGGCCTCCCGGAAAGCCCGATGCAGTTCCTCGGTCGTCGCCGGGCGCTCTAGCAGCGCCACGAAGTCCACGACCGAGACGGTGGAGGTCGGTACCCGCAGGGCGTAGCCGTCGAACTTGCCCTTCAGCTCCGGGATGACCAGGGCCACAGCCCGGGCTGCACCGGTGGAGGTGGGGATGATGTTTAGGCCGGCAGCTCGTGCCCGGCGCAGATCCTTGTGGGGCAGATCCAGGATGCGTTGGTCGTTGGTGTAGGCGTGGATGGTGGTCATCAGCCCCTTGACGATCCCGAAGCTGTCCTGCACCACCTTGGCGGCTGGAGCCAGGCAGTTGGTCGTGCAGCTGGCATTGGAGACCACGTGGTGGGACTTCGAGTCATACATCCCCTCGTTCACCCCCAGCACGATGGTCAGGTCCGGATCCTTGGAGGGCGCGCTGATGATCACCTTCTTGGCGCCGGCGGCCAGGTGCTTGCCGGCCTTCTCCCGGCTGGTGAAAGCTCCGGTGGACTCGATCACGATATCAACCCCCAGGTCCTTCCAGGGCAGCTTGGCCGGGTCGGGCTCGGAGAGGGCCTTGATGAAGTCGCCCTGAATGACCAGCCCGTCTTGCTTGACCTCCATGCTGCCGCCGAACTTGCCGTAGTTCGAGTCGTACTTGAAGAGATGGGCCATGGTGGGCAGATCGCCGAGATCGTTGAAGGCCACCACGTCGAACTCCTTGGCGTGGTCCTCCTTCATGATCTTGAGCACCTGCCTCCCGATTCGTCCCAGTCCGTTGATGCCGATGCGCGGGGTCATACGGTTCTCCTGTTCCGGGGCGTGCGGTCAGCCTGCGCCGCGCTTCCCTTATGAGATCGTTGGGTTCGGAGGAAAGACCTGCCGAGACCGTGAGGGCTGCCTAGTTCAGGCTGCTGGCGCTCTCGACCCTCTCCACCTTGGGAAGGTCCAGCGGGCCGGTGCGCTCCTCCAACAGGGCGATGAGGCTCTCGGCCAACTGGATCGAATCGTGCCTCCAGGGTCGTTCGTCGTCGACCAGATCCGCCAGATAGACCGGCAACCCGATGCTTCCGTTCTCGGGGGGAGACACCGATTTGGCTCCTCCCGGGATTTCGGTGTGCAGGCAGTCGTTAGCGACCACCAGATCCACCAGTCCCGGACCGGCATGCTCCTCCAGGGCCCGGCTGTGCGCGGCGCAGTCGTAGCCGTCCGTCTCTCCCGCCTGGGTAGCGACGTTGCACACGTAGATTCGGAACGCCCGGCTGGCACGCACCGCGTTGGCAATGTCTGGTACCAGCAGGTTGGGGATGATGCTGGTGTACAGGCTCCCCGGCCCGATGACGATCAGGTCGGCATTCAACAGCGCGTGCACCGCCTCCGGGTAGGCCGGCGGATCGCTCGGCTCCAGGTACAGCCGGCGAACCTGGCCCCGGACTTTGGGGATGCGGCTCTCGCCCTCCACTCGGATCGCCTGGACATCCAGCTCGGGTTTCTTATCGGCCACCAGCAGGACGTTGGAGAGCGTGGAGGGCAGCACCCGACCCTGGATCCCCAGTACCCGGCCCGCCTCCTGGATCCCGCGGTCGAAGGAACCGGTTACCCCGCTAATGGCGGCGATGAAGAGGTTGCCGAAGGAGTGTCCATCCAGCTCTTCCCCATCCACGAAACGGTACTGGAACAGCTGGGTGAGCAGGTGCTCGTCCTCCGACAGCGCCGCCAGGCAGCTGCGTAGATCGCCGGGTGGCGGCAGCCCGAGCGAACGCCGCAGCCGGCCGGAGGAGCCCCCGTCATCCGCCATGGTGACGATGGCGGTCAGGTTTCCGCTGTGATGCTTCAGCCCCCGCAGCAAGGTGGACAGACCCGTCCCGCCGCCGATGGCCACGATCTTGGGGCCCTTACCCAAGCGGCGGTGCCGCGCCACCTCCTCCACCATCGGCTTCCCGTGGCGCATGAAGGGACTGAGCAGGCTGCGATTGAGCCGGAAGATGGAGAGCAGCGAGGCGGCCAGGCCGATCGCGCTCAGGGCTGCCACTGCCAGCCCGGGCGGAAATCCGCCCAAGCCAAGCGCGGCCAGCAGCGAGGCGGTGTCCTGCAGGGAGTAGAGACCCTCCAACAGCAGGGCGAAACTCAGACCCAGCAGAGCGATCCCCAGCACCAGCAGACCCAGCCAGCGCTTGACCCCCAGGCCTGGCTGCAGCCAACGGCCGAGGAGTTGCCAGCGGTTCTGTGGAGATGTCCCGCCGGCCGAGTCAGTTCTCTCCTGGCTCATTGGGCTGACTATACCAGAGAGCCCTGGGAGCGTCAACGCGCACCCCTTGCGGCGAGCCGAGTCGGGCTCCCGGAGGATGCGTGTATAATCGACAGTACGATACCTGGAAGGAAGGAGAGCGCCACATGGCCAGCGTAACCTACGAGCACGTGTTCAAGCGATTCGGCGATGTCGTAGCCGTCAACGACCTGAATATCCAAATCGAGGACAAGGAATTCCTGGTCCTGGTGGGGCCCTCCGGCTGCGGCAAGACCACCGCCCTGCGCCTGCTGGCGGGACTGGAGGAGATCTCCGACGGCCGAATTCTGATCGGGGATCGGTTGGTGAACGACGTTGCCCCGAAGGATCGCGACATCGCCATGGTGTTCCAGTCTTACGCCCTCTATCCGCACATGAGCGTGTTCGACAACATGGCCTTTGGCCTGAAGTTGCGCAAGACCCCCAAAGAGGAGATCAAGCGCAGAGTGCAGGAGGCCGCCGAGATCCTGGGCATCGAACAGCTGCTGGAGCGCAAACCGCGCCAGCTCTCCGGCGGACAGCGCCAGCGGGTCGCCGTCGGGCGGGCCATCGTACGCGAGCCCAAGGTCTTCCTGTTTGACGAGCCGCTCTCCAACCTGGACGCCAAACTGCGGGTCGAGACCCGCGCCAATATCAGCAAGCTGCACAACCGGCTGCAGACCACTTTCATCTACGTGACCCACGACCAGGTAGAGGCCATGACCATGGCCTCCCGCATCGCGGTGATCAACAACGGGATCGTACAGCAATTGGACACGCCCCAGAAGCTGTATGACTCGCCCGCCAACGTATTCGTGGCCGGCTTCATGGGCTCGCCGGCGATGAACTTCTTCAAGGCCAAGCTGCAGCGCTCCAACGGCAAGCTGATCGTGGATTCGGGCGCCTTCCAGACCACCGTGCCCGCCTCGCGAGCGTCCCGCTGCGAGCCCTATATCGGCAAGGAGGTCATCTTCGGCATTCGGCCGGAGGACATCCACGATCCCAGCCTGACCCCATCCGAGATCCAGCCCTCGTTGGTCGAGACCAGCGTGGATGTGACCGAGCTGATGGGGAACGAGATTTTCGTCTACCTGGTTGCCGGAGGCATGAACTTCGTGGCCCGGGTGGATCCCCGGACCAGCATGCGCACCGGTCAGAAGGTTCAGGTGGCATTCAACATGGACAACATGCATCTGTTCGAACCCAGCGGGGATCAGAAAGCGATCGTCTAGCTCCGCGGGCCTGCCTGTCAAAAGCCCCTTGCCCGGTTCGGCTCGGGGCTTTTCTATGCCGAGAGGTCATCCGGTGATCCAGCAACTGGACCTAATGCGCCAACTGCATCGCTCTGCCGGCGGAAGGATCGTCTTGCTCGTCATGGACGGATTGGGCGGAATGCCTATGCAGGCCGGTGGTCCCACCGAGCTGGAGGCCGCCCACAGCCCGAACATGGACCGATTGGCCATGGAAGGCTGCCTGGGCCAAATCGTTTCGGTGGCCCCGGGTGTGTCCCCCGGCTCCGGGCCGGCCCATCTGGCGCTCTTTGGGTTCGATCCCTTGGTCTTTCAGATCGGGCGGGGGGTCCTGGAAGCGACCGGCGTGGGACTGCAGATCGGCCCGGGCGATGTGGCGGCCCGCGGCAACTTCTGCACCCTGGATAGACAGGGGCGCATCCGCGACCGCCGAGCCGGCCGGATTCCCTCCGAACAGGCCGCGCCGTTGGTGGATCGGCTGGCGGACATTCAGGTCGCCGGGGTCGAGTTCACCGTGCGGCACGTGCGCGAGTATCGCTTCGCGCTGAGGTGCCGCGGCGCCGACTTAAACGCGGCCATCGACGACACCGATCCGCAGACCACCGGGGCTTCCCCCTTGCCCGCTCGTCCGCTTGCCCCGGAAGCGGAACGGACCGCGGCCCACTTCAACGAGTGGATCCGCCAGGCCCAGGGACTGCTTGCCGATGAACCCCAGGCCAACGGACTCACCCTAAGGGGGTTTTCCACCGACCCGGATCTACCCAAATACGATGACATCTATGGGGTGCGAGCCGTGTGTCTGGCGCAGTACCCCATGTACAAAGGGGTCTCACAGCTGGTGGGGATGCAGATCCACGAGTTCGAAGGCGGGGATCCGGCGGTTCAGTTCGCTGCCTTGCAGCCGATCTGGGAGCAGTTCGACTTCTTCTTCCTGCACGTGAAGCCCACCGACAGCCGGGGCGAGGACGGGGACTTCGCCGGCAAGGCCAAGGTCATCGAGACGGTGGATGCTGCGCTTCCCGGCCTGCTGCAGCTGGCGCCGGATGTGCTGGCGATCACCGGTGACCACTCCACCCCGGCCGCATTGCGCACCCACTCATGGCACCCGGTTCCGCTCTTGATCTGGGCTCCCGGCCGCGTCCGGGCGGACGCCGAAACCACCTTCGGCGAGCGGGCCTGTGCCCGAGGCGGCCTGGGCGCCCTGCGGGGGGTCGATCTGATGCCGCTGTTGATGGCGCATGCGGATCGGCTGGAGAAGTACGGGGCCTAGCTGCGCGCCAGCCGCCGGGCTCCGATCCTAGGCGCGCAAGATTCGCCGGGCCAGTGCCCACAGCACGCCAGCCATCGCCCCGGTCCCCAGCGCCACCGCCCCGAAGGCCACCTGCCAGAATCGCTCGGGGAACAGCCGGATCAAGGTGTCGCTGAACAGGAAGGTCCAGGTATTGGGGTCGAAGAAGACCTGGTGGAATCCGACGAACAGCACCGAGAAAGCCAGCACCAACCCCAGCAAGATCGCCAGCATCAACCAGAGGGTGATCTTGCTGCCCCCCTCCAGGGAGGCCGCCAGGGCCGACCCTCCGGCGTAGCGCCAGACCAGCAGCCCAAAGCCCAGCGCTAGCAGCGCCCCTCCCCGCCACACCCACAAGGCGCCCCGCACGACCGCCTTCACGTCCAGCATGTGGCTGAGCTCGCGGGCATTGTAGACCGGGCTCCCATCCACAAAGGTCAGGTCACCCAGGAATTCGATGCCGGCGTCGTTCAACAGGTAGTCCAACGCGATCGGCGCTTGCTGCAGCCGATCGGCCTGGGTGAAGCCGTAGCGGTCCTCAGGGAATCCGGGCAGGCCGTACTCCAGCCGGATGAACCCCCGGGTGAGCAGCAGCCGCACGCTGGTCAGCACCAACACCACCGGGATCAGAACCTGCAGCAGCCAGCGGGCGGCGGTGAGCCAGGTCGAGGGTGTCTGGGCTCCGTCCATAGGTCCTCCCACCTAACGCAGGCCGGGCATGCCGGCGAAGATGAACTGGATCAGGATCGAGTTCACCAGCTGTTCGGCCGGCGCCCGATCGTCGGTGAACACAACCTCCGAGGCCGGCGTGGGCTGGAGGTTGGCGATCGTGCGGTCCAGCACCTGGACCAGCTCGGAGGGGGCCTGCTCCGCCTGGAGCGCCAGCAGGTTGGCCACCAGGTTCTCCGGCCGGGTCGGACGAGCGGTGGCGTAGACCAGCGAGTTGAAGGTGTCGGGCACATCCACCAGATGCACCGAGGGGAACACCGCCGACAGCGTGCCCACGACCGCTTCGATGAGCCTGCGATCTTCGGGCGTCCGTCCCACGTTCACCGCCAGCACCCCCTCCGGCTGCAGGTGGTCTTTGACCTCCAGGAAGAACTCCCGGGTCATCAGCTGCCAGGGGATGTAGGGCACCCGGTAGGCGTCCACCGCGATGACGTCATAGCGGCGATCGCTCTGGCTCAGACCCCACCTTCCGTCGGCCACCACCGCATTGAGGTTGGGCTCGCTCATGCCGAAGAACTGCCGGCCCACTCGCACGATCTCCGGGTCGATCTCCCAGCCGTCGATGGGAATTGGTCCGAAGACCTGGGTGTACTGCTTGGCGATGGTGCCGGCCGCCAGCCCGATGAGCCCCAGGCTTCGCACACTCTGCATGCCTGCCGGTGGGGCGTTGAAGAAGGGCGCGGCCAGGAAGTACTCCCACGTTCCGTAGCCATAAACCGGGCCATGCTGAGCCACCGAATAGATCGAGTGCTCGGCTAGCCCTTCGTTGAGGTAGAGCAGCCGGATGCCCTCCACCTCTTGGACCTGGATATAGTTGTAGGCCGACTCGGTCTCGAAGATGGCGTTGGGCGAGTCCTTGATCGGCCCGGCCAGCGACAGCCAGGAGAAGACTACAGTGAGGACCGGCATCCATGAGAGGCGCAGTACGCTGCGCGGGCCGGAGGTCAGGTAGAGTCCGATCAGGGCCACCAGCTGCAGCCCCAGGCTGAAGGCCAGGAAGGTCCGGGCCGTGCCCAGCACCGGGATCAGCCAGAGCACTGGCACAAAAGTTCCCACAATGGAGCCCAGGGTCGAGATAGCAT
>Ga0299915_10003723_pt1 | contig 11013 bp, 15 predicted proteins | sample RVTome_13_FD_200263 | JGI IMG/M metagenome (GOLD analysis project Ga0299915, IMG submission 200263) | Soil microbial communities from uranium-contaminated site in the Upper Colorado River Basin, Wyoming, United States - RVT92D227 (version 2) ... | reverse complement strand
CCTCCCCCCTGCCCGAATCCATGCCAGGCACCTATGGCGAGCTACATAATTTTTCTTTCTCGTCATAGGAAGCATGGCCCTACTGCGACAAGGCGGAGCAGTAGGGGGGCAGGGGGGAGGCGCGGCCTCTTTTCCATCCGTTGTCCGTTTTAATTCAATTTTCGCAGGGTTGATTTAAATGACGTGGAGAGTCTTTCTTTTTTTTGCCGGAACAGGCAAAAGGCCCCACCTCTCGGTCTTCTCTGATCTTGTCCTGGTTTGACGACCTAAACCCATTTTCCCGGGTTTAGGTCGTGAAACCACAGGGGGGGCTTTGCCCCGCCATCTTCTGCGTGAATCTGTCGAGGCTCTCGGACCGTTCTACCAGGGCCAGAACGAGACAGTTTCGCGCAGGGGGTGTACCGACCTATCCCTGGCGGTCGATACCCCCCTGAAACGGGGTATTCTAGGGCATGCCTGGGGCGTTTAGTGGGGTTTCCAGACTTTTACTGGCGGGCATTGGATATCAAAATCTCCCCAACACATCCGTGCTACCTGTTCGAGATAGCTTTTCTGTGGCCACGCTCCGAGTCGACCCGTCTCGGTTTTTATCAGCTGACAAAACATAGAAACCTGGTCGACGGGCGTGTTTAGTGGCGGGATAATACTCATTTTCGCAGCCTCAATAAGCACGTCCATGTCTGACCAGTTGTGATACTCCACTCCGCTGTCCGGCCACGCGAGCATGTTGATACAGTTGACATCAAGATCGTATAGCGCACAGCGCCAAGCGTATGCGTGCCAGCTGTCCTTCATCTGTAGGAACTTTTCTTCGAGGTCTACGCCGGGATCTCGTTCAAACAGCATGCCCAGCTCTGATACCTTTGGCATATAGGGTCCATCGATACCCAGATAGCCGACCTTCTCGTCCGGGTCGTAGCCCATTTCCTTGAGGACCTCCCGCGTTATCGGGTTTGTTGGTGGTCGTTCTATCAGGGTCATGTCTTTGATTTCGCCATAGACCTTGTCCCATTCCGGGTGGAATGATTTTTTAACTCCCTGTTCGGCGGCGTAGGAAAATGATAAAACGATCATCATGTAGAGATAGGGGTTTGTAAAGTAGAGCGTGGGTAGGAGTTCACAGGAGCTTCCCATGGCCTTATATGCTGCGTACTCGGCCGTGCCGGGGCGCTGCCATGGGTAGGATACCTTCACCTTGTCCGTTTCCCCGGTGAGGAATTTTTCGGCTGCCCAAAATTCTTCGCTCAGGCAGCCCATGATTGCTCCTAGCCTCAGCCCGTATCCGGTTGCATTTTCTGACGCCTGTAGTGCTTCGAGGATGGTGCCCCAGGTTGGCTTCCAGTTTTTGAGGCGCTCCGTGTTTTTGAGCCTCATCAGTGCCCCCTTGGGCCCGAGGGCCTTGGCGCCGTGGAGGGTGCGTTTTACCATCAGTGGGTTGCTGCCGAGATTGAAAATGGAAGTCGCAAAGTTGAGCAGGTCTTGTGCGATCATGGCCCAGCCGAGAATAGGGACGGCCCTTTCTCCCACCCTGGCAGCTATCCCCGGCGCGTAGCGGGCCATGATCTTACTGATTACCCACCCTGCCCCGAGTGCCGTAGAGACATAATCTTCTATATTGTCTGTCTGTGTTGCTATGCGCTGGAGCTTTTGGAAGCGGGCGGGTATTGGTGACTCCTTGATGTGTTGGTACATCGCCCGCTTTGCTTCTTTTTCATTTACTCCGAAATGGCTTGATAGCTTGCCCACCCGGAAGACATCGAAAAGTGCCGGTGCGGAGATTTCCACTGCGTTCTCTTTAACCTGTACTTTGAGGCCGTACTGCTCCTCGGCGTCCTCGCGTAGCGCCTCTGCTTCCAGCTCGAGTAGGTATCCCGTCATGCGCTCAAGTTCTGCTTTGCTCTTTGCCTTGGTTTTAACCCAGCGGACGCCCTTTGTTTCGTCGTTGGTAAAATAGCCGTAGATGCCCTCTGTCTGCGACATCTTCATAATTTGTGCCCTAAAGGCGTCCATTGATTCATCAAATCCTGTTGCGCCCGGCGGGTCTCGCCATAGTCTTATGTAGGAGAGTATTTGCTCCCTTAATTGCTCCGATTCAACCTTCTCTGTCATTAACATCCATTTTGCCCGCGTGGTGTCCGCGTAGGCTAAGAAGCCCTTTAGTTTTCCCAGGATGGTGTTGAGATGAACCGCGCCCCTGGCCAGGGGTCTATAGAACCCCACATGCGATCGCATTTGATACCAGAAGCCTTCTGATCCGAAGGGGGCCAGGCCGATCAACCCCCATGTGTAGGATTGTGCCATCTCCCGTAGAAAGGCCTGTGTTTGAGGGTCTGGGTGGACATAGGGCTGTGCCATCCAGCCCTTGACCACTGCTAGGACAAAGGGCTCCTCGTCCATAAAAGGCGGCGGGGTTCCGCCCAGGTGGGCGTTAGCAATAAAATGTAGCTTGTTGAATATGAAGTAGGCGTCCAGCCCGTCGCCCATCCATGACGGGATGGTCGCCGCCCAGGTTTCCAGCTGCGCCTTGGTGTAGACGTTGGCGAAGCGCCCTGTTTTAGGGTCTTTGCGGTACACGGTTTATTCTAGCGTGGTGGCTTGCTGGATTGCTCGCTGCAGATCGAGGGGGGAGAGCTCCACGACGGTGATGCCTAAATTCTGTGCCATCCATAAGATATCGGGATCTGCATAGTCGCACACGATTACGGGAGTCGCTGGTTTAAGCAGTGGCTTCGTGTATTCGTAAAGGTCATGGTAGGTGATGATCTGCCCCAGAGCCCTGACGCCCGCCCTTGACGTGACTTCAATAATATGAACCTCGTTTTCGAGCTCCGCGATTACGTCTATTCTTTTGCTGATGTTATACATCCACATTTCGATTAAGGCAGGAGCGCCGGGGATGTCCCCTGGATCAACGGAAGTCATGGCCACGTTGTAGTATAAATTTTTATAAGGCAACTGGCCAGGTCGGTCAAGGTATCGAAACCATAGTGGTGTGTCTGCCGCAAGCATCTGCGGCGGCCGTCCGCGCCATGTCGTTGGTAACGGGTCGCCTATCTTAAACCATCCGGGCATTTTTTCTATGTGTCCTATTTATTTTATATGAGATCTCGTAGTCGCTTCTAGTCTTTATGCGGCCTAGCGGGTACCCAGATTTGGCCGGCAAAAAATCGATCTCCGGGATCCTCTCCATGGAGCGACCAGCGATCACCGTGCGGTTGTTGCACATCCTGTCCTATTTCTAAGGTAGCTGCTTAAATCCCCACAAGCAGACCCAAAAATATTTATGCTCGTTCCAAGATTGGTTATCGACGTATGCGTCTAATACCATCTCTGCGGCCGTGGTGCCCGTTGGCAGGTCTGTTGTTGCTGTATATACCAGGACGCCGTCGACGTAAAATTCAATCTTGGTTGCAGGGAATAGTATTGCCTTGAGGTGTTTTACCGTTGACCAGGCCCCAGTCCCGAGGGTTTGAATTTCTTGCGAATTGTATACGCTCGATCCTCGCCAGGCGGCGTATAATTTACCCGCTTGAATCCTAAAGCCCACATGAAGGCTGCCCGCCCAATCGCCCATCACGGCCCAATAAAGGCCATTTTTCGAGGTCTCTGCGCGTAGGTCTGCGAGTATTGAAAACTCTCTTTGGTGGTCCCAGTCCATCAGCCCCGCGACAGGCTGCATCCCCCTTCTGAGCCGGGATGTGCCACCCAGCGTGTTATTCGTTCTCAGCCATATGCCTTCTGTGTCCTGGCTGACAGACCCGGTTCCGGTGACGGTTTGGAAGTAAGATGCTGGGTACTCCGGTACCTGGCTGATCGCTATAAATCCACCACCACCACCTTGGTTGTCTAAGGTGGTAAGCGCAATATCGGCGACCCTGGCCCGCGAGACCGGAAATCCTAAGAAGGTGTTCGGCATGTTATTTTAACCAGCCCCGTATCGCAAGCATGACGACGTCCCAATCGGCCTCGTCTAGTTGGTAATATACCTGTCGGAGAGCGTCCGTTTCGACGAAGGTATCCATGACTGCGTCGAATAGGGCGCTTGTTGTTTGTAGAAATATACAGTTTAAATTTGAGGCGGGGATAGGTGGCATTATGACGAGGTTTGCTCCCGGTGTAGTTGATGCGATCAGGGCCTTAAACCAGATATGGCTTGCCCCTGCTGGCACGATTGCCGAGCAGTCAAGCAGGTGTGGGTCCCCGTCGGCGGTTAGGTCTGTAAGCATCCAATCCGGGGCAGCGATCAATCCCCTGTTTACAATGATCGTCCCCCTGGGGGCGAATCGTCCAAAGATGCTCCCCATTTTTTTATTCTATCCTTCCAGCCTGTACCAGCCAAAAATAGTAGAGCGCGTTAGCCCCGCCGCCGGTATGTTCGTCGGCGTGACGCGCACCTTGAGCGTGTTAAAATCCAGTGAGTAGAACGAGTCTTCAAAGAGCGGGATCTTCGCGCCCAGGGGTTGGACGTTATCTCTTACCAGCTGGTAGTCGGCCTTGCCGGTGTAGGTAAAGAGATCCACGCGGGTCATTTGTTGGGAGAAGGTAATGTCGGCGCAGGGATAAATCTTGTAAAGCTCCGTATTGACCATGATGTCGGCGTCAAGGGTGAGGTCCGCAGCCGCCACCACGGTTACGATTGCCTGGGTGCCATCGGTGGTGTTAAAGACGACGTCGCCCGCCTTGATGCCCTCTGCAACAAAATTCTCGCTTGAATCGACGAGGTGGTTCGCAAGGGTGGCGTCGGCAGCCCTCTCCGCGCCGGAGATTATGAGCTCCTGGTCATGGCGCTCATAAGCGTCGAAGGCCCCGCCCCGCTGTACGACTGACAGCGAGCCATCCGGGGTGCAACGTATCATGATGGGGCCGAGTGGTCCCTGGCCCACAATGCGGGACAGGGTACGCATGATTAGATTTTGGATGTATAGGTCGGTGACGTATGCGGGATCTAGCTGGAGCCCTATCTCAACCAGATCCTTCCCCTTCATCTTCTGAAAAAGCAGGTTCGGGGTCACGCCCTTCTGGTCCGGCGGCTTGGTCATTTTTTTCCTCCTGGCTTTCGTTCATCCACTCTTTGTTCTTTGGTCCATAGAGCGGGTCCGGCATTTTTGCCATGTCGGGCAGTGTATCTTTTTTCTTATATTCCTTCACTGGCTTTCTCCTCGAGGTGCGTCCGGATCTCTCCGGACGCACCCCTTTATCGAATGGCCACATTATGGTTTCTAAGGTTAAGTCCCTACGAGCTCGTACTCGTAAATGCCTCGCAAGATAGTGGGGGTGGCGGCGCACTTGATCCCGACCTTAAAAGACTGCCCTGCCGGGATATCGATGTCCACGGGGATCACCAGGTGCGATCCAAAGGGGCTCTTAAGCGCGGTGTCGGTGTGCAGCTGTGTCGGCACCATTTTTTCCGGGATCTCAAAGACCTTGGCCCGCTCATGGTGCCCCTCGACCGTGTTGTCGTCCGTGGCTGCCTGGGCGTTGCTCTGTAGCCAAACGGCCTTAAGGCTCTTCTTCTCGGCCTCGGTGCTTGCGAGGCCGCCGTCTTCGGTGATTACGTTGGCCACGCCCTGGATTCTGAATAGTTGGAAGAGTCGCATCTTATATCCTCCTTGCCTTGGCGATAACGGCCATCATAACGTCGAGGGCCGTCACGTTGCCCGCTGCCGATAGATCGACAAGCAGCTCATCGCCGGACTTGAAGGTTAAGGGTGCGGGGAAAAGCTTGATGTCCGTGTTGGTCTGCCTGATCGGCCCCCAGGTAAAATAGCTCATGCCCTGGGTGCAGTAGATGCCCCGCCGGTCTTCGTTCCATAACACGCGCCTGTCTTTGGTGAGCCGTAGAAAGCGCATGGTGTTCGCGGTGTTGTCCACGTCCCCGCCCCAGTCCTTGAGCAAAAGCCCCATGAGGTCGATTTCGTATCCGGCGGGCACGACATCGCCGAACGGGAAGGCGGGATACTCGGCAGGGTTCCTGCTCTGGTTTATGCTGCCGTAGGTGCCCGCGTTGATCTGCGCGGCGTTGGTCCCGTAGTTGAGGTAGGTGAATGACTTTGATTTGCTGCCGCTGTCGTCCTCCGGCTTATAGTCGGCTGCGTCCCATATCTCGTAAACAATCGCGCCGACGATCGTCGCCCCGGCCACGGCTGGTCGGATTTCAAAGGTCTCGCCCTCGGCTATGGGGTAGCCGTTAAACACGCCCTTTTCCTGTAACCGCTGGAAGACGTTTGGCAGCGCGTCTGCCTCGCTGCATTGTTCAAGATGGTTGGCGTTGATGTCGCCGATATACCAAAAGCCGACGCTCAGGCGGTCGATCAGGCACTCACAAAAGCCGTGAGATGCGAGCGCCCCGACGCGCAGCTCTTTGATCTTGAGCGATTCGCCGACCTTTGCCTGTACGGTGAGGTTGGCGGTTGCTGCGGTGAAGTTTTCCTTCACCATGAAAGGTTCTCTTAAACCCATCGATTTTTACCTCCTATTCCGCGTGGTTGGCCGCGCTACTTGGATAGCTCAAGCCTTTTGGCGTTGAGGGCCTTGGAGATGATTGAGACGCGGTTAAGGTTCGCCACGTCGCCGCGCGGTCCGCGGGGTGGTAGCTCGGTTGCCTTAATCACGCTATGGAAGGGAGAGAAGCCCTTCTCGTAGTCCGCCCCACCCGTCATGACGCCTTCGGCGAATCTTGACGGTCCCTTTTCTGCCGCCTTTTGTTGCTGGCGGCTGGTCCCGCAGCTCTTGACGCCAGCGCCGTAAGCCCCGCGAGCCGATGCCGCGGCCACTGCCGTCTTATAAGCGGGCTCTGCTTTTGCGGCCTCGGTTGCCCAGTCTTTCTTGGGGTTGAGTACGCCGTCTTTGTACTGCCCCGATCTCTGCGGCGTTACCTCCGTCCACTTTGCTGCTACCTTCGATAACTCTCTTATGCCTGCCATGGTCTTTTTCTCCTTGTCGTTTATTATTTAGGGGGGGTGAGCTCTCAGCCCCTTACCGGTATTGATACCGGCTGGGCTGACCACCCCCTGCTTTAAGGGTCCTTGCCTCCCCTTTCTGCCTATCCTGGGCCTGCCTGTATGGGCCGCCCCGGCGCCGGTGCGCCCTGCTCCGCAGGCCTTTTCTTTGTGACGACGACAAGCAAATTGTCGCCGACAATCTTTTGTTCGGTTACTTCCCAGCCCAGCGGTCTTAATATCGCGCTGAGGCGTTGGAATTCAAGATCCGTCTCGAGAGACATTTTCCTTCTTCCTCCTTTTACTCCCTGGCAGATACTCGTCGCACAAAGTCTCAAGCCTCGTTAGTCTCGACTCGTGGCGTATCACCAGGAAGAGGATCGCCAGCCCTACTCCCAGGTTTGGGATTTGCAGCCATTCTAGCATTTTCCCTTTTTGCCTCCGCGAGCGCAGTCATGCACCCGGTGCATATAATTAGAGATCTTACTTTTTCAAAGGTGAAGCGGTCGTCACAGAGTTGGCATAGCGTTGTCGGTGGTGGTGTCGATATGCCGACGGGTACGTCTGTTTGGCTTAGTCCATCTGCGCCCGGCGTGCCCTGTGCGTGTACCCACAGGTCGCACCAAAGCTTGATTGTTGCGACGCTGCTGCCCTGGCTTATTGCCTCAGTGGTGTAGCTCTTTCTGACGTTGTCGTCCGTGATGCGGGCAAGCTCGAGGGCCGCGCTTATTCCGAGCTGTTTGTGGTGTACTAGGATAGTGATGTCGGGTGGCATGTCGAGTAGCGCTAGGCGGTCCCTGACCCACTGGGTGCTTTTCCCGATGTGGGCGGCGAGCAGCTTATACCCCCAGCTATTTAATTCTTGTAGCTCCTTTATTTGCGCCGCCTCCTCGATAGGGGTCATGTCTCGGCGCTGTACGTTTTCGGTGAGTAAGATCGTGCGGGCTAAGTTGCCGATGTTTTCAATGATGATACAAGGGACTGGGTCTTTTTCTGCCATCTTGCAGGCGAGGTATCGGCGGTGTCCTGCCGCCACCTCAAAGCGCTCGCCCTTTGCGAAAACAGTCAGGGGGTTAATGAGGAAGGATGACTTAATGGAGTCCGCAAGCTCTCGTACTTCTTCGTCCAGCGGTTCCAGCCGTCCCGGGTCGGAAGGGGGGTCAATAAGCGCGAACGGTATAAATCTAAACTCCTGCTCCATCTTGGCGCTGATTTTGCTCCATTGTCTTTTTCTTGTCAAGCTCTTTTTCCCTTGACATCATTCCTTGCGGCAAATAAGATACCCCCGATGGGTGGGGTATGATTTATACCGGCTGGGATCTTAACTCCTTTTTGTGTGGCTGTATTATTGGCCTGATCGCCGGTGTAGTCATCGCCCTATTTTCCAATGCCCTATTTGAGTGGCTTTTTGATAGACCGAAAGGGGGTGATGAAAAATGAAGGGTTACGTGACGTGGGTGGCAGTTGCCGGTTACTTGTTGTTGGCCGCTGTGGATTTTATTGGCGGCAACGTCGAGGCTGGCCTGGCCAAGGTTGGTTTAGCGGTCGCCTTCTTTGGCATCGGTAGGAAGATCGAGAAGGGAGTGTAAAATAATGTGGCGAAAAAGAGCGGTATTGGTTCTGATCTTGATTATTACCGTTGGTGCTTTGATCGGCTGTTCGAATCTCGCACAGAAGTGGGGCACCCTGACCTCGGATCAAAAGGCGAGGGTTGTCCTCGCAGATCTTCAATCTCAACTGACGAATCTTTTCGACACCGGCGAGAAGTATGTTCTGGCCCATCCCGAGAAGCGCACCCTTTGGATTGAAAAGGTTGTGCCCGCTTTCAAGGTGGCGAATGATGCGCTGAAAGTTAGCATCAATCTTGCGAAGCAGGGCAACATCACGCCCAGCAAGGTCTATGCCGAGATCCAACCATTGATTGATAGCGTTCAAAATCTCCTGGTCGCCCTGGGTGCCATAGACAAAGCGAGCGCCGCGCCCAGCCGGTTGCCGCCTATTTCCGCAGCCATGGACCCGATGGTCATAATGTCGCTGGTGATCCTTGGTCTTCGGGTGCTCTATCAAATGTACGTTACGATTGGGCGGGTCGTTGGCTTCGAGAACATCCCTACCTGGGAGGAGATCACGGCCCCGAACGCGCTTTTGGATGATCGTATAAAAGCATGGATGGACGATGGTACCATTTCCGTCGGAGTCAAAGAGTCCCCGGACGAACCAGCCGCAGGCGGGTAATTTTTCTGTGCGATAGTAAAAAGAAAGGGGAGCTTTCGGCTCCCCTTTTTCTTTACCCACAGGCTGGGCAGATGGTTATCCGTGAGTCCTTGTATGCGAGGGCTATATCCCCCTTGTCTATAACCATCATTAACGTACCGCGGGTACAGAGCAGGATCTTATCTCCAAGATCCTTCGCCTCGTCACAGGCTATAGTATGCCCGTTGGTCAAGTCATACCAGAGCTTATCACTTAACCGATACCACCTTTTCTCTTTCTTCATCTTTTCTTCCTCCCTTCAAAACAAAACTCCCTCCCCCCTCTCGGGGAGGTCTTCACAGAAGACAGAGACCTCCACGAGAGGGGGAGAAGCTTTGCGCTCCGGGATCCCCGCCGTGGCTTAGGTGATGGCCGGCTGCCCTGCTGCCATGACGCAAGGCCGTGACAGCTCAGCTGGCGCGGAAAAGCCTTGCGCCGTCACTTAGCGGAGGCGGGGATCTGGCTTGTAATTCCCGTCCATCCTTCCGCCTTCTTCTCGGCGTCTTCGGCCAGGGCGTTATAAAAGTCTGCGTGTACCCGGTGCCACTCGGCCGTTTTGGTTCCTTCCGGAGTGGCCTCTTCGTGTGCTCGGGCTATTGCCCTGCATCTGAGCGCGGTTTCTGTATATGAGAGCGCGAGGCCCGCGAAGTTGGCGGGTGATGGAGTGGGTTGCTTCATGGTAATTTTGAGGAGCCGGAGCTTGCTATAAATCCCGTTACTGATGGTTTAAATACTTGACCGGTTAGCTCGTTATGGATTGTTACGTCGATTCCTTTGAGCCTTGAGAACTGGTAAGCAGCTCGTCGCGCCCACCCAAAATAAACGTACCTTTTTGGGGTGGGGATCTTTTTCCCGTCGACCTTGACTTTTAAAACATAGTTCGCCTCTTTGTCTTCCATGGGTGTCCTCCTTTTTGGGTTGCACTACGGTTAAATCTTAGGTTAATACTCCGACGGCTGCTTTTATATATTCTCCCCGCCTCCTGTCGGGGTCTGTGATTTTTTTTATGGTCGCGATTTGATCTTTGAGCTGGAATTGTTTTACCCACTCCGGCCGCGCCTTTAATATCGATACCACAAAGGCGCAAATACCCTTGAGATATGAGAAGGCGCGCGCCGTGAGAAAATAGAGCGAGGTCGCCAGGCGCAGCGTCCCGTCCGCGAGTCTTTTTATTCTTCGCTTCCGGGTGAGGAATCCGGTATCTTCCAGGGCTCTGAGGTGGTAGTTGAGGGTCCGCCGTGAGGGAGTCAGACCATAGAACTGTTTGATAAGGCTGAGTATTTTTAACTGGCTTGGGAAGCTATAGGCCTTTCTATACTTCTCTTGGAGGGCGAACAGGGTTAATAATATTTTTTCATCTAGGGTATTGACAACGGCGTGTTGGTGTGTTATTTGCATAGACATTGTAGCCTCCCCGTTTGAGTAGTGTCTTTCTCATGGGTGCAGGTTACCTCCTTTTCCCCGCATCTGTCAATTACAAGATGCGGGGTTTTTTATGTCCTTACCCACAACCCCTTGTGGTTCCTCGAGCATCTTTCTCTTGGCACGGTTCTTGCGTATTCTTCCCCATAACCGTGGCCAGCGTAGCTGGCCTGTGATAGTGCTGTTGTGCCGGCCAATCAGCTAAGGATCTTCCCCATGGGTGGCCGGCCGTCCCTCAATCTTTAAGAATAGAATTTATTACTTCCAGATAGTGTGCAATGAATTGCACTACGGTGAAGGGAGGTCTCGCGCCGCCGCGTGGGTGGGTGGGGCAAAGGCGCTCTGAACCAACCCTGCGAAATCTAAAACGGACAATCCCAAGGATGGAAAAGAGGCCGCG
>Ga0299915_10003722_pt1 | contig 11015 bp, 11 predicted proteins | sample RVTome_13_FD_200263 | JGI IMG/M metagenome (GOLD analysis project Ga0299915, IMG submission 200263) | Soil microbial communities from uranium-contaminated site in the Upper Colorado River Basin, Wyoming, United States - RVT92D227 (version 2) ... | reverse complement strand
AGAGCGGCACCCACGTGACGGCGTCAGGGCGCTCGTCAACTACGGCGACCATCGCCTCGCCGAGCGCGGCTGCCACGGCCCTCCAGCCCGCGAACTTCAGCCGGTGGACCGCGGACCGCATGGGACCGGCGAACAGGAACGGTGCCCGCGCCCTCGAGATCTCGGGGGGCGGGCACTCTCGGCACCTTGCCACGCGACGCTCGGACGGGAAGCCGCAGCGCTCACACCTGGGTGCCGAGAGCGGCACCAGCTTCAGTCGGCAGCCACCGCAGAAGGGCCAGGAACCGTTCCCACAGCCGGCGCAGCGCCTGGGAAAGACGACGTCCAACACGGGGCCGAGCACCGGGCGAACCTACCGCGCGGCACCGACACGGGCGCCGCGCGTCAGGGAAGCCGAACGTCGAGCGTACCCTCCGCGTCGCGTCCGTGACCCCTGAGCTCGATGTGCAGCACCTCGTGGACGCGGAAGAGCGGATAGGCGAAGATCCTGCCCCGCCCGGACGCCTCGTCGATCTCGACGTCGAGCACCTCGATGCGCGCGCCGTCGGCAAACAGCCTTGCGGACACCGCTGACGGAGGACTCACGGCGAAGCCGATCTTGATCGAGTCGCCCGTGCACTCAACCTGCTCGACCCGAACGCGCCCCCGTTCGCCGAGCCTCACCTCACGCCCGACGCGGATCGTCCCCCTGCGCACGGTCGACCGCGGCCACGCGACCGAGAACCGCTTCCCTCCCGGGTACGTCGCGAACGTGCCGTCGACCTCGAGGTCGCACTCGAACCCATACCACCCCGGCCCGAGGTCCGAGACCTGCAGCTCGAACGGGACGAACAGGTCCTGCTTGGGCGCCACGTCGAGCGTAAGCGACGCCATCGGGAGGGGACGTGAGCCTCCGCCCATCGCGACGACCCTCACCTCTCGAAGGACCACCTGGTGCGGGTCCCGGTCTTCCCCGCGGATGACGAAGGCACCCTTCACGGTGGCGGGGAACCGCTCGAACCGCGCACGCACCGACACGGTCGGGTCGCGTTCCTCGATCACGATGTCATCACCGCTCCTCGTGAACGAATCGACCGTCCCACGTGGACAGGTTGCCCTCGCTGCCCTTCACCAGCTCCAGCGAGAACAGCGTCTTGCCGACCACCAGCAAGGCGCCTAGGTCCCCTGCTCCCACGACCGCAGGTACTCCTCCTGTTCCGGCGTCAAGGCGTCGATCTCGATCCCCATCGCGCGGAGCTTCAAGCGCGCGACCTCCGTGTCGATGTCGGCGGGCACCGGGTACACCCCCGGCGAGAGCGAGCCTCCGCTGCTGACGATCCACTCCACGGCAAGGGCTTGGTTCGCGAAGGACATGTCCATGACCGCAGCCGGATGCCCCTCGGCCGCGGCGAGGTTCACGAGGCGCCCCTCGCCGAGGAGGTACAGCCTCCTGCCGTCGGCGAGCAGGTACTCGTCGATGTACTCGCGGATGCGTCGCTTCCGGCCTCGGGACAGCTCCTCGAGCGCGCCCTTGTCGATCTCTACGTCGAAGTGCCCGGAGTTCGCCAGCACCGCGCCGTCCTTCATGAGCTCGAGGTGCTCTCGCCGGATGACGTCGCGGTCGCCCGTGACGGTGACGAACACGTCGCCTATGGACGCGGCGTCCCGGAGCGGCATCACGCCGTAGCCCTCCATCGCCGCCTCGAGGGCCGGAAGGGGGTCGACCTCGGTCACCACGACCTTCGCGCCCATGCCCTGGGCCCTTGATGCCACACCGCGACCGCACATGCCGTAGCCGCACACAACGATGGTCCGTCCCGCCAGGAGCAGGTTCGTCGCGCGCATGATCGCATCGATCGTCGATTGCCCTGTTCCGAACCGGTTGTCGAACAGGTGCTTGGTGTTCGCGTCGTTCACCGACACGATCGGATATCGAAGGGCGCCGTCGGCGGCCATCGCGCGAAGCCGGATCACACCCGTCGTCGTTTCCTCGGTGCCCCCGACCACGTCGCCGATCTGGTCCTGCCGCTCCTTGTGCAGGAGACTCACGAGGTCCGCGCCGTCGTCCATCGTGATCTGCGGGTGGTGGTCGAGGACGGCGTTGATGTGCTGGTAGTAGGTGTCGTTGTCTTCGCCCTTGATGGCGTACACGTCGATCCCGCCCTGTTCGCAGAGGGCGGCGGCGACGTCGTCCTGGGTCGAGAGCGGGTTCGAGGCGCAGAGCGCCACGTCGGCGCCCCCCGCCTTCAGCGTCTCGACGAGGTTCGCGGTCTCGGTCGTCACGTGCAGGCACGCACCGACACGAACCCCCTCGAGCGGCCGCTTGCTCTCGAAGCGCCCGCGGATCAGCTCGAGCACACCCATCTCCTCCGCCGCCCACTCGATCCGCTCGCGTCCCTTTCCGGCCAGACCGAGATCCTTCACGTCGCAGTCCATCGCGCTCCCTTCGCAAGGACATCGGCGATCACCTGTCCCACCACCTCCGCGGTGGCGTGAGAGGCTCGCACGACGTCCTCGTGGCTCACTTCTACCCCAACCTGGTTCGTGACGAAGAACAGCCCCAGCATCCGCATCCCGAGGGCCCGCGCGGGAAGTGCCTCGGGGACTATCGACATCCCAACCACCGCGGCACCGAGGCGCCTGAGCACTTCGATCTCCGCCGGTGTCTCGTACGTCGGTCCAGACATCGCGGCGTACACACCGCGCGAGACGGAAACCCCTCGGGCCTCCGCCGCAGCCACCGCGAGCTCAGCGAGCTCCGGATCGTACGCGTGCACCATGTCCACGAAGGGGGGCCTTCCATCTGGATGGCGCCACCCCCGGAGCGGGTTCGCGCCCATGAGGTTGATGTGGTCGGTGCCGACAACGAGATGGCCGCTCGTCAGGCCCTCGCCGATCCCGCCGGTCGCCGCCGTGAGGATGACCGTCCCCGCACCGAGCAGTCGCGCGAGGCGAACGGGGAGCGCGCACACCGACATCGGGTTCCCCTCGTAGTAGTGGATCCGCCCCTGGAAGACGGCAACGGGCACACCTGCCATATGTCCGAGCGTCAGCCGGCCCGCGTGGCCCGGCACTGTGGGCTGAGGGAAGCCGGGGAGCTCACCAAACGAGAACGAGACCTCTTCCTCGAGCGCGCTCACGGCGGCGCCCAGACCCGAACCGAGAACGATCGCCACCTTGGGAACGAGTCCCGTGCGCGCGCGGACGGCGTCGGCGGCCTGTTCGGCTAGCGGGTCACCAGGTCCGGGTAGCGCCGTCACCGCTCAGGCCCTGCCAGCGACTGCTTCAGGCGCGCGATCGCGTCGATCGGCGTCGGATCCTCGCCGCGTGCGAGCCCGAGGTAGGCGGTCGCAAAGTCCCCGGTCACGACGAGAGACAGCAGCTTCGCGAGCGCCGACTCGCCGCCGGCCCATACCTCCTGCGTGACGACCCCGGAGGCGGTCGCGATCTCGACAGAGGGCGCGAACCGCGCTGCCACCTCGGGCGGCTCGGCATCGTGCCGCAGGACCACCAGGAAGAACCGCCTACCTCGACCGCTCGACCATCCCACGACCTCGTTGTGGTCGAGCTCGGGCAGCGTCGAGGCAAAGGCCGGCACCTTCGCATTCTCGTTGAACTGGGTCTTCCATCTTGCCGCGGCAACGGCCCCGAATCCCTCGGCTCCCCAGACGAGCGGCACTCGAGATCCGATCGCTGCCGCAACTCGCTTCGCCGGATTTACGGACGTCGGCGCTGAGGGCACGAGCGTCGGAACGAGCCCCTCCAGTTCTGCCACCGCTTCGTCGAGATCCTCCGTAACGGGCGGGACGAGGCCCGCCACCTCGAGCGCGCCGATCGAGCTCATCAACAGGTACCCGAGCGCCGCGCGAGGCATGTGACCGAGCGGCACGACCACGCAAGGTAGAGCTAGTTCGGCGGCGCGAGCCGCGAGCGTTCCGCCGGAGGTCACGATGACGACACGGCACCTGCGGCGAAGAGCCTCCTCGAAGCAGCCGATGGTCTCGGCCGTGTCACCCGAGTACGACGAGGCGAGGACGAGCGTGTTGGGACCGCAGAAACCCGGGAGGCCGGCGCCTCGCACCACCTGCATCGGTATCCTGGAGTGATCCGCGTACAGCGCACGCAGCACGTCTCCCGCCACTGCCGAGCCTCCCATTCCGCAGACGACGACGGCCGTGACGTCCTCGAACCGGGGAAGGCCCACAACGCCTCGTCCCAGGCTGTAGCCCTCACGACACTGATCGGGAAGGCTCGCGATGGTCGCGAGCATGCCGCCGGGATCGCGGGCTGCGAGCTCCCGCTCGTCGTCCAGGTCGATCACTTGCGCTTCTTCCCCGCCGCCGGCTTCTCCGCCTCGTCGATCAGCATGACGGGGATGCCGTCGCGGATCGGGTACCGGTAGCCGCACGCGAGGCAGACGAGAACCTGCTCCCCTTCTCGCTCCTCGAGATCGCCACGGTCGTTCGGGCAGACAAGGATCTCCAGCAGCTCGGGATCGAGCGTCAAGGTGCGCCTCCTTCGGTTCGGATGAGGTCGAGTACCGCGGAGGTCTTCTCCTCGAGGAGCTCTTCGGTCCTGGCCTCCACGTTCAGGCGGAGCAGCGGTTCGGTGTTCGACGGCCGCACGTTGAACCACCAGTCGTGGAACTCTACCGTCAGGCCATCGGTCCGGTCCTGGCGACCGTCGGCGAAGGCCTGGGCGATGCGCTCGATGGTACCGGCTTGGTCGGCAGACTCCGAGTTGATCTCCCCCGACGCGCTGTAGCGTCGAAACGGCCGCAGGAGCTCCGAGAGCGGCACGCCGGCGTTCGAGAGCTGCTCGAGGACGATGGTTGCCGCGATCAGCCCCGAATCCGCCCGGTAGTTGTCGCGGAAGTAGTAGTGACCGGAGTGCTCGCCGCCGAAGACCGCCCCGGTCTCCGCCATGACCTGCTTGATGAAGGAGTGGCCCACCCGCGTGCGTACGGGCCTGCCGCCGTTCTCTCGTATCACCTCGGGAACCGTCCATGAACAGATCAGGTTGTAGACGATCGGCTCGCCGGGGTGCCGCCGAAGCATGCCCTGAGCGACGAGGGCCGTGACGTCGGATCCGCTGACGCCCTGGGCGAGCTCGTCCACCAGGAACACCCTGTCCGCGTCGCCGTCGAACGCGAGCCCTATGTCGGCCCCCCGCTCCAGCACCGTCCGCTTCAGGTCGCGTTGGTTCTCCGGTCGGATCGGATCGGCCGGATGGTTCGGGAACGTCCCGTCGAGCTCCGGGTACAAGTGCACGAGCGTGACCGGCAGTCGCTCCATAACGGCAGGGACCACGAGGCCGCCCATCCCGTTTGCCGTGTCGGCGACCACCGTCAGCGGGCGAACGCTCGAAGGGTCGATGAAGGAGAGCACATGGTCGGTGAAATCGTCCAGCAGATCCCGGGGCTCGACACGACCTGCCGACGCGGCGGGCGGGTGCTCGTCCCGCTCGGCGAGCGAACGGATCTCGGCCAGCCCCGTGTCCTCACCGACCGGCTTCGCGCTGGCCAGGCAGAACTTCAGGCCGTTCCACTCAGGCGGGTTGTGGCTCGCCGTGAGCATGACGCCGGGAACGTCGAGCCGCCCCGAGGCAAAGTAGAGGAGATCGGTCGACGCCAGCCCGAGATCCACGACGTCCACGCCTCGGGCCACAGCTCCCTCGCGGATGGCGGCGGCGAGCGACGGAGAGGAGAGGCGGCAGTCGCGGCCGACGGCGATGCGTGGCGCGTCGGCCCACACCGCGAACGCCGATCCGATTCGGCGGGCGACGTCTTCGTCAAGATCATCGGGCACGACGCCTCGGACGTCGTAGGCCTTGAAGATCGACGCGAGATTCCGGTGCGGTGACATCGCCACCGCATCCTACTGAAGCGGGCCCCGGCTATGCCTTCTTGGCGAGGACGTTGCCGATCACGGACCGCAAGGGCACGGGCTCGCCGTCCCGGTACCACCACTTGGCCTCGCACAGGTGGCAGGTGGTGAAGGACAGGTCGCTGCCGCTCACGCTCATCGTGATGGAGATGAGGTCTCCCTGGTTGCAGGCGGGGCAGGTGCCTGAGGTCTTGCCGTTCATGCAAGTATCGTCGCTTGGCCTCGGCCGTTCGACCATAGCTAGCGGGCCTCATTTGCCTAGGTCAATCCGGGCCCCGCAACAAGTCCCTCCTCGACCCTTCGGCCATCCCCAGACAGCCTACGTGCGTACCCGGGCCGGGGGAGGCCGATGGTCGTACGGGAGGGAGCCTAGGGCTGAGCGGCAGACACCGGCACGCGCTCATCGCGCACCCGCCAGCCCACCGGAGGCGTGAGGCGCTCGACGTGAGCCGAACAGAGATCGACCAGGTTCGGGTTGGGCTCGGGCACCAGGTCTCCGACCACCACGACCTTGCCCTCGTAGGACAGACCGACCGTCGCCACGGCTTCGACGCTGCACCGCATCTTCGCGCACGTTCGCACGCGCGGATGCTAGATCACATGCGTGTGATTCACAAGGATCCGAGGCGACGGACGACTACGGCTTGATGATGACCTTCGTCCCTATCGGGACGAGCGGGTACAGCTCCTCGGAGTCCGAGATGTACATCCGGATGCAGCCGTGGGAGGCGTGCGTTCCGATCGAGTACGACGAGTAGGTCCCGTGGATCCGGATGCCCGGCGCATTCAGGTAGAGCGCCCGCGTGCCGAGAGGGTTGCCCGGACCCGGGGGAATGTAGAGGGGTGCACCGGCCCCCCAGCCGGTGGGGTCCGGGTTGTACCAGGCGGGGTTCTCGACCTTCCTGACCACCTTCCAGGTCCCGACAGGGGTTATGTAGGGCGCGCGAGCGGTCGCCACGGGAAACTGCCGGAAGATCTTGAGCCCGTCATACAAGTAGAGCATGGTGTCGGACAGGTCCACGACGATGGTCTTGCCGACGTCCGACGCCTTCACGGTGGGCTTGACGGTCTTCGTAGGCAATGTGACCACCTGCGCCAGCCGCTCGAGCGCCGTCCCCACGCGCGACGCGGCGACCTGCCGGTTCAGCTCCTCCCCTGGGCTCGACTTCCGCACGACGAGCTCATCGTTCACCAAGAAGAGCCCTGCGTTCATGGCCGGCCTCGTCACCTCGCCGTTGATGAGCTGGACGAGGGAGCTCACCCGTGCCTCGTCGTAGGTCAGAGTGAGCGCGATCGGCGCGGTCACGGGTCTTTGAACGACGCGGTGGTAGACGCGTGAGACGAGCGATAGCGAGTCGGCGACGGCGAACGCGCGGTCCACGGCGCCTTCGACGTCGGCGTGCGTCCCAAGCGCGGCCGGCGTCACGTGCCATTCACGCCCCGCAGCATTAACGACCAGGTCGCCTCCGAGGGAGGTCTCGACCCTGGCGTTCACTGCCCGGATCGCCTCGTCGCGAGTCATGCCGCCCACGTCGACGCCGTCGACGGTCACGCCCGGCAGGATGCGGACGGCGCTCGCCAGATCGTAGCGGTAGGCCGCGTACGCGGTTCCGCCTCCGAGGAGCACGAGAGTGGCGAGCGCGACCACGGCGATGGTGGAGCTGCGATCGAACGCCCCTGCCGCGTGCTTACCTCGTGCCACGACGATTCTCCCCCCGCTCCTCACCTACGCGAAGCGCAGTTGGCCAAGGGGACATCATACGGCGAACCTCTTCGAAACCTTCAGGAGGGAACCCAGGCATCGGGGATGGCGACCCCCAGGGAGACCGCATAGGTTGCAACCCCGTCTTGCCCAAGCGAGTAGGAGGTCGCGGCGGGCACGAACGTTCCGCTCGTCGCAACGGCCAGGATCGCCGAGAACGGCTTGGCCTCCACGAACGCGCTCGGCGCCGCGATGGTCCGGCCGGGCGGGACCTGCACCGTGATCGGCGCGGGCGAAGGCCTCGCCTCGCTCGAAGGAAGGTAGGAGAGGGTGATCTCGGCAAGCACGTCGCCCGGATTGGCGAGTACGAGCCCCGGGTGAGCCGGAGGACCGGCGACCGAGGGCAAGATGACCCATGCCGGCGCCGGCGCCCTGGCCCCACTGGTGGATGCCTGGTCCGCCACGGTCCCGTAGGTCCGTCGCGCGATGACCACCCCGGTGGACGAGCTGATGTCGAGCGCCGACGGCCCTGCCGTGGAGATCGGGTACGTCTGCGCGGAGGAACCTGCCGTCGTCACCTGCGTCAAGCCCGCCAGCGGCTGCGGTTCATCGCTGCCGAACAGCGTCCCCTCGAGGGTCGCCTTGGCCTCACCTGGATCCATCACCACGAGATCGGTTCGCCCTTGGTCGAACCCGCCGGGAAGGATGATCCGCGTCGGCGGTTCGCCCAGGAATCCATCGCTGCTCCGGATCCCGCCGAGGCTCGAGATGCCGAGGCTGGCGGCCGCCACACGCCCGACCTTGGCGTCCACGAGCGCCGAGACCGTGCCGTATCCGAGCGCCGTCGCGTTCAGACGAAAGGCCTCACTTCGCCCCGGTCTCAGGACGACGTTCGTCCAATCGTCGGTCGTGATCACGCTGCCACGATCCGTAAACAGCGAGAGCGTGAAGTTGGCATCGGCTGCGAAGGGGTTCATAACGACGACGTACGCATCCTGGTGCTCGCGGGTCGTGCCGTCCGGCAGGTACCAGCGCTGGCCGGCCTCCGGCAGACACGGCTCGGCCGCGACGCCCTTCTCTCCCCCACCTGCGTGAGCGACCCACCCCCCAGCCACCCACCCACCGAAGTACTCGATGGCGGACGACGCCCCGCGACCCCGCGCCTTCGCCGGGATCAGGAGCTCGGTCCCCGGCTCGACCGTGAAGGCCGTGGAGTGAGGCGACTTGTCGGAGGAAAGGCCCGTCACGCGGATCCGAACCGACTCCGATCCCGGGTTCGCGACCTCGAGGAGCACGGTCCACTCCGGGCCGCCGCCGTGTGGACAGAACCAGGCACCCGACGGCGCGACCCCGCTCGGCCCGGGTGCGGGTGCGCGCGGGCCCACTTCGCGTTGGAGGTAGACGGCCGCGATCGTCACTACCAAGACCACGAGGAGCGCCGTGAGAACCTGCCCCCGCGCCCTCATGCCGACCCGGTCCTACGCGTTACCCACAGCACAACGATCCACAGAACCGCCAGCAGCCACACCTCCACCGCCCGTATCCACCGGTCGCCGTGGGTCAGGTTCACCGTCCCGCTCGCGGCCGGGAAGCCGATCGCCCACCCGAACGCTTTCACGGTGTCCGATCGGGTTCCGCCGGACCAGACCTGCCAGCCGCCCTCGTTCTGCCACCCCACGAAGCCGAACCCACCCGCGGTGGTTCCGGTGTAGCCGCCTCCGGCGGCCTGAAGGGACTGGGTCTCCGGCGTCGGAAGCGCCGCGATCTGTCCAAGGTCGGACGAGCCGGCCCCACTCGCGAACGGCCCCGAGGTGGTGGTGAAAGCCCGGGGCAGCGTCCGAGCGTTCTCGTAGATGGTGAGCCCGCCGGCGGGGACCAAGTCTAGGTCGAGCTGTGCGCCGAGGCGCTCGGTCGCGGCCGAAGGCAGATCCCCCGACGCGGCAACCACGAACCGCACACCGAGCGGCGCAAGGAGCGCTCCCCCGTTGCTGGTGTCTCCGGCGAGCACCTCACCGAGAACACGGCGGAGGTACTCATACCCCGGTCCGGTGGCGGCCCGACCGAAATCGAGAGCGCTGACCCCATCGCGATCCGTAATCGAGTAGCGCACGGACGCCGGGCCCGCCTCGAGGACGCCTTGCGGATCGCCACCCGGGGCCTGGAAGCGATGCCCGTCGGGCCGACCGACCCAGAGCACTCGAAACTGCCCGGGGTTCCCCGAGATCACCGGCCACGCCGAGGGCAGGCCGTTCGGTCCAATGGCCCAGTTGCCGTAGGCGGCCTGGAAGACCTGCCCAGCCAGACCGGCGGCGAGCACGATCGCGAGAACGCCTGCCGCTATCTGTCGGTAGCCGAAGGCTTGTCGTTCGATCCCCAAGCCGATCGTGGCAAGGCCGTAGGCGACTACCGCGGCCTCGGCCACGGCGGCGACTGCCACGTAGACGGGAGCGTTCGAGAGCACATCCGGCAGGTATCCGGCCGCCGACGCCCAGGCCAGGAAGATCCCTGCGATTGCCGCAATCACCGCGCGCCAAGCTCGGGCGCGGTACTCGGCACCCACGAGGCTGAACGCCACGACCGCCGCGATCGGCAGGAACCAGGCCGCCACCCAGGTGCCCGACGCCGTGGTGGGAGCCAGGCGCCCCAGGAGACCGAAGTCCGCAACACCGACGTGCGAGGAAAGGCTCGCCCCGGGGGCCGAGAGGATCTCGGGCATGATCGGGAAGACCAGTGCCGCGGCGACCACGCCCGACGAAAGCGCGATCAGGAGCCCGCGTCCCCTCCGGCTGCCGGCGATCAGCTGCACGACGACGACCACCGCGAGGCCGCAGACGATGCCGGGCAGGAACGCGACGCCGATGGCGATCGCGGCCCCGAGCCCGACCGTCAGCCGAAGGGGGCGTGCCGGAGATGCCCGACCGAACGCCGTATCGAGGCGGTCCCAGGCAACCGGCAACACTGCCAGGGCGACGAGGAACTCGAGGCGTCCCTCCGAGAATGCCCACAACGACACCGCCGAGAGCGCGTAGCTGGCTGCGGCCACGACCGCCGCGACCGGTTGTCTGGTCTGACGCATGAGGCCCCGATACAGGAGGAACGCGGCAGCCGGCACGAGGACCATCAGGAGCACCTTGTGCGCCACGGCGGTCGAGAACAGCACACCGGATAGGCCCCCGAGGCCGGCGAGCGCCGGGCTCGCGGCTTCCGAGCCTCCGAGACCGGTGGTTCGGATCCCCGACAACAGCTCGTGGAAGAAGTCGCCCGGCCCTGCCGGGAAATGGGCCAGCGCGCCGCCGTACAGAGCGCCCGAACCGATGAGGCTTCGGTACGCGAGCACAGCCACGAGCGCGGCGAGCGTCCACGCGACGAGCGCCGGATGCTGCGAGGCGAGGGAAGCTGCCCGCGCCCGAAGTCGCGGCTCTTCGCTCTCCTCCTCGATCTGCTCCTCG
>Ga0299915_10003721_pt1 | contig 11018 bp, 7 predicted proteins | sample RVTome_13_FD_200263 | JGI IMG/M metagenome (GOLD analysis project Ga0299915, IMG submission 200263) | Soil microbial communities from uranium-contaminated site in the Upper Colorado River Basin, Wyoming, United States - RVT92D227 (version 2) ... | reverse complement strand
CTTTAGGCACTTATAACTTTAGTCTTTTTTACCTTCAAATACTTAGGGATAAAAGATGAGGGCTGTGATCCAAAGGGTGATGTCCGCCCAGGTTTTTGTGGATGGCCGAGTGACAGGGAAGATCGGTAAAGGCCTTTTAGTGTTCCTCGGTGTGGGGAAGGGTGATGGCGAAAGTGATCTCTCTTTTTTGACTTCCAAGATACCTGAACTTAGAATCTTTGAAGATGCCTCCGGGAAATTCAATCTTTCTTTAAGAGAATTAAATGGAGAGATGTTGATCGTCTCCCAGTTCACCCTCTATGGCGATTGTCGGAAAGGAAGGAGACCTTCTTTCACCGAAGCAGAAGAGCCTGCCGCTGCCAAAAGTATCTACGAACGACTCGTTTCAAAATTGAGAGAACAAGGGATTCCCGTTCAGACCGGGGAATTTCAAGCTAAAATGGAGGTTCATCTCATCAACGACGGACCTGTGACACTATTATTAGATAGCAAACAACATTAAAGTTCAAAGGTCATGGTTCGACAAGCTCACCATGATTCCATCCTTAGCCATTTTCAGGAAGCCGTCCTGAACCTGTCGAAGGATGGAATTTGGCATTCGTGAGCAGTTAGAATAATGAAGAGATATTTCTATCTTTTTTTTCTAATCGCCGTTTTGATTTGCCTTGGATCCCCTTCCATGGCTCAGATCTCGAGGGGGGGAAAGGAGGCGGGAATGAAAGAGATCAGAGAACCTGTTTTGGCAGGGGAATGGTATCCTGGTGAACCTGAGATTCTTTCAAGGGATATAAAGAGTTATCTTGAAAATGCGAAGAAAGAAAAGATAGAAGGTGAGATCGTGGCTATAATTTCACCCCATGCGGGATACATGTATTCGGGACCAGTGGCCGCCTATGCTTACAAATTAATTGAAGGGAAGCCCTTCGATACTATTGTAGTGATTGGACCCAGCCATCGATTTCCTTTTAAGGGGGCATCCCTCTGGGATCGGGGAGGATTCAGAACACCTTTAGGTGTGGTCCCTGTGGATGCTGAGCTTTCGAAGAAAATGATGGAAAAGCGAAAGGAGATCAGGTTTATCCCAGAGGCACATGCCCAGGAAAATTCTCTTGAACTCCAAATCCCATTTCTTCAAACCGTTTTGAAATCATTTAAAATTGTTCCTATTGCCATGGAGCCTGATTGGAATTGGGAAACCTGTCAGTATCTATCTTCTGTGATTGCAGAGACAGTCAGAGGGAAAAAGGTTCTATTGGTTGCGAGCACGGATTTATCCCATTATCACTCTTATAACACAGCGGTAGAGTTGGATCGGATTGTATTAAACCATATTGAGCGGTTTGACATAGAAGGGTTAAATCGTGACTTAAAGAGTAACCACGCTGAGGCATGTGGAGGAGGTTCGGTTATCACGGTCATGCTAACAGCCAAAGCCTTGGGGGCCAATCAAGGAAAGGTACTTAAATACCTCAATTCTGGAGATGTGAGTGGGGATCGGAGTCGAGTAGTAGGGTATACGGCTGCTGTTTTTTATAAGACAGTCGGAGGGAAAGAAAAAATGAAAGAAGAGAAAAAAGTAGGCGTTGACTTAGGCTTAAGTGAGGAGGAGAAAAAAACTCTTCATCATATTGCAAAAACAGTGGTTGGAAATAAGGTTAGGGGAAAGGCTGTTCCTGAGTTCAAGATTGAATCACCTATTCTAAAGGAAAATCGAGGGGCTTTTGTGACCCTTCACAAGAAGGGGCAATTGAGGGGATGCATTGGATACATTGAAGGTCATGGGCCTCTTCACAAGACTATTGAAGAGATGGCCGAAGCCGCGGCGTTCCGTGACCCCCGCTTCACTCCTGTTAAAGAGAACGAGCTTCCAGAGCTGGAGATTGAGATATCTGTTTTGACTCCTCTTAAAAAGATTCAGGATATAAATGAAATTCAAGTTGGGAAGCATGGGATTTATATAAAGAAAGATTGGTTCTCGGGCCTTCTCCTTCCACAGGTTGCTACAGAATATGGATGGGATCGTCAGACTTTTTTGGAACATACTTGTCAAAAAGCAGGTCTGCCTCCCAATGCATGGAAAGATAAAGGCACAGAGATCTATATTTTTTCTGCAGATATCTTTTGATTCTCTCCTTCTCTCAGCGGAAAAAGGCGGTAAGAAGAAGCCCTGCTAAAAGAATCGTGGTTAAAAAGGCTTCTTTCATCCGATCTTGTATTGTTGTACAATGCCGGTCAACTGCCTGGCCAGATCATTGAGGTTTTGCGCGGCCTGGTCTACTTGTTGCATGCCTTTCTGCGTTTGCATTGCACCTTGGTTGATATTCCCCATCGCCCGTGTGATCTGATCCATTCCAGCTAATTGTTGGCGTGCGCTGGCCGTAATCTGCTCGGCAGCCGCCACCACCTGTTGCGTATGTTCTCCGATGACACTCATTGAATCGCCCGCAGATTGAGCTAACTCAACACTGCTCTCCGCACTCTTTGTGCCCTTCTCCGTGACCATGACAGCCGTGTTGGCGACTTTTTGAATTTCTCTCAGGATGCTGCTTACCTGGGCTGTAGCCTGACGGGACTGTTCAGCGAGGTTGCGCACTTCGGCTGCCACGACGGCAAACCCTCTTCCTGCTTCACCGGCCCGTGCGGCTTCCATGGCGGCGTTGAGGGCCAGAAGGTTGGATTGGTCAGCAATGTCGTTGACGGTGGCAATGATCTCACCGATTTGCAGGGTCTGTTCGCTGAGGCCGAGGATGGTTTCAGCGATATGACGCACTTGGTCCTTCAGGGCCAGCATGCCGTCTTCGGTCTTTTTGACGGCGTCTAATCCGTTTTCGGCTAATTTGAGGGTGTTGGAGGCCATTTCGGAGACGAGCTGGGCACGTTCGACGGATTGTTCGGCTGTCTGGCGGACCTCTTCCACGGTGGTGGTGGTTTCGGCTACAGAAGCCGCCTGCTCAGTGATAGTGGCGGCTTGCTCAGCAGTAGCGACGGAGATATGATTGTTGGTCTTACTAATGTTCTCCGTGGTCTCCTGCATCTGACTGGTGAGCTGACGTAGATTGGTCAGCATCTGAGCCAGCGCATTGCCCACGGCATCCTTTTCTGAATGGGGTCTCACGACGGTGGTTAGTTCACCCTTAGCAATTTTTTGGAAAATATGGAATATTTTGTTTCGAACATCCAGATAGTGATTGAAGCTGCTGATGAGATCATTAAACTCACCACTATAGGAGGTGGTGATCTTGGGCATGGCGGTTCCTTCATAAAGGTGTTTGGCATATTCCGCTACAGTCCGCAGAGGCCAGGTGACTGCATCGAGGATGTCATTAATTCCCTGGACGATTTCTCTGTATCCGCCTTCAAATTTATCTACATTGCCCCTTGGGGATAGTTTGCCATCAATGGCTGTCTTAGCAAGTATCCTTGTTTCCGAAACGAGGGCTCGTAGTGTCTCAATTATATTTCTCATCCTGTTGGCCAGGATATCCTTTTCAGACTTGGCCTTTAGCTCGATAGCTAGATTTCCTGCGACAATCATTTCTACCGCTGAAATGGTTTCTTTGATATTTCCTACCATTGTCCTAAGCGATTGAGCCAGCATGCCAATTTCATCTTGGCTTTTAATGTTAATACTCACATTTACATCGCCGATGGCTAGCTTCTCGGTAGCATGGATTAGGATTTGTAAAGCTTTTTTGATCCCATGAGCCAGTGAAAAACCGAGAAAGATTGACAGAAGAGTTCCAATGAAAAGGGTAACGAGGATGATTATTTTACTGCTCCCCCATAGTGCCATTCCCCCGGCAATGAGGAAGATGAATGCCACAACGGAAAAACCTGAAATCAATTTGGTGGCAATCTTCATGTTCTTAACCATACCTTTTCTCCTTTCTAAGGAATGGTTGAGGAAGGTTGATCATCCAGTTCGGCATCATAAATCTCTACACAATTGCGACCATTGGCTTTGGCCCGATGCAGGGCTTTATCAGCACATTCAATCAGTCGCTCTGCCGTTTCGATATTCTTCTTAGGAATCGCTGCCACTCCACAGCTTACCGTGATGTGAAGTTTACCAAAAGAAGGGCTTTCCCATATCTGTTGGTCGATCAGTGTACGTAGCCGCTCGGTAAGGGTAGCGGCCCCACTCATATCAGTCATAGGTAGCAGGACGACGAATTCTTCTCCCCCATATCGCGCAATCATGTCCACTTCACGCACGTTTTGTTTTATCAAACTTGCAACGCTTTGTAACATCCAGTCTCCTGCAGGATCGCTATAACGCGTATTGAAATCGTGAAAAAGGTCAATGTCCATCATGATGCACCCCAGGGGATTGAGGTAGCGCTGGGCAAGGGCAAATTGTCTGTGCAGATCTTCAGCGAAATAATGGCGGTTGTAGAGACCGGTCAAACGATCGGTCAGCATCGGCTGCCTAAATGTTTGATAGATGTGTTCCCCACCTTCCATACGTTTGTATATTTCCTCGATCACTTGCCGGATGCGCAAGAGGGATGCCACACGGGCCAACAACTCTTGGTCCTCCGCTGACTTGCTCAGGTATTCGTCTGCACCGACCGTCAGGCCGCCTACTTTATCTACCATGTCAGTGCGCTTCTCTGTAAGCATCAGGATGGGGATGTAGAGTTGTGACTGTTGACGGATCCGTTTGCAAACGCTGAATCCATCCATATCCGGGAGCACCACATCAAGCAAGACCACGTCGGGTTGTAAGTCCTGAGCGATTTCAATACCCCTCTGACCGGTTTCAGCGAAGGCGATCTGGTAACCTGCATCTTCTAAGAGCAAATGCATATATTGCGCCTGTGTAGGACTATCTTCGATCAGCAAGATATGTTTTTTCTCCTTCTCTTCCGTCACTTAATGTCTCCTTCTGCTCAGGAATTTTTTCCGCCAGGCTCTTCAACCGGAGAGCGATGAGGTCGATACCAAGAATTTCCCTCACGGCGTTGAGTTCAATGGCAGCTTTGGGCATGCTAAAGATCAGGCTGCTGGCTTCGTCTTGGACGATCGTATAAGCACCGGCTTCAAACATAGTTTTCAGCCCTTGTGCGCCGTCCTTTCCCATTCCGGTCATCAAGATGCCGATCGCCTTTGCCCTGAAATTTTGGGCCACAGATTCAAAGAGAGCGGTGGCCGATGGACGGTGGCCGTCGATTGGTTCAGAACTATCAAGCCACAGGTTGCTAGGGGTCTTGAAGGTCAGATGAAAGTTGTCTGGAGCAAAATATACAGTGCCGGGTTTAATAGTCTCGCCTAGCTCCCCTACCTTACATCGGAGAGGGGTCGTGTTACTCAGCCAGCTTGCCAGACCGAACATAAAACCCTGACTAATGTGCTGCACGATTACAATGGGTAAGGGAAAGTTGGACGATAGACCACTCAAGATCGTCTGTAGAGCCGGAGGGCCACCCGTGGATAGGCCGATGGCCACCAACTGGGCTTCCTTATGAAACTTGAATGAGCCAGCATCTTTGTCTTTTGCCGGAGCGGCCAGATGGAGGCTAGCTTTGTTGAGCATTGCTGGTGATGATCCCGTTTGCAACGATCGTTTTACCACTTTAACCCCAGCCATAGTTTTGATCTGTCGGATGAGGCTTTTTACCTCAGGATCATCGAGGGAGACCCCTCTTAGTTTTGGCAGAACCGTCAGTGCACCTAGTGCCAAGGCCTTGAAACTTACGTCCATTAGATATTGGGATCCGATGCCCGTGATGACCACAATTGGACAGGGTGTTTCGCTCATGATCTGACGGATGGCCTCGTAGCCACCCATGCCTGGCATGTTGATGTCCATGGTGATGATATCTGGACGGGCTTTCCGGCAGAAGGCCACTGCCTCTTCACCACTCGCTGCTTCCTCTATCACGGTCAGTTCCGGATCACTCTCCAAGATTTGGCGAAGCGACAATCGAATAGTCTTCATGTCATCGACGATGAGTACACGAATCATTGTGTATTACCTCCTGAGATTGAATTCCCATCACCTCCACCCTCTCCCTTCAGGGGAGAGGGGAATCATGGAGTTACCGGATTAATCGGTCGATGGTATTTAGCAATTCCCTTTGATCAAAAGTACTTTTAACAATATAGGCATCTGCGCCTGCTTCCATGCCATGTAATCTGTCTTGGGGAGATTCCAAGGATGTAACCAGGATAACTGGGACACGGGCATACGAACTTTCACTCTTGATGGATTGCGTGAGGACGAATCCGTCCATTCTGGGCATATTGACATCCGAAACCACCAGATCCGGCAATCCCTTCTCATTTTTGCGAATCAATTCCCATGCCTCCTGGCCGTCGGCCGCGGTAAGAACTTCATAGCCCGCATTCTCCAGGAGATGCTTTTCAAGTGTCCGGGTGGTAATCGAGTCGTCAGCTAATAGCACACGCCATCGTCGAGCTTCTTTGGAGACGATGGGCAGTGTCGAGGAGGCGACTGACTTTGAATGAATGGACTTCATCAGGTCAGAGACATTCAGGATAGTCACTAACTGACCGTCACCCAGGATGGCGGCTCCTGCGACGTTTCGTACCCTGCGCAACTGGCCTCCCAATGATTTGAGTACGACTTGTTGTGTAGACAGAAAACCACCTACCCGCAGGGCGATATGCCTTTCAGCCACGGACAGGATGACCACCGGAATTTTGGCATCAGGAGGTAAGGGTTGTTCCACTTCAGGTAGTTTGAGAATGTTTGCCAGACTGACTAAGGGCAGGGGACGACCCTCGGCGTAGATGGCGGAATGTCCATCAATGCTGCCCACTTTTAACACGTTCACGTGCAGAATCCGCTCCACATTTATCATCGGCAGTGCAACCGTTTCCCCTGCCACGCGCACTAACAACACCTGGCTGGTTGTCAGCGTGATCGGCAGCATCAGGACGAAGGAGGTGCCCACACCAAGCTTGGTTTCCACCTGAATCAATCCATGTATCTGTTCAAGATTTTTCCGGACCACATCCAGACCGATACCGCGGCCAGAAAGGTCAGTGATCTGGCTGGCCGTCGACAGTCCTGAATGGAAGATCAACTCGACGACTTCACGTTCACTAAAGCTAGCTATCTTTTCAGAAGAAACCAGACCCTGTTCCATAACCGCCTTACGTACTGCATCCAGGTTGATGCCGCGGCCATCATCGGAGACCGTCAACACCAAGTTGTTGCCACGCTGTTCTGCACAGAGTCGAATGGTGCCATGGCGGGGTTTTCCTATCGCCAGGCGCTCCTCAGGCGGTTCAATGCCATGGTCTACAGCATTACGCAGGAGATGGGTCAGGGGATCCTTCATCAGTTCCAGGGCTTGACGATCCACCTCCGCTTCTTGCCCTTGCACCTCCAGGACGATATCCTTGCTTTGGTTGTGAGCAAGGTCGCGCACCATGCGTGGGAAGAGGTCGAACAAAGTGGTAATGGGTAACATGCGTGTACTGCGGATTCCATTTTGCAGATCGTTAGTGATGATCTGCAGATGGTTGCGGTCATTCATTAGGTGGTCCAGTAACGTGTTGTGCTCGGAACCAAGGGCTTTGAGCTCTTGTTCATTTTTCTCCAGAAAGTCAAACAGTGGTATCAGGCCTATTTTGTCTGCCTTAGAGTTGTTCCTTCGTAGACGATTGTAATGGGGGCTGGCCTTCCGCCAATCCTTTTGCCAGCGCATGGTGCGTTCCTGCAAAGCTTTCATCTGGGACAGGAGCTTCTCTGTCCGCATTTGCATCACCAGCAACTCGCCCAGACCGTCCATCAGAGTGTCGAGCTTAGTGGTCCGCACACGGATAGTATCGTCTACCTGTGTCGGGCGCGGGCCAATGGGGGGCTGTTTTTTTCCCCCGGCAATAAAAGACCCTTCGGCTGAATCCAAAGACATGGGAACCGAGGGTTCAGAGGGAAGCGACTTTTCTCCTCCTGAGGTCTCGATCGTTGCCTGAGCCGCACCGGACTCCGTCTGTCCCCTAACGAGATCATCAAGATGGGTAAGGATTGCTGCCATGACTTCGCCGGGCATCTGCTCCCCGCGCAGATGGGCGGCCATAACATTGCCGATAGCATCGACGGCCGACAGGAGGACGTCAAAAAGGTGTGGGGTGAGGGAGAGGTAACCTTCACGAATTTTTACCAAAACGTCCTCGATTCGGTGAGAAATGGTTTCAATGTCTTTCAGGTTAACAGTTCGAGCTGCCCCCTTAATGCTGTGGGCGGCTCGGAAAACATTGGTGAGCAGGTTGGAGCGTTCATTGGAGGTTGGATTTTGTTCCAGCGAAAGAAGATCCTTGGTCAGCATGCTGAGATGTTCTTGAAGTTCTGCCTGAAACGTGACCATCAATTCTTTTAACATTTTATCTGATAAGGGCATCTTCAATTTCCTTATAGATGACAAGGACTTTATAGGAAGGGGGGCAGTCGTTAAACCTGCGGCCTTCTGTCATCATATCTTGTATTGTTGTACAATGCTGGTTAGCTGCCTGGCCAGATCATTAAGGTTTTGCGCTGACTGATCCACCTGTTGCATGCCTTTCTGGGTTTGGGTTGCACCTTGATTGATATTCTCCATCGCCCGTGTGATCTGATCCATTCCGGCTAATTGCTGATGCGCGCTGGCTGCGATCTGTGCGGCAGCTGCCACCGCTTGTTGCGCATGCTCCTGGATGACACGGATCGAATCACCCGTGGATTGGGCCAACTCCACACCACTTTCCGCACTTTTTGTGCCCTTCTCTGTGACCATCACGGCTGTATTGGCAGCTTTCTGGATTTCGCTCAGAATGCTGCTGACCTGGGCCGTTGCCTGACGGGACTGCTCGGCGAGGTTTCGTACTTCACCCGCCACAACGGCAAACCCTCTTCCTGCTTCTCCGGCGCGCGCGGCTTCCATGGCGGCATTGAGGGCTAGCAGGTTGGATTGGTCAGCAATGTCGTTGACCGTGGTGATGATCTCACCGATCTGCAGGGTCTGCTCACTGAGGCTGAGGATGGTTTCAGCGATATGACGCACTTGGTCCTTCAGGGCCAGCATGCCGTCTTCGGTCTTTTTGACGGCGTCTAATCCGTTTTCGGCTAATTTGAGGGTGTTGGAGGCCATTTCGGAAACGAGCTGTGCGCGTTCGACGGATTGTTGGGTAGTCTGGCGAACCTCTTCCACCGTGGTAGAGGTTTCGGCTACGGAAGCGACCTGCTCGGTGACGGTGACCGCTTGTTCAGTCGTAGCGGCAGAGATATTACTATTGGCCTTACTAATGTTATCCGTGGCCTCCTGCATCTGACTGGTGAGCTGGCGCAGATTGACCAGCATCTGTGCGAACGCATTGCCCATGGCGTCCTTTTCTGAGCGGGGTGTCACGGCAGTGGTCAGATCGCCCTTGGTGACTTGATTGACAGCTTGGGCCATCTCGTTTAAAAGTTCCAGCATGTGGTTGAGGTTGTTTTTGATTTCATTGAATTCACCATTGTATGAAGCGGTGATCATGGGTGGGAGGTCTCCTACACTGATCCGTTCAATATATTTCGCTGCGATGCGAAGTGGCCCGGTGACCGCATCAAGGGTATCATTGATGCCCTGGACGATTTTGCGAAAATCCCCCTGGTGCTTGGAGGCATCTGCGCGGGTGGCAAGGTCGCCTTCTATGGTAGCCTGGACTAACATATTGACGTCTGCAATCTGGGACTTGACGGTTTCGCCCATCTTGGCGTAAGTGTCTCCGGTTTCCTGGAGTTGGGCAATCATCTGGTTGAAGTCTCGGGCCAGATTGCCGAGTTCATCTTTTGTTTTGATCTCCAGCGGTTGGGTCTGGATCTGAGCGGTCTGAGACAGGTCGCCGTTCACCAAGCCAGCGGCCACCTGTGTGAGCTGTGAAAGATCCATAGCGACCCTATGGGTCGCATCCTGCAACCTTCGGATGGGGACGTTGATCTTGCGGTTGATGTTAATCAGCGAAAACACAACAATCCCAAAGAGGAGGACCAACAGACCTATGCTCACGTTTAGATAAAAATTACCCTTTTTTGTGGACTTTTCTACCGCAGCCATCGTTCGGATATCATGCTTAGCAATAAAATCATGAATGGGTGTCATGACCTTTGCCTTTTCAAGATAATAAATATCGTCATGCATCAACCGGATCGCCAGGGTCTGGTCTGGTTTGCCTGTTTTTGACTTCCCAGTGCCGTCGTCATACTGGCCCTTCATCGCAAGAAAGGCTTTTTCTTCGATTTTCAAGAGAGACTCCGTCCCGCTATTTGCTTCGTTCATTTCGTTAATCTCTTCAGTAGTAAAGCCCGCCTTTTTCATGAGATCCATCAAAGAAGCAGATTGGCCATCTGGCCGTGCCTTTTTGCCTTCGCGGATTGCCAGCACATTCTGATATTGTTGTTCATATCTGGGATCACTGGTTATTACGTAAGACCGTGCAAAGCGGGTCAAATCATCCACACTTTGACGGAGCTCATTAGCGAGCAAATAGGATTGAAAACGGTTCTCTTGGCTGCGCTTCACATCCTCCTGATTGAGATTCAACATGCTAGACATCATGCCGAGGGCAATCAGGAGGATGAAAAATGTGCCATATAATATCCAAAAAAATTTTTTAATTGTCATGAAAAAATCCTTTCATCTTATTTATTGGTGGTCTTTTAAAATATAAAATAGCGTTTAGATGTCACTCTCCCTCACTAACGATGATATTTGGATCAGAAAGGAGAGACTCCAGATTGAGGACCATAATCATGTCGGCCGTAACGCCTCGCACATGACCTTGCATCTTGGCCGCAACAGTGGAAGGCGTTGGGTTCAGGTCATCCAATTGGAAGTGGCACACCTTGTCCAGGTCATCGGTGAGCAGCGTCAATTCCATTTTCTGATGGCCACCCCTCGCCAGGAGAATATGGGCTTTGTCGGTAAGCGGATGGGGTGGCAGCCCCCAAAACACTGTCAGATCCATGATGGAATAAATCCGGCTACGCAGGTTTACAATGCCCACGATGAAGTCGGGCGCACAAGGCACAC